>Ga0307516_10002782_pt1 | contig 23099 bp, 26 predicted proteins | sample 19_EM_MG_FD_203310 | JGI IMG/M metagenome (GOLD analysis project Ga0307516, IMG submission 203310) | Populus trichocarpa ectomycorrhiza microbial communities from riparian zone in the Pacific Northwest, United States - 19_EM | ecosystem: Host-associated > Plants > Roots > Unclassified | place... | reverse complement strand
ATCGCCAGCAGCTGGGCGCGCCCCGGCTCCGGGTGGCGTGGCAGTTGAGCGGCCCGGCCGGAGTGCCACTCGGTCCGCGTGAAGTCCGCCATGACGATCGTGTCGTTTCCCATCGCCGTCTCCTCGGCTCGGCAGCGCCTTCCGCCGCGATGAGAACGACTATTCCGGCCGGCCGGCCCTCGCCGCATCGCCACCGAGCGGGGTTCCTCGGGCCGGTCCCTCCGACGAAAGTCGTAGCGTTCACCGCGCCGGACTGCCCCTGAGGTAGAGCAGCCCGCCCCGGAGAGGGCCCGGCCGCAGGGCCGGGATTAGCCTGTCCGGAGTCGATGACGGGGGCGGTGCATGCGGTACGCGGCGATCGGGGACAGCTTCAGCGAGGGCGTCGGTGACGAGCTGCCGGACGGTTCGGTGCGGGGCTGGACGGATCTGGTCGCCGCCGGGCTGAGCGCCGGGCTGGCCGGCCGGGGCGAAAGCCTGGAATACGCCAACCTGGCCATCCGGGGCCGGCTGCTGCGGCCCATCGTCACCACCCAGCTCGACGCCGTGCTCGCCCTGCGGCCGGCCGCCGACCTGATCACCTTCAACGGCGGCGGCAACGACATGATGCGCCCGGGGGTCGACCTGGCCGACCTGGTCGCGATGATCGAGCAGGCCATCCGGCGGTGCGCCGACGCGGGCGTACGCCTGGTGGTGCTCAGCGGCGCGGATCCGACCGGGCAGCTACCGTTCGGCCGGACCATCCGGCGCCGTGGCGACCATCTCACCGCGGCGACCGCCGAGGCCTGCGCCCGGTACGACGTCACCATGGTCAACGTCTTCGACGACGAGGAGATCCGCGACCACCGATACTGGTCGCCGGACCGGTTGCACCTCAACAGCGTCGGTCACCGGCGGGTCGCCGACCTGGTCCTGCACGCGCTGGGCTTCGGGGAATTCCCCGGGCCGGCCGCGCCCGGGGCCGCGGGGCGGCGCCGGGTCGCGGACAACCTCCGGTACTACGGGGAGCACGTGCTGCCCTGGATCCAGCGCCGGCTGCGCGGCCGCTCGTCGGGTGACGACCGGGACCCCAAGTACGCCCGGTGGGAGCTCATCGAGCCGCCCGCCCAGAGCCCGCTGCGCTGAGCCGTCACGGCACCGCGCGCGCCTCGGTCTCCGTGGCCGCGGCCGTGTGGCGGCGGGCCTCGGTCACGGCCGCCATCAGCCGGTCCCATTCCGGGTCCGGACGGAACGCCCCGACCGGCAGGCCCGCGCCGACCCGGGCCCAGGTGTATTCCCACCAGGCCGCGACCCGCACCGGCCACAACCCCACCCGTACGGCGCCGGCCAGGAAGCAGCGGTGCACCAGCAGCGTGGCGGCGAGGATCTCCGGCTCCAGCTCCAGGTCGGGGTCGTCGATCGCCCGGCCGAGCGCCCGCACATCGCGGTGCATCTCCGAGTACGCGATCAGGTTCGGCATCGAGGGGACCGTCAGCTGCGCGCCCTTTTCCAGCATGTCGGCCGCGTAGGCGGGCATGAAGACGACATCGTCGACGGTGACGATCAGCGGTAGCTCCTCGTGCCCGCGGCGAACCCCGAGCTCGACGCCCGGCCGGCCGTCGGGCGCGACGATCGGGTCGTGGTTCAGCACGTCACCCGCCGCCAGCCGGACCGCGTCACCGATCGCCGGCACCCGCGCGACCACCACGCCGGCCTCGATCGAGACCTCGGTGCCGGGCACCTCACCCACCAGCCGCGCGAGTTCTTCAACGTCCATGGCCCCGGTTATACCCAACGGCCGCGAACCCACCGCCGCCGGTGGGAGGAGATCCGGCTGTCGCGGCGGCACGACCGGGCCCCGGCCCGGCAGCCGGGACGTCAGGTGACCGGTTATCGCGGCGGGTGCTGCCGGGCCTCGGGCCCCGCGCCCAGGACGTCGGTGATCTGGTCGACCGCGGCGGTCAGGCCCTGCTCGTAGCCCATCCCGATGAGCTGGTCCATCGCGCCGGTGGTCGGGAAGGTCGTCACGATCACCATCCGGGTGGTGCCGCCGGGGCGTTCCTCGATCCCTACCCGGACGAGCAGGGCCGGGATGCCGGGATCACCGAGCTCGAACTCCAATCCGTACGGCGCGGTCACGGCCAGCACCCGCCACCAGCCGGGCGACCGCTCGCCGTCGGGCCCGGTCACGAAGTAGGAGACCCGCCCGCCCGGCCGCAGGTCGTGCTCGACCACGGTGGCCGGGTGGGTCGGCGGGCCCCACCACCGTTCGAGCCGGCGCGGATCCGCCCAGAGCTGCCAGACCCCCGCGGCGGTGGCGGCGAACTCCGCCGTGAGGGTCATCGTGCGAGCCTCGGGATCCTTGTGGACGCCGGTGACGGTCATGCGGGCTCTCCCGGGCTCGGATCCTCGGCCAGGATCGCGCCGAAGCGGTCGAGTCGGTCACGCCAGACCAGCTCAAGCTGGTCGAGCAACCGCGCGGCGCGGCGGACGGTGTCGACGTTGCCGGTGACGAGCTGCTCGCGGCCGCTCCGGCGCTTGGTGACCAGGGCGGCCCGCTCCAGCACGGCGACATGCTTCTGGACCGCCGCGAACGTCATCGGATAGAGCCGGGACAGCGCCGAGACCGAGTATTCGTCGCGCAGGGTCCGCACCACGATGTCGCGCCGGGTGCCGTCGGCGAGCGCGTGGAACACGTCGTCCAACTCGACCTCATCTACAACCATGTGGTAGTACGTTACCAGGGGAAGCCGACGAGAAGAGGCGCCATGAGACTGGTCCTGATGGAGTTCCTATCCCTGGACGGCGTGACACAGGGCCCCGGGTCACCGGACGAGGACACCAGCGACGGATTCACCGGGGGTGGCTGGTTCGTCCCGCACCTGGACGACGCGTTCCTGCGGATGGTCACCGGCTGGGTCCGGGAGGCGGACGGCTTCCTGTTCGGCCGGCGAACCTACGAGAACTTCGCCCGGGACTGGCCGAAGGCGACCGACCCGGACGACGAGGTCGCCCGGCAGCTCAACGGCCGGCCCAAGTACGTCGCCTCGCGAACGCTGCGCACCGGCGACTGGGCACCGACCACAGTGCTGTCCGGCGACGTCGCGGCCCAGGTCGGCGACCTCAAGCGGCTGCCGGGCCGGGAGCTGCAGATCCACGGCAGCGCCCGGCTGGCGCAATCCCTGCTGGCCGCGGGGCTGATCGACGAGCTGCGGCTGATCATCGCCCCGGTGGTGGTCGGCACGGGTCGCCGGTTTTTTCCCGACGGCGGCACGCCGGCCGGGCTGCGGCTGATGCGCACCGAGTCGACGCCGGGCGGTCTCGCGATCCACATCTACGAACCGGCCGGGCCGCCGGCGACGGGTTCCTATGACATCGAGGACCGACGCTGACCAGGCGCAGCCCGCCGGTGCGCAGGCGGTTTAGAGGCGCGCGGCGTCCTGACGAAGCAGGATCGTCCGGATCTCGCGGGTCTGGTCGCTGTCATACCGGTCGAGCAGGTGATCCAGCTCGGCGCGGTCGGCCGCGCTAGCGAAGGTCGCCAGCTCCGCGCTGAGCCGGCGGTGGGCCACGCGCTGGGCGCGGAGGTGGGACAGGCTGGTGCGGGCGTCACGGATCTTGGCCGCGAGCTGCATGGCACTTTCCTTACTCGAATCGGGAGTCGCTTAAAGCGCTTTAAGGAGAGCTTACCCGCCACCCCGGCGGATGCCTACGTGATAGCGGACACGGGGTGGGTGTGACCGGGCCGCGACCAGGGAACATCGGCAGGGTGCGCCACTACTCCGTGCGACTCGACTCGCCGATGAGCACCACCTCCGGCACCGTGGCCGTCTACGGTCACTTCGGCCGGCCCGTTGTCGTCTTCCCCACCGAGCAGGGGCAGGCCTTCGAGTTCGCGGACCACGGCATGGTCGCCGCGGTCGGGGATCTGCTCGACGCCGGCCGGGTGAAGCTGTATTGCGTCGACTCCTTCGACGCCGCCACCTGGTCGGCCGACTACCTTCCGCTGGAGGAGCGCGCCCGCCGGCACGCCTCGTACGAGTCCTGGATCGTGGACGCGGTGGTGCCGCACGTGCGGGCCGACTCCGGTGCGGGCGTCGAGCTCGCGACGGCCGGGTGCTCGATGGGCGCCTTCCACGCCCTGAACTTCGCCTTCAAGCGGGCCGACCTGTTCCCGCTGGCCCTGTGCTTCTCCGGCAACTACGAGCCGGCCGCCTGGCGCAGCTGGGGCGAGCGCGGCGACGCCGTCTATTTCAACAGCCCGGTCGACTACATCGCCCATCTGCACGGCGACCACCTGGAGTGGCTGCGCTCGCGGGTCTCGGCGCTGCTGGTCTGCGGCCAGGGCCAGTGGGAGGACACCACCGGCTCGCTGGACGCGACCCGGCGGATGGCACATCTGCTGGACACCCAGGGCCTGCGGCACGAGCTCGACCTGTGGGGGCCCGACGTCCCGCACGACTGGCCGTCCTGGCGTGCGCAATTCGCTCATCACCTCCCACGCTTCTGCTGAAACGGAAACCGGGACTGAAAACGTCGACGGACGGGTGTCGACCTTTGGCCGTTCCGCCCCCACCGAGAGACCGCACGACGGGGTACGGTCGCCGGGCCCCACCCGTGTCCTCACACCTCAGGAGACCTCAAGATGCGCCGGATCCTCGCCGCTGTCGCCCTCGCGGCGACCCTGCTCGCCACCGCGGCCTGCAGTTCGGACGACGATCAGCCGGAGCCGGCCGGCGGCGGCACCAAGGTCAGCGTCGGCGTCATCCCGATCGTCGACGTCGCCCCGCTCTACCTGGGCCGGGAGCGGGGCTTCTTCCGCAGCCGGGGCATCGATCTCTCGCTGGCGCTGGAGCAGAGCGGTGCCGCGATCATCAAGGCCGTGCTCGCGGGCAAATACCAGTTCGGCTTCAGCAACGTGACCTCGCTGATGGCGGCGAAGTCCGACGGCGCCCCGCTCAAGGCCGTGGCCAACGGGTGCGCCTCGACCGGGCGCCCGGGCCGCGACTTCTCGGCGGTCGTCGTGGCCGACGGCAGCCCGATCCGGTCGGCGAAGGATCTCGCGGGCAAGCGGGTCGCGATCAACGCCCTGAAGAACCTGGGCGACACCACCGTGCGGCAGTCGGTGCGCCGGGACAAGGGCGACCCGACCACCATCCAGTTCCAGGCGATGCCCTTCTCCAGCATGCCCGCCGCGCTGCAGAGCCACCAGATCGACGCGGCCTGGGTGGTCGAGCCGCAGCTCTCCGAGGTGCTCACCCAGGGCGGGCAGGTGGTCGCGTCGAACTTTGTGGACACCGCCCCGAACCTGACCCTGGCCCTGTACTTCACCGGCATACCGCTGATCGACAAGGATCCCGACCTGGTGAAACGCTTCGCCGACGCGGTCAACGAGTCGCTGGAGTACGCCGCCGGCCACCCCGAGGAGGTCCGGGCGACGGTCGGCACATACACGAAGATCAACGACGTGGTCCGGACCGCGATGATCCTGCCGAGCTGGCCGCACGACGTCAACCGGGCCTCCGTGGAGCGGTTGGCCACGCTCGGCCAGCAGGACGGCATTCTCACGAAGCCGCCTGCCCTGGACGAGCTGCTGCCCTGATCAGCCCGCGGGGGGCGCGCCCGCGGCCGGGCTGATCCCGTACGTGACCGAGGTCGACGCGATCAGCGTGCCCGGCCGCATCCCGTCCATCGGCGCGACGAGCCGTTCCCGCTCGCCGATGAAGTCACCGGTGGCCGGATCGATGACAACCTCCCGGACGGTGCCCGCCGCGGCGATCCCGTACGCGGTGCCGGCCCGGCCGTCCAGGGTCGCCGTCCGCTCGGTGATGAGCAGCCCCGGCAGCAGCGCCAGCGCCCGGTACAACGCCGCCCGCAGGTCGGCCGGCAGCAGCCCGCTGCGCAACGCGTCGGCGGCGGCGCCCAGCACCGCCTGATCCTTGTCGTTGCCCTTGCCGTCGCTGTCGTCGCGGAGCCGGTCGAACAGCTCGCGAGGATCGCGCGGCAGGTCCGCGAGGAAGGCGTCGTTCGGCGACTGCCAGTCGGCGTCTCGGTCGCACGGGTCCTCGTACCAGTCACCGCACCGCGCCCGCAGCTCCGTCGGCGGCCGCACGGACTGGTCGATCCCGGCCTCGCGGCTGCTCTCCGCCGTGCCGACCAGCCAGACCCGCTCCCCCGTGTCCGTCTCCCGGCGCAGCCATTCGGCCTTGCGGTCGGCCGGCACCCAGATCTCGGCACGGCTGCCGGTCCGGGCAATGTGGAGCCGCCCGTCGGCGGCCTGGTAGTTCTCCAGGTAGAACGCGTGGGTGGCGATGTAGCGGAACTGCCCGGGCGGGACGGTGACGTCGACCGTGCGGATCTCCGCGTCCGCGGCGGCGTTCAGCGTCTGCGCCACCTCGACCATCGCTCCCGCCGGAGGTGATCCGTCGCGGTGCAGCGCCGTCGCGGCGAGCACGGCGACGACCGCCGCGGCCGCCGCTGCCGCCGACAGCCGCGGCCACCATCGCTGCCGGCGAGGCGCCACCACCACCGGCGTGACGGTCTCGTCCCGGTCGCCGTCCGGCAGGTCGGCGATCGCCGCCGCGAGACCCGCCAACCGGGTACGGGCATCCACCCGCTCGGCGGCCCGGTCATGCTCGCGGTCGTCCGGCTGGCGCAGCCCGGAGAGCCGTTGCGAGATCCGCTGCTGTCGCGCCTGCCCACGGTGGTGCCGGTGCAGCAGATTGACGGCGATGCCGTAGAGCCAGGAGCGGATGCTGCCGAGCTCGGCCACGTAGTCGTCGCGCGCCTCCCAGGCCACCAGGAACGTCTCCGCCACCGGGTCTTCGGCGACCGCGGCCCCGGCCTGCCGGGCCAGGTAGCGCCACAGTCCGCCGGCATGCTCGTCGAACACGGCGGCGAACCGGTCCGCTGCCCCCGTACCGGTGAGCTCCGAACCGGTGAGCACTGGCCGCACCTCCGTGCCGGTGATTCTCATACCGGGTATTGCCATCGGCGCCCGCCCGCGTTCACGGTAATCGCCGCACGCTGGCACACTCGTCGTGTGGGCAACGAGGAGTTGGAGAGTCGGAGCCTCGTCGACCTCGCCCTCGATCGGCTCAGCCGGGAGATCCTCAGCGGTCATACCGATCCCGGCGAGCGTCTCGTCGAGGAGCAGCTCACCCGCAGGCTGGGCATCAGCCGGGCGCCGCTGCGCGAGGCGCTGCGGCTCCTGGCCCAGCAGGGGCTCGTCGAGCACATCCCGCGCCGCGGCGTCCGGGTCGCCACCCTCTCCGACGACGACGTCCGCGAGCTGTACGAGGTGCGCGACGTCCTGGAGCGGCACGCCGTCGGCTCGATCCGGCCGGGTGCGGACCTGTCCGGGCTGCACGCCGCGCTGGAGGTGATGAGCAAGGCGACGGAGGCGGGCGACCGGCTGGCCATCGCCGACGCGCACCGCCGCTTCCACGTCGAGGTGGTCGCGCTGGGCGGCAACCGCCAGCTCTGCACGCTGTACGAGTCCGTGCTGGTCCGCCTGCAGCTCTACATGGCGGTCAATCTGCGCCGGGAGGCGGAGGTGGCGGAGCCGTCGGACGGCGTGCACCGCCACGAGCATCTGCTCGCCGCGGTCGCCCAGGGCGACCCCAAAAGCATCATCGCGGCACTGAACGGGCACGGCGCCCGCACCTATCTGGCCTAGATCACCTTCGGAAATCAGCCCGTTACACGACGTGGGGTCGGCCGAAACGAAACGGTCGACAATCGACAGAATGAACGATGTCTTCCGGCGCATCCGGGAACGCGGCGACGACGGTGTCTGGATCAGCACCGTCGACGAGGCCGACCTGCGGGCCCGCGCCGCCACCGTTCCCGCCGACCTGCCACTGTCCGGACTGACCTTCGCGGTCAAGGACAACATCGACGTCGCCGGGCTGGCGACCACCGCGGCCTGCCCCGGCTTCGCCTACCTGCCCCGCGACACAGCCCCCGTGGTGCGCCGGCTGCTCGACGCCGGGGCGCTGCTGGTCGGCAAGACCAACCTGGACCAGTTCGCCACCGGCCTGACCGGCGCCCGGTCGCCGTACGGCACGCCGGAGAGCGTCTTCGGCGGCGGCCTGATCTCCGGCGGGTCCAGTTCCGGCTCGGCAGTCGCCGTGGCCGCCGGGCTCGTCGACTTCGCGCTCGGCACCGACACCGCGGGCTCCGGCCGGGTGCCCGCCGCGCTCAACGGCATCGTCGGCGTCAAGCCCACCCGCGGCCTGCTCAGCACCCTGGGCGTGGTCCCGGCCTGCCGTTCGCTGGACTGCGTCTCGATCTTCGCGCCGGACGTGGCCCGGGCGGCGGCGGTGCTGCGGGTCGCGCGCGGGCTTGCCGACGGCGACCCGTGGGGGCGTACCGGAGCAAGGCCGGCGCCGGCCACGCTGCGCCTTGCCACCGCCCGCTCGCTCGATTTCTTCGGCGACGCCGGGCAGGAGAAGGCGTTCGCCGCCGGGCTCGACCGCCTGCCGGGTGAGCGCAGCGAGATCGACATCGCGCCCCTGCTGGAGGCCGGCGACCTGCTCTACCGCGGGCCGTGGGTAGCGGAGCGGCTGGCCGATCTCGGCGTCTTCCTGGCCGAGCATCCCGATGCGGTGCTGCCGGTGACCCGGCAGGTGCTGGAGACCGGACTGCGGTTCACCGCGGTGGACGCGTGGCGGGGTGTGCACCGGCTCCGGGAGTTGCAGGCCTGGACGGACCGGCTCTGGGACACCGTCGACGTGCTGGTGCTGCCGACGATCGGGACCACCTACACCCACGACGAGATCGCCGAGGACCCGATCGGCCGGAACCTGAACCTGGGCCGCTACACCCAGTTCGCGAACCTGCTCGACCTCGCCGCGGTGACCATCCCGAACGGCTTCACCGCCGACGGCCGCCCGGCGAGCCTCACCCTGTTCGGCCCCGCCTTCAGCGACGACACCCTGATCAGCCTGGCCGAGACGATCACCCGCGCGGACGAGCTGATGACCATCGCCGTCGTCGGGCTGCACCTGAGCGGCGAACCCCGCAACCACGAGCTGACCGAACGGCGGGCGACCCTGATCGGCGCGACCACAACCGCACCCTGCTACCGGCTCTACCGGCTGCCTTCCGGCGTACCCGGTCTGGTCCGTGACGACAGCGGCGCCGCGATCGACCTCGAACTCTGGCAATTGCCGGCCGCCGCGGTCGGCGGTCTGCTCGCCGGCATCGCCGCCCCGCTGTCGCTCGGCCGGATCGCGCTGGCCGACGGCACCGAGGCGACCGGCTTCCTCTGCGAGGCCTACGCGGTCGGCGCAGCCCAGGACATCACCGCCGGCGGCGGCTGGCGGGCACACCGTTCCGCATCGGAAAGGCAGGACTCATGACGGCGATCATCGGCCCGGTCAAGGCCACCCCCTATCTCTGGCCCTACGACGGCTCGGTGCCGGTCGAGCGCACCGCGCTGATCTGCATCGACTGGCAGACCGACTTCTGCGGCCCCGGCGGCTACGTCGAGGCGATGGGCTACGACATCGCGCTCACCCGGGCCGGGCTGCCGGCCACCGCCCGGCTGCTGGACCACGTGCGCAGCCTGGGCATGTTGGTCGTGCACACCCGCGAGGGCCACGACCCCGACCTGTCCGACCTGCCCGCCAACAAGCGGTGGCGCTCGGCCCAGATCGGTGCGGAGATCGGCGGCCAGGGGCCGTGCGGCCGGATCCTGATCAAGGGCGAGCCGGGCTGGGAGATCGTGCCCGAGGTCGCCCCGGTGGCCGGTGAGGTCATCGTCGACAAGCCCGGCAAGGGCGCCTTCTATGCCACGAATCTCGACCTGGTGCTGCGTACCCATGGCATCACGCATTTGATCCTGACCGGGATCACCACCGACGTCTGCGTCCACACGACCATGCGGGAGGCCAACGACCGCGGCTACGAATGCCTGATCCTCTCCGACTGCACCGGCGCGACGGACCCCGGCAACCACACGGCGGCGCTGCACATGGTCACCATGCAGGGCGGTGTCTTCGGGTGCGTCGCCACCTCCGACGACGTCATCGCCGCGACGGAGGGCTGAGCCGTGCCAACCGTCGAAGCGCTGCCCGGCCCTTTCACCTTCGCGCCGGAGAGCACCGCGCTCCTGGTGATCGACATGCAGCGGGACTTCCTCGAACCGGGCGGCTTCGGCGAGAGCCTGGGCAACGACGTCTCGCAGCTGCGCCGCACCATCGCCCCGCTGGCCGCCTTCATGACCAACTGGCGGGCCGCCGGCCTGCCGATCATCCACACCCGCGAGGGCCACCTGCCCGACCTTTCCGACTGCCCGCCGGCCAAGCTCGAACGCGGTGCGCCGAGCAAGCGGATCGGCGATCCCGGCGCGTTCGGCCGCATCCTCATCCGCGGCGAATACGGCCACGACATCATCGACGAGCTCCAGCCCGCGCCCCGCGAGGCGGTCGTCGACAAGCCCGGCAAGGGCGCCTTCTACGCCACCGAGCTGCAGGATCTGCTCGACAAGGGCGGCATCCGCAGCCTGCTGGTCGCGGGCGTGACGACCGAGGTGTGCGTGCACACGACGGTCCGCGAGGCCAACGACCGGGGTTACGAGTGCCTCGTTCTCGCCGACTGCGTCGGCTCCTACTTCCCCGAGTTCCAGCGCGTCGGGCTGGAGATGATCGCCGCCCAGGGCGGCATCTTCGGCTGGGTCGCGGATTCCACATCCGTCACTCTTGAGGAGCGGCCATGAAACTCCCCTATTGGGTACGCGGTGACACCAACGCGTTCTTCGGCTTCGGCGTCAACGTCCTCGTCAATGTGCTCACCCTGACCGGCCTCTGCATCGGCGTCATCGGGATGGACCCGGGCGACGTCTTCGGCATCATCCTGCCGGCGCTCGGCATCGCCCTGGTGCTGGGCAACATGTACTACACGTACCTGGCCCGCCGGCTCGCCGCCAAGGAGAACCGGGCGGACGTCACCGCGATGCCGTACGGCCCCAGTGTCCCGCACATGTTCATCGTCATCTTCGTCATCATGCTGCCGATCTACCTGCGTACCAAGGACCCGATCCAGGCCTGGACGGCCGGCGTCGCGTGGGCGTTCATCATCGGGGTGATCGTGCTGATCGGTGCGTTCGTCGGCCCGTACATCCGCAAGTACGCGCCCCGCGCGGCCCTGCTCGGCACCCTGGCCGGCATCTCCATCACCTTCATCTCGATGAACCCGGCCGGCCAGATGTGGCGGGCCGCGTGGATCGCCCTGCCGGTCCTCGGCCTGCTGCTGATCGGCCTGCTCACCGACGTCAAGCTGCCCTTCAACCTGCCGATCGGCCTGGTCGCGCTGCTGGTGGGCAGCGCGATCGGCTGGATCGGCGGCGCGATGTCGGTGCCGGACGTGACGGCCGCCGCCAAGGACATCGCGTTCGCCTTCCCGCACCTGAAGTTCGGCCTGCTCGTCGACGGCCTGCGCGACATGGCCCCGCTGCTGGCCACCGCGATCCCGCTGGGCGTCTACAACTTCACCGAGGCGATGACCAACGTGGAGAGCGCCGCCACCGCCGGGGACCGCTACAACCTGCGCAGCGTGCTGCTCGCCGACGGCGGCGGCGCGGTCATCGGCTCGATGCTCGGCTCGCCGTTCCCGCCGGCCGTGTACGTCGGTCACCCCGGCTGGAAGGCGGCCGGCGGCCGGACCGGCTACTCGATGGCCACCGGCGTGGTCATCGCGCTGCTCTGCTTCTTCGGGATGTTCGGCCTGCTCGGCACGATCTTCCCGACCGCCGCGATCGTGCCGATCCTGCTCTACATCGGCCTGCTCATCGGCGCCCAGGCGTTCCAGGCCACCCCGCGGGCGCACGCCGCGGCCGTGGTCGCCGCCCTGATCCCGAACATCGCCAGCTGGGCCACCGGACAGATGGACAACGTGCTGTCGGCGGCCGGCACGACCGCCGCGGACGTCGGCATCAGCACCCTGGCCGGCGCCGGGGTGGTCTACGACGGCCTGAAGACGCTGGGCTCCGGCGCGATCCTGGCCGGCCTGGTGCTGGGCGCGATCGTCGCGTTCATCATCGACAAGCGCTTCTGGCAGGCGGCGATCTTCTCCGGCGTGGGCGCGGCGCTGACCTTCGTCGGCCTGATCCACGCGGAGAAGGTGCAATGGAACGCCGACGGCCAGGTCAGCCTCGGCTACCTGCTGCTCACCGTGGTCTGCGTGCTGTTCGCGCTGACCAAGCCCACGCCCCGGGAGCCGGACGCCGAGGAACTCGCGCTCGAACGCCTGCACGAGGGCGGCAACCAGTTCACCGAGGCGCCCGAGGGCGGCGTACCCGCTCCCCGGCAGGAGACCAGCGCGGTCGCCTGAGCCACCAGTGACCGGCGGCCCGGCGTCCGCGCCGGGCCGCCGCACCCCATGCAGGAGGAGGTGTCATGCAGCTCAACCGGCCGGACGTCGTCGCCGAGGTGACCGCGGCGTTCACGGACTACGAGGAAGCGCTGGTGGCCGACGACGCGAACCGCATCGTCGCGTTCTTCGCCCCGGCCGCGGTCCGCTTCGGGGTCGCGGATCAGCAGGTCGGCCTGGAGGAACAACTGGCCTGGCGGCGGTCCCAGCCGCCGCTGCCGACGGGCCGACGGCTCAAGGACACGATCGTCACCACGTACGGCGCCGACGTCGCGGTCGTCACCACCCTGTTCGGGTATCCGGGCACCGACGTGCTGGGCCGGCAGTCGCAGACCTGGGTCCGGCTACCGGCCGGGTGGCGCATCGTCACCGCCCACGTCAGCCATCCGGCGGAATAATTCCCGCCCGGATGCCTTGCACCATGGCGAGTCCTGAGACAGAGAGAAGGCATCGCCATGGCCAAGCCCGTGTTGCAGCCCGGACCGGATCACCCCATCACGGTCACCCCGAACCCGGCGCGGATCGTCGTCACCGTGGCCGGCAAGGTCGTCGCCGACACCACCCGGGCCCTGACCCTGCAGGAGTCCACCTACCCGGCCGTGCAGTACATCCCGATTTCCGACGTCGACCAGTCGCTGCTGGAGCGCACCGAGACCAGCACGTACTGCCCTTACAAGGGTGACGCGAGCTACTACTCGATCCCCGGCGGCGGCGAACGCTCGACGGACGCGATCTGGGTCTACGAACACCCGCATGACGCGGTCAAGGAGATCAAGGACCACGTCTCGTTCTACCCCGACCGGGTCGACAGCATCGACATCCAGGTCTAAAAGTGGGCGATGAGCCCGAATCGGATCGAAGCGGCGCCACGGCCGGCATGACCTTGACCAGCCGATTGGCGTCGCGCGCCGATCTGCCGCGGCTCCGGCCCCTGATCGATGCCGCGATCGGCGAGCTGCAACGGGGTTTTCTCGACCCGGCGCAGATCGCCGCCAGCCGCTCGATCATGGGGCTGGACACCCAGCTCATCGACGACGGCACGTACTTCGTGGTGGAGGCCGACGGGCAGCTCGCCGGCTGCGGCGGCTGGAGCCGTCGGGCCACGCTGTACGGCGGCGACCACTCCGGCGGGCGGGATGCGGCGCTGCTGGATCCCGCCCGGGAGCCGGCCAGAGTGCGGGCGATGTACACCCGTCCCGGTTTCACCCGGCGCGGCGTCGGACGGCTGATCCTCGACCGCTGCGAGGCCGCAGCCGCCGCCGAGGGCTTCACGACGCTGGAGCTGATGGGCACGCTGGCGGGCCGGCCGCTGTACGAGGCCGCCGGCTTCACCGTCGTCGGCCATGTGACGGAGACCTCGGGCGGCACCGGCGTACCGCTGGTCCGGATGCGCAAACACTTGCCTTGACGCCGGTGGCAAGGCCTAGCGTGCGGTGCGGACCAAACGAACGAGGTGAGTCGGATGCTGATCGGGGAGCTGGCCGAACGGGCCGGTACGAGTACCCGCACGCTGCGCTACTACGAGCAGCATGGGCTGGTCGAGCCGCAGCGTGACGCGAACGGATACCGCCGGTACGACGAGGCCGAGCTGCGGGTTGTGCACGAGATCCGGGCCCTGTTGGCCGTCGGGTTCGGGCTCGACGACATCCGGCCGTTCGTCGCCTGCCTGCGGGCCGGCAACGCGACCGGGCACGTCTGCCCCGATTCCGTCGCGGTGCTGCGCCGCAAACTCGCCGAGGTCGACACATACCTGGAGCAGCTCGCCGGCGTCCGGGACCGGTTGCGCGGGCAGCTCGCCCAGGCCATCGAGGAACGGGAGAGCCGATGCCTGCAGATTCGCTGACCGAGGTCACCGACGACACCTTCGCCGAGCTGGTGCTCGGCAACCCGCTGCCGGTCGTGGTCGACTTCTGGGCCGAGTGGTGCCCGCCGTGCCGGCCGGTCGGGCAGACGCTGGCCGAGCTGGCCGGCGAGTTCGCCGGCCAGCTGGTGATCGCCAAGCTGAACGCCGACGAGAATCCCGTCGCGACCCGGAACTACCGGGTGCTGTCCATGCCGACGCTGCTGTTCTTCCGGCGGGGCATGGTGGTGAACTCCATCGTCGGCGCCCGGCCGAAGTCCCACCTGCGCCAGGCGCTGAGCGGCGCTTTCGAGCCGTACGCCAACCGGTAGCGCGGAATCACTCAAGCCCGGCCCCGGCCCGGCGATGAGGTCTCCTGATCGGTGGTCGTCCCGACCACCCGTGCGGGAGAGGGCGCGGCATGACCAGTACCAGCCTCGTGGCAAAGCCTCCCTCCGCCGACCTGCTCGAGACGGCCGAGGCGTACCGGCTGGCGGGCGACTACCGGAACGGTTCCGGGGTGGCCCGCCAGGCCGCGACGCTCGCCGAGGCCGCGGGTGACCGCATCGGCCAGGCCCGGGCGCTGCGCTCGCTGGCCAACCAGTTGCTGCGCCTCGGCGATCTGGAGGACTCGGTCACCGCCTGCCGCGAGGCGGTCGCCGTGCTGGAGACGGCCGACGACGACCCGGGCATCTGCGAGGTGCTGACCGTGCAGGCCATGCCGCTCAACGAGCTGGGCATGCACGAGGAGGCGCTCGATGTGCTGGCCCGTGGCCGCGACATCGCCCAGCGGCTCGGCGACCGCGACCTGCTCTACTGGGTGCACAACCGCACCGGCGTCGTGCACGGCAGCATGGGCAACCGCGACCTGAGCAACGAGTACTTCATGCGCGCCCTCACCATGGTCGACGGCATGGACGCCGAGGCGAGGTTCTGCATCCTCAACAACCTCGGGGACAACGCGGTCTACCTGGTGACCCGGCTGCGCGCCGAGGGCGACCCGGACGGCGCCGAGGAGGCTCTGCGCCGCGCGCTCGGCTATGTCGACGAGGCACTCGGGCTGGCCCGGGCCGCCGGCAACCCGTTCCGGGAGTGCATCTGCCTCGACAACTTCGGGATGCTGCGGGCCCTCGCCGGCGACTTCGCCGAGGCCGAGCGGATGATCGAGGAGTCGCGCGTCATCGCGATCAGCCACGGCTACCGGTCCCTGGAGTCGTCCGCGCTGCAACACCAGGCACACGTCCGGCTCATGCGGGGCGAGTGTGCCGCCGCGATCGAGGGTTTGCTGGAGGCGCTGGACCGGGCCCAGCTGGCCGGCGAGAAGCCGATGGTCACCGAGATCCGCCGGGAGCTGGCCGCCGCGTACGAGCAGGTCGGCGACTTCGCCGCGGCGCTCGGGCACTTCCGCGCGTTCCATGCCCTGGAGCGCGAGGCGCTCAACGACGTCGCCGCGGCCCGGGCCCGGATGGCGGTGCACCACTTCGAGCTCGACAACGCGCGGCTGGAGACGGACAACGCCCGGCTCGAGGCGGAGCTGCACCGGGTGCGCAGTGCGGAACTGGAGGCGGCGAACGTGAGCTGGCAGCGGCAGGCGTCCGAGGACGCGCTGACCGGCCTGCCGAACCGGCGCTTCGTGGACCTGCGGCTGCCGGAACTCGCCGCGGCGGCCGGGCCGCTGGGTGTCGTGATCGCCGATGTCGACCTGTTCAAGGGGGTCAACGACCGCTTCGGGCACTTCGTCGGCGACGAGGTGCTGCGGCAGATCGCCGCCCTGCTCCGGGACAACGTCCGCGACAACGACCTGGTCGCCCGGTACGGCGGCGAGGAATTCCTGATCGCCTTCGACGGTCTGGGCATGCCGGACGCCCTGGCACGCTGCGAGCTGCTCCGCGCGCAGGTGGCCGGCTACCCGTGGGAGCGGCTGCAGCCCGGGCTGTCCGTGACGATCAGCCTGGGTGTCGCGGTGGTGCCCCCGGGTGGCGACCTACCGGCCGCGATGACGCTGGCCGACCAGCGCCTGTACGCCGCCAAGCACAGCGGCCGGAACCGGGTCGGCGCGGAATGATCCCCCGCGACGGCCGCCCGGCTTGAGTCTCCCGCCGGGGGAGACAGCAGAGTGGGTGTCATGGAACTCCTCTCGATCGGGGAACTGGCCCGGCAGACCGGGCTGACGGTCAAGACCGTCCGGTTCTACGCCGACCGCGGCATCGTGCCGTCGGCCGGCCGCAGCCCAGCGGGCTACCGGTGCTACCACCCCGGCGCGGTCGCCCGGCTGGAGCTGGTGCGCACGCTGCGCGACCTGGGTCTGGACCTGGACACCATCCGCCGGGTCGCCGATCGGGAGAGCACCCTGGCCGAGGTGGCCGCCGCGCACACCGAGGCCCTGGACGTGCAGATCCGCGCGCTGCGACTGCGCCGCGCGGTGCTGTCGGCGGTGGCGCGGTCCGGATCAACCCCGCAGGAGGTACGGCAGATGCGTGAACTGGCCGGGCTCTCGGCACGCGAGCGCCGCGACCTGATCGACGACTTCCTCGCCCAGGTCTTCGGCGATCTCGACGGCTTCGACGGCATCGCCCGCTCGCTGACCCCGGAGCTGCCCGACGACCCCGAACCCGCCCAGATCGAGGCGTGGATCGAGCTGGCCGGACTGGCCCGGGACCCGGCGTTCCGGGACGAACTGCGGCTGCTGGCCGAGCGGCACGCCGCCGACCGCGACCCCACCGTCCTGCGCCGGGACCCGGTGGCGCTGGTCCGGGACGAGGCCGGACCGGCGCTGGCGGCCGGGCTCGACCCGGCGTCGGCCCAGGCCGGCGCGGTCGTCGCCGCCGTGCTGGCCCGCTATCCGGCGCGGGACCGGCTGGCGGCCCAGCTCGAGGCGGCCCGCGACTCCCGCCGCGAGCGCTACCTGGAACTGCTCTCGGTGGTCAACGGCTGGCCCGCCCCGGAGAGCCTGGCCCCGGTGCTCGGCTGGTTCCTCGCCGCGCTGCGATCCCGTTGACCGGGCGCCGGTCGGCTGCCCGACACCGAAGACCCGAGGTATCAGGGACCCCGCCGCGGTGCTCTGCTTCCTCGGATACGGACGAGGGGGACGTGTCCACGCCGCCCGCCCCTCACCGGGCGGGCGGCGGCTCGACACCGCGAGTTCGTCACGGTCCGTCACTACAGCGGAACGGGCTGCCGGTGACTGGGGGTGACCACCGGGCGTCTGCCATCATGGCCGGATGGTTGTGACAAGGGTCCGCGTGACCAGGGTCGTCCGGGCCGCCGTGGCCGTGTGTGCCGTTGCCGCTTTCGCCGGGTGTTCGTCGGACGACTCACCCGACCCCGACGGCACCACCATCAGCGTCGACGCCATGCGTAACGCGCTGCTCAAGGCGGCCGAGGTCGGCCCGACCTGGAAGACGCCGCCGGAGTCGGCGGCGCCGAGTCAGCTCGTCAGCATCTGCGGCGCGGACACCGCGCCGGCCGGCATCCCGGGCAACCCGCAACTGGTCTCGGCGCCGCTCTCCGACGAGGGCACCGAGGGTGTGCAGAGCCTCACCCAGCATGCCCTGGTCTACGAGGACGCCATCTCCGCCGCGACCGCGCTCGCCACGCTGCGAACCGTCGCCGACGCCTGCCCGCCGAGCGTGTCGATACCCGCGAAGTCCGGTGACCGGGAGGAGCCCGCGTACACGGAGACCGCCGCGACGGCCCCGCTGGAGGAGGGTGACTGGATCGGCTTCGTCACCACCCGCAACAAGCAGTACGACAAGGAGCACGCCGCCACCGCCGACGTGGCCGTCGCCGCCCTCGCCCGGGGCAACGTGGTGCTGATCGACCAGTACGCGATCTACCGCCTCGGCAAGTCGGACGCGAGCGCCAACCCGCAGTTCTCCACCGACTGGAAGAAGCTGGTCGGCACGACCCTCAACCGCATCGGCGGTCAGTAGCGGTCAGCGGGCGCGGCCCTCGGCCATCATCGCCAGCGTCCGGGCCACCCGCCGGGCCCGGGTCTCCGCCGCCTTCGCCCCGGTGACCTGCAGGACGTGCCAGCTCTTGTTGCTGAACGACAGGCCGTCCCAGAACGCCTTCGCGCCCGGCTCGGCGTCGAGCGCCGCCGCGAGATCGGCCGGCACCTCCACCTCGCGCACGGCCGTGTCCAGGACGACCTCCACCTCCAGCACCTCGCCGGCCGCGACGCCGGCGGCGGCCCGGCGCTCCGCGCTGACCCCGAGCCAGTAGGCACCGCCCATCCTGGCGATCGAACTGCGCCACTCGAAGCCGTTGACGGTCACGACCACCTTGGGCCGCCCACCGCCGCCGAGCGCGGCCACCACCTCGTCGTCGATCTGGAACCCGGCCGTGTTGCCACCCGTCGACCGCAGCTCGGCACGAAACCTCATGAGCAGGGAATCTACCCCGCTCAGCGGGCCGGTTCGAGGTCCCGTTCCGGCTCGGTCGGGGCCGCGGCGTCGTGGATCCCGGTCAGCCGGCCCGGCCACCACACCCACCGGCCCAGGTCCAGGTTGAGGGCGGTGACCAGCACCGAGCGGACGACCAGGGTGTCCAGCAGCACGCCGAACGCGACCGCGAAACCGATCTCGGCGAACGCCACCAGCGGCAGGCTGCCGAGGGCGGCGAAGGTGCCCGCCAGCACGATGCCGGCCGAGGTGATCACGCCGCCGGTCGCGGCGAGCCCGATCAGCGCGCCGCGCCGGGTGCCGTACCGGTGGGCCTCCTCGCGGACCCGGGTCATCAGAAAGATGTTGTAGTCGATGCCCAGGGCGACCAGAAAGACGAACACGTACAGCGGGAACGAGGTGTCCTCGCCGGCGAAGCCGAAGACGTGCCGGAAGACCAGCGCGCTGACGCCCAGCGCCGCGCCGAACGACAGCACGACCGTGCCGATCAGCACCAGCGGGGCGACGACGGCGCGCAGCAGCGCGCCGAGGATCACCAGCACCACGAGCAGGACCAGCGGGATGATCAGCCGGTTGTCGTGGTCGTTGGCCTCGTTGATGTCCAGCGTCATGGCGGTCAGGCCGCCCACCCGCGCGTCGCCGACCGGATGCACGGCCGCGCGGACCCGCTTGATGGTCGCCATCGCGGCGTCGCTGTCCGGCGGGTCGGTGAGCACGCCCTCGATCAGCGCCAGGTCGCCCCTGATCACGGGCTCGCCGGCCGCGCTGATGCCGGGCGTACCGGCGACGGCCGACCGGATGGCCGCGGCCGACGCGGCCTGGCCGATCACCACGACCGGCTGGCCCTGCCCGGCCGGGAAGTGCCGGGCGAGCGCCTCCTCGCCGGTGACCGACGACGGTTTGTCGACGAACTGGTCGGCCTGGGACAGGCCGTTCGCCTCGAGCTGCACCAGGCCCAGCGACATCGCGCCGAGCACGGCGGCGGTGGTGATCCAGACGAGCCGCGGCCGGCGCGCGATCCGGGCGCCGAGCCGGGAGTAGATGCCGGTGGCGGTCGGATCGGCCGTGCCCTGTGCCGGGCGGACCGGCCAGAACAGCCAGCGGCCGAAGATCACCAGCAGCGCGGGCAGCAGGCTGATCATGGCGAGCAGGCCGACCACGATGCCGAGGGCGGCGACCGGGCCGAGGCCGCTGGTCGAGTTGACCTCGGCGAGCGTCAGGCAGGACATGCCCACGGCCACCGTGGCCGCGCTTGCGATGATCGCCGGGCCCGCGCGGTGCAGGGCGAGCGCCATCGCCTCGTGCCGGTCGTCGTGCCGGCGCAACTCCTCGCGGTAGCGGGCGACGAGCAGCAGCGCGTAGTCGGTGCCGGCGCCGAAGACGAGCACGGTCAGGATGCCCGCGCTCTGCGCGTTCACCACCAGCCCCGCGTTCTTCGCCAGCAGGTAGATGACCGCCTGCGCGGTGGTCAGCGCGACGGCGGCGGAGATGATCGGCAGCAGCCAGAGCACCGGACTGCGGTACGTGATCAGCAGAATGATCGCCACGATCGCCAGCGTCGTGTAGAGCAGGGTGCCGTCGATGCCCTCGAAGGCCTCGGCGCTGTCCGCCGCGGTGGCGGCCGGCCCGGGCGAACTGGATGCTGAGCCCGGCCGTACCCGTACCCGTGGTGGCCCTCAGCTCGTCGACCACGCCGACGAGCTTGTCCCAGCCGTCCGAATCCACCTTGATCGGCACCAGGGTCTGCAGCGCCTGGCCGTCCTTGGCCGGCACCGGGCCTACGATCTCGCCGGTGACCCCGGCGACCCGGCCCATCGCGGCGGCGTCCTGGGTGGCCTTGGCGGTGTCGGCCGGGGTGATGCCACCGGCGCGCTCGTAGACGATGACCGCGGGCGCGATGTCGTCGGACTGGAAACTCGCCTGGAGCTCGGAGACCTTGGTGGCCTCGGCGCCGCCGGGCAGCCAGGCGGCGTTGTCGTTCTTCTCGACGTCGGTCAGCTTCCCCGCCATCGGCGCGGCGATCAGGAGCACCGCGACCCAGAGGGCCAGCACTATCCACTTGCTCCAGCGTCCGCACACCAGCTTGGCCATCTCTGGACTCCCGTGTCGTCGACCTGGGCGAGCGTAGGCCTGCGGGATCACCGATCAAAGCAGAAAAACGACAGCTCAGGGTTATCTCGGGGTCGATATCGGATGATCGGCCAGCGGTATATCGGTTCCCCGGCCGGTACGGACTCCCTAACCTGATCGAGGACATCGCGATTGAGGGGAGACTGCCGTGCGCTACCGCACCGTCGTCGTCGTTCCCTCGTCGCTCTTCGAGCTGATCCTCGTGTCCGGCGTGCCCAGCCCCGGCTGCGCCGCCGGTGCTGGACGTTCCTGACCGCTGACGTCCCTCGCGGTCGGGTCGGCGCCGTCCCCGAACGGATCGATCGAAGGACCACGACCATGCGTGTCCGCAATCTCGGCATCCTCGCGCACGTCGATGCCGGCAAGACCACCCTGACCGAACGGATCCTGTACGTCACCGGCGCCACCTACAAGCGGGGCGAGGTGCACACCGGGACGACCGTCACCGACTTCGACCCGCAGGAGCGTGACCGTGGCATCACCATCTTCGCCGCCGCCGTCAGCTGCGACTGGGCCGGCCACCGGCTCAACCTGATCGACACCCCGGGGCACGTCGACTTCAGCGACGAGGTCGAGCGTTCGCTGCGGGTGCTCGACGGGGCCGTCGCCGTCTTCGACGCCGTCGCGGGTGTGGAACCGCAGAGCGAATCCGTGTGGCGCCAGGCCGACCGGTACGGCGTACCCCGGATCGCGTTCGTCAACAAGCTGGACCGTCCCGGCGCGGACCTGGACGCGGCCGTGGCCTCGATCCGGGAGCGGCTGGGCGTGATCCCGCTGGTGGTGCAGGTGCCGATCGGCCGCGAGGCGGACTTCACCGGCGTCGTCGACCTGGTCGGCATGCGGGCACTGACCTGGGCGGACGGCGTTCTGACCGAGCGGCCGGCGACGGATGCCGGTGCCCGGGCGGCCCGGCTGCGGCTGGAGGAGTCCGTGGCCGAGTTGCACCCGGACGTGCTGGACGAACTCGGGGCCGTGTCCGAGGGCACGCTACGCCGGGCGCTGCGGGAGCTGACCCGCTCCGGCGCGGCGGTGGTCGTGCTCTGCGGTGCGGCGTACCGGAACCGGGGTGTCGAACCGCTGCTCGACGCGGTGGTGGACTACCTGCCGGCGCCGGCCGGCGAAGCGGCCGGCGCCCTGGCGGCGCTGGTGTTCAAGGTGCATACCGCACCGACCGGACGACTCACCTACCTGCGGATGTATCAGGGAACGCTGCACAAGGGGGACGTCGTGTGGGACGCGGGCGCGGGCCGGGCCGAACGGGTCAGCCGGATCCTGCGCGTGCAGGCCGACCGGCACACCGAGGTCGACCAGGCGGTGGCCGGTGACATCGTCGCGGTGGTCGGCGTCAAGGCGGCGCGGACCGGGACGACGCTGAGCACCCGGGCGGCTCCGGTGCTGCTCGAAGCGCCGGGCACCGCCGAACCGGTGGTGTCCGTCGCGGTCGAGGCGAAGCGGTCGGCCGACACCCAGCGGCTGGCGGTGGCGCTGGCCGGGCTGGTCGAGGAGGACCCGTCGCTGGCGCTGCGCGCCGATCCCGAGACCGGGCAGACCCTGCTGTCCGGCCTGGGCGAGCTGCACCTGGAGGTGGCGGTGGAGAAGCTGCGGCTGGCGAACGGGCTCGCGGTGAGCGTGGGACGGCCGCAGGTCGCCTACCGGGAGACCGTCGTGCGCGGGGTGTCCGGGCTGCTCTACCGGCACGTCAAGCAGGAGGGCGGCGCCGGCCAGTTCGCCCACGTCGTGCTCGACGTGGCGCCGCTGGCCGGCGACGGCTTCGAGTTCCGGTCCACCGTCACCGGTGGGCGGGTGCCGCGTGAGTACGTCCGGGCGGTCGAGGCCGGCTGCCGGGACGCCCTCGCGGCCGGTCCGCTGGGCGGGCATCGCGTGGTCGGGGTGCGGGTCACCCTCGCCGACGGCGCGACCCACCCGAAGGACTCCTCGGAGCAGGCCTTTCGCACGGCGGGCCGGCTCGGCCTGCGGGCGGCCCTGCGGGCCGCGACGATGACGCTGCTCGAACCGGTCGTGGAGGTCACGGTCGCAGCGCCGGAGGAGTCGCTGGGCGCGGTGCTCGGCGACCTGGCCGCGCGGCGCGGCCAGGTGACCGGCTCGACCGGCCGGGCCGTGACGGCGGTGGTGCCGCTGGCCGAGCTGTTCGGATACGTGACGCAGTTGCGCAGCCGGACCCGCGGCCGGGGCACCTGCACGACGCGTCCGGCGGGCTACCAGCCGGCCGCGTAAGCGCCGGCGGATGCCGCGACGTTGACGCGAGGAGCCCTCGCCCCGCCGGGGCGAGGGCTCTTGTCTCCTTCTGACAGGCTTTGTCGGGTGACAGCCACTGGAGCAGGAACGTCCACGCTGTGGCGGCATCGCGACTTCAT
>Ga0307516_10002781_pt1 | contig 23099 bp, 31 predicted proteins | sample 19_EM_MG_FD_203310 | JGI IMG/M metagenome (GOLD analysis project Ga0307516, IMG submission 203310) | Populus trichocarpa ectomycorrhiza microbial communities from riparian zone in the Pacific Northwest, United States - 19_EM | ecosystem: Host-associated > Plants > Roots > Unclassified | place... | reverse complement strand
CGACGCGCGAAACGATGAACTGACCGCGGGTCAGGTTGGTTGGGCGCGGCGGAAGGGCGGTGGTCGGTTCATGCGCCCATCCTATGCCGCGCAGTGCGGTGAGTTTGAAGGTCCATATCAGTCTGTCTGTCCAAAAACGGGGCGTCGGAAATTGACTTTGGCTGTCCTATGAGGCGGAGCTCGCGCTGGACGTCGGTGAGGAGGAGGAAGTCGGAAGCGCTGAGGAGCTGCACCCCAACGGAGAATGGCTCGAAGTTGAAGCGGAACAGGAGAAGCGCCGCGATGACGGCTATGGGTGGAAAAGACATCCATCGGTACGGGGACGGCTTGGCTCAATCTGGATAACGTAGAGGGCTGTAGAGGGGGAAGAGGACTGGAACAGGGTCCATGGCGGAAGGCACCAACTACGACAAGCTCAGGTTCAATTACGTCTCGCACCACCCCGTCCAGGTCCACCGCCGGACACTTCTCTCCCAAGAGCCAACCCATCCCGTCCCTTGCTCGCAAACCGGACAGCTGGACGCTCCCGGTTTGCTGTGTCGATTCGCTTGTTCGTCTTTAGCTTGTCGGATAACGTGAGCCTCTAGAGCCTGAAGCAGTTCGACAACTTGCGGGTAAGTGTGTTTCGCGCGTGCAATGGAGGTGTCGCAGTTTCCGTCGTGTAGCAAAGGAGGGAGAGAAAAGGGTTGTGTAAAGATTTTACAGGTGAGTCAACGACACCGTGACAACGATCTTATCTCACGGAATTTGTCTGGTCAACATCGGATATCTGCCTCAAGTTGAATCGACTCTAGACCTCGTCGAACCGGATGTTTCTAGTTGTTTCTAGATAGAGCAGTTCGAGTTGCAGGTCTTCTACAATGCGCGAAATACGTTGACTACTCCGTCTCGGTTCACGCCGAATCGAAGTGAACATATACATTATTGAAGATTTCTTGGTCTATTTCGACGATTTCTTTGGCTCAAACAACGCATCCGACTTCATGCATTCACGTTCTATCCACAGTACGAGCGACGCCTCCATCAACCAGTAAGCAATCTCGGCTACTTCTGCTTTGGACACACTCGGAATTCCACACAAGACCATGAAACGGTGTTCAGCTCCAATGACCTACAATTTGTTTCCCGACGTGCGACAATCGTAACCACTTCTACAACCCGTGTGTACGTTATTGAGTTGGTTTTAGACAAGAAAGGTGCCAATGCATAAAAAAGGAATAACGTCGGCGTTTAAACCAATCCCAGAAGTCCATCCAAATAGGATGGCGCGATCAAAAAGCTGACATTCCTCGCTGGATTCAAGAACCAACCTGCATGGGAAGCACAATCCAGATAGAACGGGAGTGAAAAGAGCACCCAGCACCAAACCCACACGTAGCCAAGCCATGTAAAAGCGCGCAAACGATGCTCAAGTCCTGCCCTTTTAACGCAATAAAAGACCACGCCCTCGAAGACGATGCCGATGGCTTGGAGGAGGAAGAAAACGAGAGGACCACCGTGCAGACGCGAACACGTGTGTAACAATCCAGAGATGAAAAAGGGGACGCAGAGTTGGACGTAAGATGAGGCTTTGGTGCCTGGTGGGAGATGGAAAACTTTGTGCGCGAGGTATTTTCCGTGGGATGTGAAATGCTGGGTTGGATGGTTGTATATAGATCAGCGGTTGAGAGAAAATTCACAAAAGAAATGGGGCTCACTCGTCGCAGCAACTGTTGCCATGACCGGCTGTCAACGGATTGCTCAGCTGCAGAAAATGGGGCCAGACATGGAATTGACTGACCTCCATAAGTTGTAAATGGTATAGGCTTCGAACGGGCTCCCCAGGAGGTGTGGCCATTCACTGGGTTCTGAGAATCCGGCAGCGACAAAAACGAGAGAGGGTATTAGATTGAGTATTATGATGTAGAATATTGGGAAGGTTATAAGGAAGGTGAAGAAGGTCAAGGAGCGCAAGAGTAGTGTCTGTTCCGCCATGGTAGGTGCAGTTCCCTGGAAGGCGGAATTATGCCTGATGAGCATCTGACCGACATCGAAGAGCAGCGCGTAAAACACGAGCCACCCGACGCGCGAAACGATAAACCGACCGCGGGTCAGGTTGGTCGGACGCGGCGGAAGAGCGGCGGTCGGTTCGTGTGCCCATCCTATGCCGCGCGGTCCGAAGACGAGCTTGAACGCCCATATCAGTCTGTCCGAAAGAGGGGCATCAGAAATTGATTTCGTCTGGCCTACGAGGCGGAGCTCGCGCTGTACGTCGGTGAGGAGGAGAAAGTCAGAAGCGCTGAGGAGCTGAACCCCAACAGGGAAGGGCTCGAAGTTGAAGCGGAACAGGAGAAGCGCGGCCATGACGGCTATGGGCAGAAAAAACATGCATCGGTACGAGGACGGCTTGGCTGCGACGCCAGCAATCTGGATAACGTAGGCGAGGGTGCCGAGGATGGCGAGGTTCATGAAAGGTAACAATGGCATCAGTGACCGAAGGGACCAACTATTGCAATGCCATCTAAAGTAGACAAATCGGCGGGGGCCGAAGCTTCTGACGTACCCTCGATCCGGTATAAGCATTCACTCTGTTCTTGGCATTGCGGTCTGATTTCGCCGGGTGGGGGACGCGAATCGACGACGTGATTGACGGTTATGACAAGAGAGGTGTCAAAAACATCTAAGAAGGCCGTTGGTGCGGTCAGAAAGCTGATGTTCCTCTCTGAATGAGGCATGCAATTTCAATAGAGTAGGAGTGAAAAGAGCACCCAACACTAAAGCCAGGCATAGCCGAGCCATGAAAAAGCGCGCAAACGTTGCTCAAAGTCCTGCTCGCAAGAAAAGACTACGTCTTCAAATTAAAACATGATGCCGATGACTTGGAGGAGGAAGAAATGGAGAGCACGGCCATCCGCCCGCGAACACGAGTGTGTATCAATCCAGAGATGAGAAAGGCGACATAGGAAAACTTTGTGTGTGAGGATAGTATTTTCTGTGGGATGCGAATTCCTGGGTCGCATGATTGTATATAGGTCAGGGGTTGAAGCATCTGGCCAACATTGAAGAGAAGCACGTATAGCACGAGCCGCTTGACGCGCGAAACGATAAACTGACTACGAGTCAGGGTGGTCGGACGCGGGGGAAGGGCGGCGGTAGGTTCGTGCGACCATCCTACGCAATCCGATGACGAGCTTGACGGCCCATATCAGTCTGTCCGAAAGCCAGGCGTCGGAAATTGACTTTGGCCGGCCTATGAGGCGGAGCTCGCCTGGACGTCGGTGAGGAGAAAGTCAGAAGCACTGAGGAGCAAAATGGTGACAGCCTCGACATTGAAGCGGAACAAGAGAAAGGTGGCGGGAAAAACATCCATCAGTGCGGGAACGGCCTGTCTGCGATGCCAGCATTCTGAAGAACGTAGAGGGAAAAGAGGACGGGAACGGGGTCCATGGCGGGTAAACTATGACAACCTCAAGTTCAATTACGTCTCCCACCCCGTCCACCGCCCCGACCCCGTCCCTTTCCTCTCCCCGACACCTCTCTCCCAAGAGCCAACCCACCCCGTCCCTTGCTCGCAAACCGAACAGCTTTCCGTACATTCAGTACGCTCTCTTCTGCTGGAGGCTCCCTCCGCATCTTTTTCACGTCGCTATCCAATCGTGATAGAAGCTCCATCGATGCCTTGGCTTCGTCACCAGCAGACTTCTCCGCAGGGTCGAACTGCCGGGATATTATTGATTTATCCAGCAAAAGGTGACGCAGGCAACACATACCTTGCGTTTCACGCCTTTCATCTTCTTTTCGCCTTCTAGCTTCTTGTCAAACTTGCCCATACTGGCAGTGCTGACCCGAGTCGTCGCAAGGGTTTTTTCGATTTCCCGTTTTCGTGGGTTGGACGCAGCCGTTGCACGCGCGACATTCTGCGCATGCTGTTTTGTATTTTTAGCGATGCGCGCTTTGCGCTCGTCTCGCGACGCTTTTCTTGGATCGTGATCAGCATCTATGATAAAATAAAATGTGTCATTCAAAGAGAGAGAGGATATGAAATCGAGAACCAACCAGCATTGAGAGGGACCTCTGTGATCCACTGCTCCTCGACCTGCTTATTTTTCCCATCTCTCCCCCAGCGATTAACCCATTCCTGCTTCTCTTCATCCCAGACCTTCTTCTCCCGAACTTTTTTCTGGATTCCTTTTGCAGCCGCAAAAGCCTCCCATTTCGTTTGTGGTTTCGGTTTTGGCAAGGGTTTAGCTCGTGGTAATTGAGTCGTGGGCGGCGGGAGCTGTGCTAGGGGTCCATCAGGAGAGGGAAGCGTAGGCAACGTAAAGAGGGAGGAGAAGAGGGCTTGGACACCGTCTCGGGCGAGGGATTTCAGGTGGTCCTCGAGGTTTTCGCTGCCCAAAAATTAGTGTGCGAATTCGCAGTCGGTGGATTTGCTAACTCGTAGCTCTCCTCGTCTATTGGATTTAGATCTACAACAGTGAGGAACCCAGGATCGATTTCAAGGGGCGTTTCCTTTTCGACGGTGACCGCTTTGCTGGTGAGGAAGTTAGCGAACACAGCTTGGCATTGTCTGGAGCGGATACTTGCTATTTGGCAGCGTGCGAGGCGAGGATATTCGAAACGTCCATTGGGGAAAAAAAGAGGAGGCTGTTTGAGTCGCAGGTCGATGCCAAACAACGCTCTCAAGTCTTTCTTCTCGCACTCGCCCACCCGATGAGCAACGCCACAGCCAGTGCCAGTTCTCCTCTCTCTAATGGCACCATCGCAGCAGCGGCTGCTGCCGCCGCTGGATCTTCGTCTGAAGCACCTCACGTCGACATGATCGGCGTCCTAGGGACCCTTCTCAAATCACAGACCGGAGAACAAGTCAGCAACGAACGCATGGCTCATATCTTGCTTTCCAACATGCATTCTCTCATAAAACAAGGTAAACTCAATCAGAATCAAATTCTGCAGGTGCGCTTTCAAGCTGCCCCAGACGAGTCTTACCCTCATATACTTGCCACCAACTCTAGTTGAAAGAATTTGCCGATAAACACAAGAATGCCATTGCCCCTGCCCCTGCCGTCCCCGTCCCCGCCCCCGCCCCCGCCGCAGCGGCGGCGACAAATTCACCATTCAAAACAGGTCACGAATCCGGAGCGCAAGGCCCGAGCCTTGGCACGACCAACCCCGCAGATTTCTACCCCCCGATCAGTCAGACCCTCAATTCCACGAATCCTGGACCTGTACAGTGGACTCAGACGCGGCCGACACTTACGGGTGGTATTGCTAGTGGAAGGGTGTCCGGTTAGTTCTCCTTGACAAGTTGATATTGCTCGGCCTGATAATTCTTGATAATTCAGGGACCCCTGCTCAGGTTGCTCGGTCGTCCGAAGATGCGACATTGAGTCTAGACAGTAACCGATTACGCAGAAAAAATACCCCGGGAGATCAGAGCATGCGTCGGACAATACAGGACCTCGTAGCTAGTGTAGACCCCAACGTGAAGATTGAGCCCGAGGTGGAAGACGTGAGCATCTCTATGATTCTAGCTTCCTATTGATTCCCATCCTGTCCAGCTGCTGCTTTCAATCGCAGATGAATTTATCGATTCTGTGACAAACTTTGCTTGTCGCTTAGCAAAGCATCGCGGTGGCGATTCTTTGGAAGTTCGGGATCTCCAACTGCATCTCGGTGGGTACCGTAATCGTCTTGCGGGGAGGAACATGACTAGACATCAACCCAACAGAGCGTAACCATAACATTCGTATTCCTGGTTTTGCGTCAGACGAAACCCGGTTATCCCTCTCTCAATCGACTATCGGGCCTGCTGTGCCCCCGCCAGCCCCCGCGAAAAAGGCCACCCAAGGCACTCACATGACTCTCAGAAGCCAGCGTGTTGCCCAAGTTGCTCAAGCAAAAAGAGAAGGGAAACTCATGTGAATGCTTCAATCGGCGTTCCTTTTCATGTCATGGACATTTTCATCACCATACGCTATCCATACAGTTGTTGTCTTTGTATTGTAATACCACACGAACCCGCGAGCTGTATTATCATGGGACTTCTTGCTTCTTCCTCAGGACGACAACATCAATCTTTTCCCCTAATCCTCTCCATCCGGTGTTCGCGCCGTCTTGTTGCGATAGTTGTTTTGGAAACCCAGTGAGAACTTTCGCGATGAACATTGGATCTGTTAGCAGGGTCAGATCATCACGTCTCGGTAATTGCTGGATAGAAGGCATGTCAGACAAAGCGCTGGTAGATTAAGGACCCTTTACCTGTTTAACACGATCATACGGAGCTTCCCATCCGCTTATCTCCCGGATGATCAAGGGAGGTTCAGACGCGAGAGAGTGGTATATCCGCGTATCGTGAGTTCGGAAGAGGACGTGATCAACTCGAAGAGTGAATCGCGAGAGGATGAATATACACGTCGGCATGACGCGCTGCGATCAGGAATATTTATTACATGAGGTCGCCAGAGAAGGACAGACTAGGCGCTTACTATTCTGACGATCAGATTGGAAGAGCCATTGTCATGCAGCTCATCCTCGAACAGGGGAATCTCCGCATAGAAGAGAATTGGATCAGGACGCGTGAGTTCAGCCATTGGGATGCTATGTGATGCGTTTTCTGGGTCTGCGGTGGACCAGAAAACGTCACTTGGGGGTGGGTTATCCAAATCTTCGTGTCCGGTGTACGTGGTGGTATACGTCCAATCGTAAGGTTTGGTAGGAACTGTGTTCGGCATGGGGAAGAGAGAGGACGAACCTGCGCTAGATGGTTCTTTCAGGGGGGGACGTGATAGGAGTGCTGAAAACGCACCGGCTTTCTAGCCACTTGTCGGCATGGCCTACTTTGACACCTCCGTCGCCATTTTCGAGCACTCCGTTCTTGACCGCCTCGAGTGCAGCTTTAGTGGTGAATGAATACTTCCATCCAGACGGCCGGTGATCCAGGGTCAGGAAATTGTTTCCGAATGTCATTTCAGGCAAAGGAATGCCTAGAAAGGCGTGGAGAGCATCGCACTCTGAGGCATTGGATATGGGGTTGGTGGAGGCGGTGATGAACCAATCCAAGACCTCAATTGATCGCGTGTTGGGTGATTCGTACAGTTTGTGGTGTGGGACGGCGATGGCTGCGGCCATGATAGTGTCGGTGTAAGATCGTCTAGGTATGCATCCAGTGTGGTCGTTGCGGCGGACGATGATGAGCGTCGGAATTCCAAAAGGGCGTTCAGCTTCACTCACCCCGAATGGACATCTCGCGTCCTTCAACGCCCGAGGCGCCGCCGCAGGACCTCTGGTCATCGATCCTCGATTCCGTATCGTCGTCGCGTTCAATCCCGTCAAAGCAGGTCCTCATCCTGGGTCAACCCTCCACTGGCAAATCCACCATTGCATCAGCACTTCTTCAGAAACCTGTCTCAGACGAGGAAAAGGACGAGAGCAGGAGTGATTTCGCCATTGGATACGACTTTGTAGATGTGCGAGACGACGCTGACGAAGGCGAGTTCTGCTTGTCACTCAGCCCGTCGCGACCCTCATTCCGCTCGGTGCAGATACCCTAGCACGCCTGTCCGTGTATACCATACCGTCTTCATCATCCTCGTACACGTCTCTCCTTCCTCGTTTCCTTCCGCCCCGCCTATCTCTGCCTCATACCCTCGTCGTGATCATTCTCGACTGGACGAGCCCGTGGGCTTTTGTGGAGGAATTGCAGACATGGCTGCAATGGATAGAAACTTGGTCGAAAGGCGATGGTTCGCATGACCTGGAGGTAGCTCGAGAGGATAATTGCGAGCGGTGTGCGTGTCTCTCCCTGTGCCAGAGTCGTAGCCGCGTCTGACTATCCCCATCTCCAGTGCAATCTCACATACAGCATTATACCGAACCTTCAATGGACCCATTGCCCGCGAATTCAGCCCTTTCCGGCACATTATTACCCCTTGGGCCAGGAACGTTGACGCACAATTCGGCCGGCGTTCCCATCATAGTGGCGTGTACCAAGGCGGACCTAATTGATGACGGCAACGACTTGGCTGCAGGCGCATCGGGAATGGGTGGTATGGTCAAAGGTAAGGGAGGGGAATGGGAGGAGCGCACAGATGGCGTGATGCAGGTCCTCCGCACAATCTGCCTCAAATGTGGGTTATCTGAATTGCGAATCCTGTAAAGTTTCCTGACGCTCGGGCAGACGGAGCTTCGTTATTTTATACAACTACAGTTCCCGCAACACTCCAAGTCCTCCGACAATATGCCTTACATGCGTTGTTCATACCGCCTGCGCCGTCCCCCGTTGCATCTGGTGCCGAACCTCAAGCACCAACTAGAAACATCTTCCCTTTCCGCCACAAGCCAAACACTCTGGACCGCGACCGCATAATCGTCCCCGCTGGATGGGATAGCTGGGGGAAAATATCCGTCATGAGAGACGGCTTTGATGCTAAAATGTGGGGAGAAGCATGGGAAACGGATCTATCTGACAGTCAAGGTGAAGCTGTTGGGGCGAAAAGATTATACGCTTCTCTTGTACCAGACCAGGGCCCGAAGGTAAGCTTACTTCATATATCAAAGCTATCTTCTGAATTTTAGACAGCCGACGCCTCTGCCGCCGTTCAATAATCCAACACCAGAACAAGCCTTCCTCGCCAAGAACTACGATGAAAATGCGAAGAAACCCGATAGGGATCCTCGTGGCGCATTCCGGAACCCAGCAGATCTAACTAGTGCAGCAGCTGGTATCGTTGGTCCCCTCGGGAGTAGCAGTTTCACTATGCCGAACGTAGAACGCGCTTTGACAGAGATGGAGATGGGTATGGGAGGGCCGGGCGGTATTGGGGCGACTGCAGACACCGCGCGAAGGACTGGAAGGGCTACTGGCGCCCCAAGCGGCCGGCCACCTGGGTTGACGGCAGTGGGTGCGGCGTCTACGACCGGAAGGGCTCCGACGTCGCCGACAATGGGTGGGTCAGCGAGCCCTCCAGCAGGACAGACACAGCACGAAGTGTTGCAGAACTTTTTCTTGAGCTTGCTCAATACGAAGGACAGGGGAGGAGGGAGTCCGTCGGTTGCTGGCGGCCGGACAGCAGCACCCAGGTCAAACGGAAACACGAGCGGGACGGAGGAGGGATGATTTACTTCTATTTCCATAAGAGGAAATACTTCGGGCCGACATGTTGACACATGTTATGGCCAATTGAATCTTCCGTCTTGACCACCATTCCCCCGTCGGCCAACGTTGCTCGACATTGCCCATCTCGCTTTTGCCTGAGTCGCTAGGCGCATTTCACGTATCATAAGTACATTTAACGTGTTCTCAAAATGGGAAAGTGGTGCGATTCCGAATACCACCGATTATTTCTCGTTCTCAATTGCAGAGGAACAGGACTCCCGACTACGTCGATGATGTCCTTCACTTCAAAATCAAAAACCTCGTGTATGTCTAGGACATCAACGCCTTTGCACTGGACGTTGTCGCTGATACACGACCCTAGGTCTGGCGCTATCAAACGATCTGCGTTGGAGAAGACCGAACCCACAATCAACTACGAGAGCTTCGTGAATGAGTTGGATACGGGAGACTCCTTTACTACGTCAATAATTGACATCCTGGTCAAGGTGTGTTCGTTAACATGGTCGTCTTGCTGTGCACTCAACTCTTTTGACATCAGGAGCTGGCTGAACGACGGACCCGGCCTTGTCTCAGCGACAGAAGGCTCATTGCTGACCGCTCAGCAAAAAGCTTGCGATTGCTAGCTACTCCATTGCGTATATATCACGACCGTTCCATAGGACGACACCACAGCCGAAGAACAGCCACACTGTCCGATTACCTCAACATTCCTCCAGTCGAGATGGACACCGAGGAAGACGAAGACGTTTTCGAAAGTGTGATGGACAATCCTACACCGCTCGAAGGCGTTCAAACGAACACGGAACTGTACGATGCATATGCCAATCATGGCGCCACAGTTTTCAGAAATGGTGCAAGCCCATCAGCGCCCGAAGACGCGCAAGCTTCCGCATCATCTGACCAGGCCACACCCGTAAATGGACCCTGGCCAGCGTCAAGTAGCGGTCCATCCGCTGCCACAACATTGATCCGACGCCCGTCCATCGGACACCCTGCTCGTTCTAGGGCGGTGGATTTCAACAACTTCACATACCGCCGTCGTTCCGCTACTAGAGAGAATCAGTCAAATCGAACGCAAGGGGATGAACCATTAGACCATCGCGATGCTTGGAATCGCCACCCACAAGCCACTCGTCGGTTCTTCCCCTTCGTCCGACGCCGCCATATGGAGCCCTCAGATTTTGCGTGGACCCCCGAACCCCATACCGCTGGCATAGATGACGAACGAGATCGCCACTGGTTTGACATGTCACCGCCAATCCACCTAGAACCTGTTACCATAGGCGAGTTGGTGGACGCTACGGTCAGCGATGAAAGAGTACACTCAGTGGCGCCAAGGTCAAGCTTACCGAGGTTGCGTCGTGGCGGCCTTCGAGCGCCTGAATCTATATTGTCCCGTCACGCATCTCCTGTCAGCCCCTCATCAATCCAGCCTGAGACCCTTGTAGTGCATCCCTCCCCTGCCCGTTACGGACTAGACGATTCCGGCAGTGTAGCCGAGCCAACTTCGTACCCTACCCCTTCTACCGAACACGATGGACTATCCTAGATTCAAAAAGCAGGAGAAGACGTGTAAATTTTTGTTGTATGGACATAGTCCTTCGTTCTCGCGCGCCCTCCATGTTGGAACCATTACTTCGATTTCTGTGATCCTATATACCTTGTCTTTTTCACGCTGTTCCAGATTTTGTTTTCGCCTTGGAGTTGTTTCACCTAATAGTTGTATTTTCTAGTTGAAATACATTAACAAGACGGGTCTTGGGGCGTTGTAACCATTCCCTCAGCTTTTCCAGAACGAGTGGCTCTGTCCAGCAGAACGACCTTGACGAGGACATTTAATTTACTTCTGAGAATAAGGCTTCGTGCATGGCGGTGAAGAGTCCATGTTGGTCACCAAGACCATATGTAAGGGTCATTTTCTGGAAAACTCCGTCATCTATTTCAAGCTTCAATTATCCGTTAGACGAAGTCGACGGGGAAAGACATTCAAACTCGACTCGCCAAGGAGATGATATCATTAAGTAGATGCGCCTGTCCCACCAGCATACCCATGTGGCCGCCGTAGCTTGCATTCACGATATGTACATGGAAATGATCTGGATACAAATTAGCATTCTTGACGAGGGAATTATCTGATCTGATCACGCACAGTAACTGGGCTGGTAATGGACGTACATCCGCAATGAACCTTTCCCAAGACCCCACTTCTCCTGGGCAACTCTTTCTCCCTCTGCTTGAATACCCGCGAGTAATCTGATGTGTTTTCGTCGCAAGTCTCTTAGGCTTCGTATGCTCTGGTCCCGGACCAGGGCAACGAGATACAATGAGGATATCGTGCTGAGATCCCACTTCATATCCGGGAGAATCACAAATTCGGAAGAGGAATAGAGTATTTTGGACTGTTCGGAGAGACCGGAGAGGATGTTTTCGACCCTATCCAGTTGGACGTTTTAAGTTTTGCCGGAATGACGAGGACTGGGACAAACCATTTCGTTCTCGCTGCTGGGAAACCCACGATATACGGCTTCACGACTCTCTCGTACAACTCTGGAGTCTCCGTGACCATAAACTGTTCCTGTTTCGTGTACTGCTCATCTTTTCAAATCAGACATGTAATGAATGCAGTGGAAAGGAGGGATGACATGCCTTGCGCACATGCACATCCGTCGCTGGACAGATGATGTTGATCTTGACATCCCTCTCCCTGTCTTCACGCAGCCATCCAAAAAGCCAGGTATACTGTCGAGGGTTAACTATATCTGCCAAGAATGGATATCGTATGACGCATACAATATCCGTACTCTCCTCCAACGTGACTCTATGTATCAGGCCATCGTCACCTAAGATAGAGCCCGCACGTTGTGAATCCAAGGCGGTTTTCTCGATTCTGACGATCGCTTTGACGGGAGCTGCATCTTCGCCCGGCAACGTTCCCAAAAGGGTCAAAGTGTGTGTTAGAGGGTCCTCGTTTAGGACTTTGTCGAGCTGGAATTTATTCAACTTGTCGAGTGAGGTCGGTGCAGCTGGATGGGACATTTTGGTAGCAGATCGTGTATATTATCTCATCGTATGACGTCAATGACATTGTGTCGAACTCTCATCTCACAATCATGCCAAAGACTCGAGGACAAACGGCGAAAGAAGAACAATCAAAACGAGGACAGAAAAAGGTCGAGGAGAAGAGCGAGGAGGAAGTGGGAGTTGGCGAGAAACGGAATGTGGGTCAATTGACCGAAACAATTATTGGAGAAGAGAACAAGGTCGAGAAAGCAGACGACGCCAAAAGTGAGAAGGATGACGAACCAGCCCCCAAGAAGGCCAAAACTGGAGAGCAGGATATTAGCAAGGAACGGACTTACACTCGACAGACAGGTGAGACTCGATGTCCTCTTAGAGTCGGAATATTTTCTGAAGTGGCTTCTTGCCATAGGCACTATCGAACGAGGCCACATATATTTCTTTTATCGCCCAAAAGTGCAGCTAGAGGAGGCACACTCCCTGGACGATGTTAGAAACCTTGTCATGCTTCTCATTCCTCGTCCACCCAAGTTCACGGTCCACGCTGAATCGAACGCGCAAGGACTGGCGGGGAAAGAAGAAGATTATATTGCTGAAATGGAGGCCGTGGCGGCCGGCGCAGATGCCGTACCTGCACCCGCTGTGCTTGGTGAATCCAAGCAGCATTACCGCCTGCTCGTAATCGGAAAGAAGCACTTACCTGACCCCGAAGTAGGAGGGAGCGGCAAAGGACGCAAGGAAATATTCTGGGCAACAGTTGTCACTGTGGGGGACGATCTTCATTCTCTGGAACGCGGTCTTGGCGAGAAAACCTACGAAACTAAAACTCGAGGTGGGTCATCCTTCCCTTGCTCGTGAGCTCGGAACGAGCTTCATGATGGCTAGGTACAAGACATCAAGAACCTGCGCGTCTCGCAGCCCGAGGAGCATATGCCATTGTCAACAACGAGACCGACGTTCCATCCCGTCGGACCACGCATTTCGGATATTACACCTCCCATCCCGAGGAGATGGGTGACGTCCAAGAGTCCCTTGGGATTGCGACCGCACGCGCATATGTCATGCAAGCGAAAAATCCGCTGGCACCTTCGACAAATCCGCGAATGCACACTAAAGGGGCGAAGTATCCTGAGGAATTCTTGAGGGATATCTTTGGCCGAGGGCATAAAGGGCGGGAACCATATGGGCTTCGTTTTGTGGGCGTTGAGGTCCCTGAACTTTTGGACTATGAAGGGGCGGAGGTTTTATTCATCGCTGCCAAAGGGGGAACAGAGGGCCTGGAGGAGAGCCTGCAAGAGGGACGAGGGACTGGTGAGACTTTGCGATGACCTTTTCTGGGCCAGTCTAACGGATGTTCTGGATAGCACTGAAGGAATTGGAAGAAAGAGAAAGCGAGGAAGATGTTGAGACGATCTTCGAGGAGCTTGCCATGAGCAGCAAGGAACTCCCCGCAGAACCATTGGAGGGTCACTGGATTTAAGTAGCACAGCCACAGCAGATTAGTACTTAGTTGAAACCAGAATGATCAAGAAACGAACAAGACCTCAACTGCACATCCGCGAAAAACGACTAGACGTCGAGAAAGAAGACCTCCAGTCCGAGGACGAGAAACCGTCGTATGTTCAGCAACAAAACCATACATATTTGGTTCTAAACTTTTTCTAGTCTCGCAGAACTTGTCGAATTCCGGAACCTGAGAAAGGTCCGGAAAGGGATCGACGCAGTCAAGCTTGTTGAAGGAAATGTCAAGAAGAGGAAGAGAAAGCTGCCAGAAGAGGAGCAGGGAGGGCTGAAGCACGGGGCTTCAACGAAAGGCGAAGAGGACGAGTACGTGCTTCATGTCTTTTCTTCGACCGTTCACCCCTCATACTCCCTCAGAGACGAGGAAGATGTCGACGCAAAGGCCCGCAGAGTCGTTAGGACGAATAACTTTACACAACAGACCAACGCCCTCGACGTCGACAAACACATGTATGTCCTTGCACCCGAGATTGACCTCATTCCAAGTTCTGATATCTCCCTTCAAGGATGGCGTACATAGAAGAGAACCTCAAGATTCGTAGTAGGCCTCGTGACGATGAGGAAGACAAGGACAGAAAACCCGTTGACCCCCAAGAAGCCCTCTACCGTCTGGCTGACCGTTGGAAAGTCGAAAAGGCAAAGCCCACTCCAGACGAAGGCAGTGTGACGAATAGTATGAGCATGCTAACGGCTATACCGGAGGTTGACCTTGGGATGGAGTATGTCTCAAAACATTTCCTTCTGCAAAACCGACGCACAACCTCTGTCTCGCAGTACCCGATTGAAGAACATTGAAGATACAGAAAAGGCCAAGAGATTCGTCGCTGAAGAACGTCAGGACCGAAAACGGCCGAATTATGACGAGGAACACCTTGTTGCCTCGAGATGTAATCCTGCCCATGCCGTTTTTTGCTACTTGCGCTAATTTCTACCTGTGCCAGTCTATCGACCGAACCTCAAAGCAAAATCGGATTCTGATATTTTGCGCGACGCAAAACTGGAAGCGATGGGTTTGCCTCCACAAGATGACCCACCTCGACATTCAAGCCATGACAAGGTGCAAATGGCAACGGACGAACTGGCACGTTTCCTTTCATTCACCTGATCTCACATTTTATTTACGATAGAATCCACCAGGTTATGGAACGCTTCAAGAAGCGGATGAGGAAACAATGACGTTTTATTCGACATCTGTATTTATTCACCGTATTTTCATTCCAAAAGCTTGAAAGCTGATGAGGAACAGTATGATGTCTGAATATTGAATCTCTGCAATGCTTGACCACCACGCTCTTGAGCTTCTGGAAGTTGAAAGTACCGAGTGCGGTCACTATTTCGGAGGTCATTTCTTCAATTGAAGATGAAATGTTTCGTTACAGACCATATCCAGCATTGGGGGTGATGGATAACCGTTCGACAATGCCTTAAGGACTCCAGGATGGCGTCGACAATTGGAAATGGAGTCATCAGATCCAAGTATGAATTTCCCTTTCTCAAGATGGAGGTATCGGGAGGTCCCAAACCCCTCGGTTCGATTTTCCAATCCCAAAAAGAAATCGATGTGTTCACTGTTCATTGTTCACTTATCTTGTTAAGAGATGTTAAAAATATGGCTCATGTACTACGAACAAAGTTCATGCTAAGGTAAATGGTGAGGGTGTGTAACATCCCGCCCACTTTGTACCTATGTAGGGATATACAAAGTTTATCGTGGCAGATCCTTTATGAGAAATGGTAAGGGGATTGTCAGGACAACGTAGTACTTCTCTGATGTCCGGAGGAACTGACATGAGTCGTACGCGATGGGGCAACCACACAATCCAATTTTCTGGAGTAACGATCCAACGATGTTGATGCTGTGCCTTGTTCCATGCTGGGATAGAGTTTTTGTCGAAGCCAGAGATGATGCGGATTCTATGACTCGACGACGCGACGGTATAGCCGCGGCCAGTGTGGCCATTTAGCTTCGTCAACTCCGCAGCCGTCGAGGCATCCCACACCCGCACAGACTTGTCACTTGAGCCAGATACAATGTGGGTTCCGTCACGCGACAACGCGACGGAATGGACCGAATAAATGTGGCCGTTCAGCTTCATTAGCTCTGCACCGGTCGAGACATCCCACACCCGGACAGGCAGATCATTTGAGCCAGACACAATGCGGGTTCCGTCACTCGAAAACGCGACAGAAATGACTGAGCAACTGTGGCCATTGAGCCTAGTCAGCTCTGCACCCGTCGATGGATCCCACACGCGGACAGACCGATCGTTTGAGCCGGAGACGATGCGGGTTCCGTCACGCGATAATGCGACGGAATTGACACAGTCAGTGTGGCCATTCAGCGTTGTTAGCTTCGCACCCGTTGAGGCATTCCAGATCCGCACAGACTTATCTGATGACCCAGAGATGATGCGGGTTCCAAACGCGACAGATTTGACACAGTCAATGTGGCCCTTCAGCCTCATCTGTTCTGCACCCGTGGAGGCATCCCACACCCGCACATACATATCGTCTGAGCCAGAGACAATGCGCGTCCCGTCACCCGAAAACGCGACAGAATTGACACGGTTGGTGTGGCCTTTCAGCCTCGCCAGCTCCACACCCGTCAAGGCATCCCACACCCGCACAGACTTATCGTATGAGCCAGAGACTATGCGGGTTCCGTCACTTGAAAATGCAACGGAATTGACACGGTCAGTGTGGCCATCCATCCTCGTCAGCTTCGCACCCGTTGAGGCATCCCACACCCGGACAGACTTATCGGACGAGCCAGAGACGATGCGGGTTCCGCCACTCGAAAACATGACAGAATTGACCCAGTCAGTGTGGCCGCTCAGCCTTGTCAACTCCGCACCCGCTGAGGCATCCCACACCCGCACAGACTGGTCGAATGAGCCAGAAACGATGCGCGTTCCATCACTCGAAAACGCGATGGAATTGACATGGTGAGTGTGGCCTTTCAGCCTCGTCAGCTCTGCACCTGTCGAGGCATCCCACACCCGCACAGACTTATCATGTGAGCCAGAGACGATGCGGGTTCCATCACTCGAAAACATGACAGAATTGACATAGTGAACGTGACGGTTCAGCCTCATCAGCTCCGCACCTGTCGAGGCATCCCACACCCGGACAGACCGATCGTTTGAGCCAGAGACGATGCGAGTTCCATCACTCGAAAACGCAACGGAATTGACATGGTGAGTGTGGCCGTTCAGCCTCATCAGCTCCGCACCCGTCGAGGTATCCCACACCCGCACAGACTGATCGTGTGAGCCAGAGACGATGCGGTTTCCATCATGCGACAACGCGACGGAATTGACACAGCCAGCGTGGCCCGTTAGCCTCTTCAGCTCTGCACCTGTTAAGACATCCCACACCCGCACAGATTTATCATCTGAGCCAGAGACGACGCGTGTTCCGTCACCCGAAAACGCGACAGAATTGACAGGGTCAGTGTGGCCGTTCAACTTCATCAGCTTTGCACCCGTCGAGGCATCCCACACCCGCACAGACTTACCATCTGAGCCAGAGACGATGCGGGTTCCATCATTCGAAAACGCAGCAGAATTGACATAGGAAGTGTGGCCGTTCACCCTCATCAGCTCCGCACCCGTCGAGGCATCCCATACCCGCACAGACTTATCGTATGAGCCAGAGACGATGCGGGTGCCGTCACTCGAAAATGCAACGGACCTGACCCAATTGTTGTGCTGCACAATCAGCAATGGTATAGTGCGGTCACCTCTTGTTTGCTTGAAGGAAGGGCCACGAGAGAATTGGCTCTTCCACATCTGGTACATTGTAGAATCCCGCGACCATGTCGTCAGACTCGAGATGTAAAGGTGTGGTGTTGACTGTGCAGCTGGGCTTGCACCAAAGTATGTGGCAAAGTTGGCAGCCTCGGTGAGGCGAGGAGCAAGGTCTGAAGACCTTTTGTTGTTGACCTGGTGTACCGGTATTAGCTTATGTCTGTGAGGCAACTTGAGATCCCCAACTTGCAAGACCCAAGCACGGGTATATTGAAGCATTAGACTACATTGGGCACGCGAACCAAGGAGATTCATCGCCTCGATCCAGAATAGGACCTGCACATCAAGAAAGTGCTCAATCATGGTCCGGAGAGAGTCGCGGTCGCTAGATGCAGCTCGGTTCAAGTGCTGAACCCAGTACCGACAAGAATACTGGAGGTCGCTGCTGATGTTCTTTTGTATTCGATGACGGAGGTCTGGCACCTCAGAATCGAGGAGAAACGACGATGGGAGATTACAGATGTTGAATCGCAGGCCAGACTTCATGATATGGAAGCAAGAGCGAGTAAGGTGAGCATGGTGGGTAGGCCCATCGCACGACATATTGAAGATGCGGCTCCCAGCACCCAGAGGAAAGCTGAATCTAGATCGCTCCTGAACAAACATGAAGTCGGGAAATGATCCATGGTACCAAAGAACTCGATTGTCTTTGACGTAGAGCACTGCATGCAGCTCGTCAACGACCACCTTGGCCATATGCGGATCGGCCACACCAGAGAGTCTTCCCGCAACGGAAGCGGATACACGTTCCTCGGTACAAAGAAGGGTGTGGAGAATTCTCAACCGATCACGAAACAGGGCATTGTCCAGTTTGCGAAAAGCACCCCACAAGACTTGCTGGTATAATGTGTCGATGAGTAACGGCGTGCCAGCGCCATTGGATCTGTGATCGGTCAGCTGGACCAACATGCGGAGCTGTTCGTCTGTCGTCATTCTGTCACGCGGGCGGATGTATCTCACCGCTGTTGCGGCGTAGATGAACAACCCATCGGCCTTCCGGGAAAGGTTGTCCAGCTGATCGCTTGGAAGCGCCGGGAGCTTCGCCCTCAGGTACTTACGAATGTCGGCGTTGACTGTATCCGTGGGCACCTCGTACAGACGACAGACCGCGTCAGACTTGAGGGACGAGCAGAGTGCGGCAAGCTGAGGATTTGGTCGACTCGTAACCAGAAACTTGAGGCCACCCAAATAACCTTGACTGAATGCCTTCAACAGTTCTTGCAGAAAGTCCGACCCTCCGTTGTCCTCGATCTCATCCAGCGCATCGACAACAATGAGATAAGGTCGGAGTTCGCGAGCGCGCTCGCCGGCAGACTTCTGCCAAGGGCCAATAAGGAGGTCCTTCATCTGCTTCGCAGGGACATTAACCGAGTCAGACTTGTTCGCACGAAGCAAGGCGCGAGCATAGGATCTGGATTGGCGAGCGAGCTGGTATGCGATGGTGGGGATGATGTACCTCCGCCGTCTCGTCTCTTCGAATTGTCGTGAACAGAAGAAGTTGGCTCCCAAGATGTATTTCACGTCCAATCTGGCATCTTCCACATCGTCAAAGCGGTTCGCTACAGTATACGCGATGGTCGACTTGCCAGAGCCGGCTTGGCCCGTCAACCAAAACACGTGTGGACTGTCTGGCGAAGTATTCAGCGCCCATAGGTATATACGCTTCAGTATGTCCACGCGCGTTCCCTCGGTGCATGGTTCACGAATCAATGTTGCGGTTCCTTCGAGGTCAGCATTGTAGGCTGCCAATTCAGAATGGGGCCAGCTACCAAGGCGTAGTTCCTGGCGTTCATGGTCAGTATGTCCACGCCATGCCCGAGATCTTCAGGACACATACAGTGATCGACTCCTGTATTTCATCGGTGTTTCTCTCGATGCTCATGACGATGTCGAGCTGGAGGTAGCAGATGACTAAATTCATTTCACAAGGTGGGGCACGCATGAGTCACACACATGAAAGTCCTTCGTGTACTCGTCAATGCGTTTGAAGCTGTCTTCGATGGTTTTCTTGTCTTCTTGGTTGTCCAGTATTTTTGTCCACGTCGATCTGGACGACATCTTCTGGAGTCGGTCCCCTTCTTTGACAAGTTTCCTAGTATAGATTCAGGTCATCGTTACCGTCATCACCTGTAGAATGGACTTACGCAGCGAAGACCTGCATTCTGACTTTTGCGGCCTTAGACTCCGCTTTCAGCAGCGCGACATTCAAGAGTTCGAGACGTTTGGCTGTTTGAATAGCACGTTCTTGGAGCGAGCCTCGATTGTCCCCAACCGCCTGTGATCGTTAAGTGCGGCAAGATATGGTAAAATGATGGGACATTACATTGATCACCTCGATGATGGAGTTAAGAGCACCAACAGGTCCCTGGAATGGGGTTCCAGCAAGGGACCTTTCCGCCTTCTGCAGGAGTTGTTCAATGCCGTGCCAAGCTGTTCGAAGCACGTTCTTTCTTGACGAGTTTTCCGGGCGCAGCGACTGCTTGGGTTTCCTGGATTCCTTTCCAGGTGAGACTTTCTTGTTGGCTTGAGGGGGAGCCATTGCGGAGAGCAAAGGAGGCAAGGCTGTCCTCACGCGTCTGTCGGGCGCCTGTCATACGTGCTGCTTGTGAGTTATATCAGCAGCGGATGACAGGTGGCGAACGTCAGAACGAGATCCGTGGCATACGGAGCGCTGTCCAAGCCTTGGAAACAGCGGAATTGGGGTCGGCCGATGTCAATGGGTGAGCTGACTGTGGAAACGAGACTCGGACGCGAGTGGGCGTGGAATCGGGAATCGCAAAGGGTATATGGAGCAGAGATCAGCTTCGAGCCGTCGAAGAAATGGCAAGCAACCGCGCGACCTGATACTAATAGGAATGGAAACGATGAGAATGAAGACATCACTGCGTGGACGCGCCATCTCCTCACCGCATCCACGTTCTTCTATAAAGCTTGGTTCTTTCGAAATCATGTCCATTTCCTTTCCCGAACCTCAATCTACAGTCCCTCCTTATACCTCCACTCCTCGTTCCGCTCAATCCATGCCGGACACTCCCGATCCCCTCCTCGACCCCAAGCCGAAACCTTTGCTGCCACGCGACGGCTTCTGGAAAACCGACATTTACCAGCAAAAGTAATTACGGACGCAATACGCCAAACATGGTTGGCCATCGGTCAGAGCCGCCACGACGCATGGGAGCAAGCTAGGCTACAAGGTCGGAGACTGAGAGACGACGAGAAACCCGTCAAAGCTTGGGCATTCCCGCGAGGAGTCCCAATCCCCTCGACAGACGTGCCTCGCCCCTATGACTACGCTCGGCAGAAACTCGTCAAAGGGGAATGGGTAGAACTTTGGTATTTCACCAGAGAAGGGTGTTTCGAAGCCGCCAAACCCACTTCTACCACCACAACCTCTCCCAACGTGCTCCCAGACACCGCCCTCACCTGCGACCAGATCTCTTTCGCAGGGAAGATACTCGCAAGGATCATGAAGGAAGAGCGCTGGCCAAACACCCACATCGACGCGATCGTCGACTTCTTCTGTCGACTAGACAACGAACGGATCAACATGGGCTATGATGGCGGCCTCGCCCTCATCGAATACCAAGCTACCGTTCGCAAGGCATGGTTTGACACGCTGGGCACAGACCGAGCCTTCGACCTGGCCGAGTTCAACATCCAACGGCTCCAGGCCATACAAACCCCCCTCAGCATGTCCTTACATCGTAGAGCCTTGGTAAGCCCCCCCAATACCCTCGTCATGACCAACAAAAGCTCATGAATCCCTTGAATTTCTTCCATCCCCTTTCCCCTCATCCTATCCGACCTGAATGCAACCTCGCACGGCACGTCACCCATATGCAAATTCCCCCTGGACGTGCACTGACCATGAATTGCGCCACACCACCCTCCTCACACATCACTGCAACATGTCACACCCGCAATACTCCTTACATGCATCGCATCATGCAACATCCGAAACATCGGCCATGGGCCGCACCACGCAGCGCCCACAACATTCAACATACGTCGCGCAACGTACATACCCTCCCACCTCGTCCAACCACGCGTAGTTGACCCTCGATCCATCTGACTCCACACGATCCTATCGGGAACTCGTGCACAACTACACCCTTCACCCATACCCTCCCTCTCATGGTCGCGCCTGTTCCACCCCTACCTACTCCCCGCTCCTCCCATCCACGAATCCCGATTTTGTAACATCTACCCTCGCACCAATGCAACACCTACAAATCCTATTCAGAGTCAGGCATTAGACACATGTAGCGCCGTCGGCAACTACAACCAGCGCAACAGAGACAGCCGTAGGAGGAGCAGACCCTTCTCCCGTTCACGATCCCCACCGCGCTCGCGCGCCTATCGTCCTTCCCGATCTGACCGGCCTGGCATCGTGGAAGCCATTTAAGCCATCCCAAAAGTTCTTTGGTGTGCAAAGCATTAGGTTAATAACCTTTTCATTTGGGCTCTGACGTTCGCGTTCGTTTAGACATCTCGCCGACGACTCGGAGCCGTCGTCGCGGCCGCTGTCCACCGGAACAAGAGCCTGACAATCAACGCGCTCAAGGCTGCTCCCTTAGATTAGTTCTCCAATGAAGTTCTTTATTCGGCATTTACATTTACATTTATTCAATACATTTTCGTTCCAAAACTTGAAAGCTGAGGAACAGTACGGCGCTTCAATCCTAGTAATGCTTGACCACCACGTCCTTGAGCTTCTGGGGGTTGAAAGTACCGGGTCCGGTTACTATTAATTTCGGAGGTCAAAATGAAAACGTTCTGCCGCAGTTATCGGCCCGGATCCCATCCTGTCGTAGCCTGGACGATTCGCGCGTTAAAATCAAACGAAAAGTTTAACAGGGGAGAAATACTAACATTGAAGCTGTGACATCGTTCAAGGTACTAGCACTTACTATCGAATACAACAAAGGTTCATGGACCCTAGGGGCTTTTGTCCAGCAACGAGTCGGGCATCGTCAAGGGATACTATTCCAGCAGCTGTAGGCGCAGATGCAGAAGTGCCTCCGATCCTGCTGATAAGAAGATTCTGAAAAAATTGCCTTGTGTTGCAATGTCCGGGTAACCCTGGGGAAGTGCGTTTGGATCAGTTGTTCCTACTACTCATCCAGAGGTCACGTACGCTTCTGGCCCTGTTTACGAAGAGACGAATGTCAAAATATGGGATGGGAAGACACTTGGATTACTTGTTAATAAGTTGTTATAGAGACCCCCACACGTCCCTTTGGGAAGCGTCGCCAGGGATCTGTCGACAGCCTTTTCTGGTATGGTGGGCATTGAAACTGTCACCAAATAGCATGAGCGAAAAATCTGGAGTAACCTGAGTCTGACCCTGGTGCCCACCGCAGTGACGCTGTTGGGATAGGTATAAGTGTTTGAGAGTGGGCAGCTGAGGGCGAGGCGATATCATCACTGGCTACTTGATTATGAATGGTATATGGATGCCACATACCCCCAGGGAAGATTAGAATGAACTTGGTTGCGTTGTGACTGTCATCGCCGTCGATGAAATATATTTGAGTCGTTGCATTACTATTGCAATCGCCCACGCCGCCATCACCGAACGAAAAAAGGAGGGAGACGCCGCGCGCACCCAGTTGAGCAAAGCTGGCACACACTCGTCTAGGATAGCTCTCGGG
>Ga0307516_10002780_pt1 | contig 23099 bp, 31 predicted proteins | sample 19_EM_MG_FD_203310 | JGI IMG/M metagenome (GOLD analysis project Ga0307516, IMG submission 203310) | Populus trichocarpa ectomycorrhiza microbial communities from riparian zone in the Pacific Northwest, United States - 19_EM | ecosystem: Host-associated > Plants > Roots > Unclassified | place... | reverse complement strand
CACACGCGTTCTGCATAGCGACTGTGCCCACACCCGAACAAACCTACGATGCTCTTGCGCCAGACTTGAAGAAAAAGGTGGATGCTGCTCGTGCTACCAGACAAGCCCGCGAGAATATGACTGCAGAACAAATCCAAGCCCAGGCGAGTTCACGCGAACCTCCCAAATGCGCCCCACCGGAACTTACAACCTCTACCCGCAGATGAACGACCCAGATTCTCAAAAGCCTGTATGGTCGAACTCCCGACCGCCTACCTCGTAGTTTCGCTGCCTACCCGAATCATTTGGGCCTGTACGAGTATAATGTGCATAGCCATCCCAATGAGGGACTTTGAAATTCGCGGGTCACCACCCCCTTTCAAATTCTGATGAACGCCCGGTGCCTGTTGTCGAGGGAGAAGCGAACACGAGGATTCTGTTTTCTCCCTCCACCTCAACCGCGACCACCATGCCAAGGGAGAACAGCTTCAGCGACTCCGAGGGTCGTTCTCTCACCCCAGATATCGAGGATGTGCTGGACAACATCCCCCCACGGTCGCCAGTCCTTCCCCTCCACCGACCAAAGTCGCCGGTCATGTCCCACAAGACGAAGTCCGTAAAGTCCAGGATATCGCACAGACCCATGCATTCCGGACAAACCGACGTCCAAGTCACCCTCCCGCCCCTCGAACGCTTCCGTAGGTCCGTGCGGAAAGTCATGCACATGAACAGAACCTCGAGCTGCTTCACGGGCAAGGGTCCTGGCGCCGAGCCCGGTGTCGACGTCCGCAGGGACTCGGCCTACCTCAACTACGGGCACATCAGACAGAACTGTCTCATCGAAATTGCAGACTACTCGAGCGTTCGCAGCAGCTTTGGGCGCATGACCAACCAGGAATTCATCAACCTCCTCAACAGCCCCATGGCCAGCGAACGCGAGTCTTGGGTAAAGGTCCGCTGGATTAATGTGGGTGGAATCAGTTGGGACGTTATTCGCGCCCTGGCGCTTAAGTACGGTACGCCTATCTCGCATCCGTTTCACCCGTGCCTCGCTCATGCGGCGTGTGAGCCAGAACTTCACCCGCTGTCTCTCGAGGATGTCCTCAATGTCCCCGGGAGACCCCGTTCCGGCGCAGACTACTACAAGAGACATCTCTTCATCCGCGTCCTCAGTCACACCCTCGGCAACGGTGGGCCAGGCGGACCAAACTTCCTCGAGCAGATCGCCCGTTCGTCCTCTCCAGAACCTCTCGAGCTTGCGGATAAAATCGAAGGTTTGCCCAAGCACTCGGTAGAAGAGAGCCGCACCTCTTCCGCGTTTACTTCCAAGTTTTCGCGCAAGCACCGGTCACCCAACAAGTCTGCAACAATCGAACCCGGGGGGTACGATGTTGAGAACGTGAACGTCTCCAAACCTCCCCAGGGCGCCACCTATGGCTCATTCTATGCTACCTATGTGCGCAAAACTTTGTTCGTTCCTCCCCTCACACGCCCACTCACTCCCTCCAGGACCAAGAGGAAAACGTCAATAAGACAGTTCTCAAACTCATGCAAGAACTGAGGGAAGGTGGTAGGGTAGATGTAAGCATCAAGCCTATCTGCATTTTCCTTTTCAGAGACGGTGCGTCGTTTTCTGTCACACATCGACCCGCTTACTGATTAAAGGCGACAGGCACTGTTATCTCCATCCACCCCGACAACGATCTCAAGTTCACTGAACCTATCCGGCGGAGGTTGACCCAGAGAGACACCGGATTGAGGTCGACGGCAGATGCGTCGCTTTTGGTGCACAGTTTACTCGACCTCGGTTCGTCAACGTTGTGACCCGCTTGCTTTGTGGGCTAACGGCCCGCCCCACCAACCTCTAGTTGTCGACTCTACGCTAGAGATAGTAGACGCGTACCAACGCAAGATCATTGACCTCGAGCACCAGATTCTGTTGAAGCCCAAGATGGCAGTTGTCAGACAACGTGGGCTTCCCTTTCGCTTTGTTGTTCCTTAATTTTGGCATTTAATTTCTGATCCGCCACTCCTCACTTCACCAGTCCACATTATTTCGGGGGACCTGATCTTGTACAAGCGAACGCTCGCCCCAATCAAGACCCTGATCTACGGCATGCGCCGATACGATATCGACCGGGTCATCGCGCTTTATGACCCGAGCGAACAAGGGGGAAAGAAGGCCGAGGGTTACATGTCCCAGAAGGCCAAGATCTACCTGGCCGACGTTCATGACCACATGGAGTACGTCTTGACCAGCATCGAGATGTTCGCGGGTATTTCGGAAAATTTGATCAACTACTCGTTCAACGTAAGTTCAGTGTTTCCATCCCTGAAATCACCATGTCTGGTTCTGACCGCGGTCGTTGTGCAGATGTCGTCACACGAGATGAACGAGGTTATGAGGACCTTGACCATTGCCACCGTCTTGTTTGTGCCTCTGACCCTGCTCACCGGTTACTTCGTTCGTCCCTTCCTCCTCTTCCCCCCTGTCTCGGCGATCTCACTGGCCGTTTGTGCAGGGTATGAACTTCGACTTTATGTGGTCCGTCCACGGACGATCCGATATCCTCTTCTGGGAAATCGCACTCCCCATGATGGCCGTTACCATCGCCATATTCTTCTGGAGAGACTTTGGTCGAATGGCCCACCGCCTCAAGAAGAGGATGCAGCACAAGAGGATCGACAAGGTGAGCGCTGACCCGCTCCTTTCTTGGCATGACCGTTGACGCTGTTGTCCGCCAAGCTCAAACTGGCGTAGATACCAGCTGCCTCCTTTTCCTTTCACTCACTCGTTAATTGTTTGGGACCCACGTGCACCATACCTATCAATTCCTGATTCTCATGCGCAAGTTTGATCTTGAATTTCCAAAACCACTGTCGCTCCTTCCCTGTTTGCTCTCGCTACGTGTTTTCGAAATACGTTATAATGTTATGATACCATATTTTTCAGGTCTTGTATATAAATATAAAACGGGCAAGGTATTGTGCGTGGGGGGTGAACCTAAGGAAAGCCGGAGAGACAAAAACAGAGTGCAGAATCGAGAGAGAGAGATGAGATGCGCAGAGGGAGTCGTGCGGTAGGTACGGGAGGAAAGTACGTTGACAGGTCGTTTCGCAAGTTCTAAAGGGTGGCTGTACATTAATGGGGAGGGGAGGGGAGATATAGAAACAAACATCAAGGGGTGCTGGCGATAGAGAACAATTGCACAACTGCGAGTGGCGGTTTAGTGGTGGTCTACCGTTCCCCGCGTTGCCCAGACTGACCTTGGTGCTGCAAAGCCGCATCTCGAAAGCGGTCCAGGGCGGGATCATTCAGGGGTCCCCGGTGTCGGACTCGAGGCCGTCCCGCAGTCCCCTGTCCCTGCAGGGGGTGATTGTGGCTGATCTGGTGACTCTGGGGAAGACGGCAAAGTAGCATAGTCCACCTCTCCTCCCAAATCTCCGTCAACCGCGTCAAGCAGAGGGGTGGGTTGTGAAGAAGATTGCCCAGCTCCAGAACTGTCCGAACTTATAGTCGCAGTGTCTCCGTCGGCTCCGGTGGTCTGCGTCGAGGATGAGGGTAGAGGAGGGGACGTTGGTTCACGCCCTTCCGCTGACAAGATAGCTGACACAGTATTCGCAGCGCCGATTGCCGCAGCGAGTGTCGAGAACCGCGATGGGTTCCTCTGCCAATTTACGTCGGTGTGTAAACCGTCCAAAGGGTTGTTTGGCAACGATGAGGATGGTCGGTGATCAACCCTTTCTCCGACCGGCTCAGGTGGGACCACACTTACAGACCTCTGACCAGAAGGTGTGTCGAGCAATGCGTTATTCCCAGCTTCCGTAGACCTCTCACGTTCGCTAGTTCCCCCATTCCGTCGATTCCGTTCTTCTTCCTCTCGTTGGCGTTGTTGTTGCTGCTCGTGCTCTAACAAAGAAAGTCGCATAGCCTCCATTATCATAAGCTGCGAGGGGTTTGGTCAGAAACCCAGTGGGAGTGATCGGGAAAAGTATTAGAGACTCACCTCCTCGATATCCTGACCTGCAATGTCAACCTGGCCCAGGAGTCGATCAAGGGTAGGATTCGGTCCCTGGTTACGCCTTCTCCTTCTGCTACCTGGCCGACTTCCTTCAGCGTCACCACCGTCTTCGGTCAACGCGTGAACTCTTCCACTGGTGACTCCGACAGGAATGAGCCTATCTCCAACTTGCCGCATAATGATACGCCTGTTAGCCCGTCGTTGGGCCTGAGCTCGAACGGTGGCCAGTTTTGCTTCCCAGTCTGGCCGAATTTGGTCTAACCGACATAGGAGTAAACACCCAAACCGGTTCCCCAGAGGAGGAGATTGGTGAGGCGAGCTTACCAATTGTCACGACCTCAGGGCTATCAGCGCCGAAACTCTTACGGCGGCGTGAGCGCCCCCCCGCGACTTCTGACGATGGGGATCCCCCCTTGGGAGAATCCTGCCATGAGGGAGGCGTCTGACAGACGTAGGGTTAGGAACCAAGAAACCGACGTCGAACGACTCGGCAGGGAGACACACCGAACCGTCGCCACCAATCCCGGTCCTCCAAGAGGGCGGGGTGTACACCACCCCGAAATGTTCCTGCACGCAGTAAGGACAAGCCGCCGGTTCGGAAACCAAATGAGTGGTCGTCGGTTCGGATCGCTTGATCTGGACAAAACATTCCGTGCATATCGCCTGGTCGCAACACCTCGAGTAGTTGATGTTCGCGGGGTAATACTGAGCCCCCCACGAACGTGCATTCCGCGGTCGCACAGCCGGACAGGACAACAAGAATGGAAGCATGGGGGTTTCCGCACGGGCCAACGGGGTGGTGAATCCAGAACGACATAGCCGGAGGGGGATTGGAAAGAAACAAAGACAGTGAGATTCATGAGCATTAGGAGTTGTAAAAGGACGTACGAGAAAACAGATAGGGCATTCAAGGGCTCCCCGATATACGGCAGCTTCAGAGAACTTTGCAACCTCCTTCTGTGTGTTGGGTCGCTTGCCGTGGGACCGGAAGGAAGAACCGACGTCAGGTTTTGAAGGTGGGGGAGTAGAGGCGGTCTCGCTGTGGCTTGCGGTTTCCGGATTCTCCGGAAGCTCCTTACGAGAGGCGAGGATCTGTTCGTCGTCCCAACTCTCATCGTATTCTTCCAAGGGCCTGTAAAAGGGAGCGAGCTTGCGCTGGACGATTAACTGAGCGACTACCGCTTGGTTCCAATCTTGTTGCCCCGTGTAGACCCCCTGCGGGACAAGAGATCCAAAATCGACAGTGTCATCGTGATGGCTTCGAGCTGAAGACGAGCTGTTCCCCATTTTTCGATCTGGTAAACCGGGCGCGGGGGTTTTCAGACGTCCGACGAGTTGAGGCGACGAGGGTGGCGGTCGCCTGGCGAGTCGCTTGAGTCGAGATAGACAAGGCGTTGAGAACGTCAGACTCCGGTAGTGGCACAGGGGAGTGGTCAGACCACGTGACTCACAACTGTCTCAGGCTGGGTTCGAGATCTAAGCTAAGTATTACACGCTGTCCTCCATCTCAGCCAAAGCGGCGTCGTTCAGTGCTTCGGCCTCGGCCATTACCCTCTCCTCCTGCGCAGCGACCCTCTCTTCCCCATCACGCCTTTCGGAAACAAGTTCGGCATACCGATCCTGCAGCATCCTCTCCCTCCAGGCCAACCTATCGACCTCCTCCTTCAGCGACTCGACTCGGGCGGGACCAGCAGCGCTCTCGTTGGTCCTTAACCTTGAGAAGCTTTCGTAATCCACGTGCCCCCGTTGAAGTTCCCCGAAGAGATCCGTCACTTTCTGGATGAGTGCCTTCGACCGCGCCTGGTACCCTCCCAGGGTGACGTTGAGTTTTTTCTCCGCCTTGGCAATCTTGCCTGCCTCTCGTGCCATAAGGTCGCGACTCTCGTTGAGCAGAGCACTGTAGCCCTCGATCCGCTCTTCGGGAGAAAGTGATGTAGGATCGACGTAACGCCGTTGTCTGGCATCGAACGACAGTTGTGATCGGATGGAAGGCCAACCAAAGCCCTCATCCACTTCCTCTGACTTCGTTAGTGCCGTCACACCCTGTCGGGTCTGCTCTTCGCTCGCGTCAGGGAAGCCGAGTGAACTGGCAAGTTCCCGTTGAACAGCCAGCCGAGCCTCGTCGATGTCTTGGTCGTGAGGCATCTGGTATGGCGATCTGGTTCCTCCAGGATGTGAAGTGCCGGGAAGGGGATACGTCAGGGAGTCGTGGTGAAGCAGTTGAACAAGCTCCGCGTCCACAAGTCTCTGAGCGGGGGCTAGATCCACGGGCAGCTCCCCATCGTCAAGCTGAAGGTCCTTGAGGAGCTGTTCCACGTCGACGTTCGTCGGACGGGGCAATCCGAGCTTGACTGCCTGTGACCGCCTTGCCAACGCTTTCCTTTCTTCCTCTTCCCTGGCCCTCTGGAGTTTGGCATCCCTCTCAGCAGCGTCCTCATCCCTCATTGGACTCTGGGTTGCATCATCCTCCTCGTCTTCCGGAACCATCAACTCGAAATTGTTCTCGGGCTTCGGAAGGTTCATGAACCCAACCCGCAACGCTCGCTTAGAAGCAGACTCTCGCATCCTGTTCTCACGAGGAGTCTGTGCTACTGAGGAGAGCTCGTCGTCAGGGTTAATACTTAGGTTGTCCCTCATCGGCGTCCGGAGAGGCGTGGCACCGATTTGGCCAGCTTCCCGGGGGGTCGCTCCGATGTTCGAAGGGTCGGGGGCCCGGTAAGGAGTAGCGAGGGGGTTTGGGGTGAAAGAGACCTGATGCCGAGGTGTTGCACTCTCGAAACCAGTCCCTGACGTCTCGGTTTGGTGTAGGGGAGTGTTCTCATCCCCAAGGAGGGGTGTCTGGGCAGTGACCATATTTCGAAGGTTCCGAGCCTCGGTCATGACGTTGTCCTCTGGATGACGGTCAGGTTCCTGTTTATGGAAGCAGAGGGACAACGCAGGGAACTCACGTTGAGGAGCTGTTCTGGGGGTTCGTGTCATTTTAGCCCGTTCCAAGCCTTCGTAATCGCTGAGCAGACGGCCGGAAGCATCCCCACCACCGGCTACTAACGACTTGGCGTATTCCCCCGCCTGACCGATTTTAACGATATCTTCCAACTCAACTTCACCAACCTGAGCAGCGGGGAGTTCCAGCTTCCTGCGACGACCAATAGACTCAGCTTCCTTCAGCTTCTGGATTTGGGCGTCGCGAGCAGGAACGAATTTGGTCTGGTGAGGCGCCTCATCCTTTCCTTTCCGCTGACGTTTTCTCCGCTCTGCTTCTTCGTCGTCCGGCTTGCGCTTGTTTTCCAAGCGGCGAAGACTCTGACCTACCGGAGCGGTGGTAACACGAGCCTGTTCCTCGGAAGTGTCATAGAAACCGGGGGCGGCCTTCTTCTCGAAGGGGATATCTGCGTTGTACTGTGCGAACGAGTGTCAGAAAACTGCGAGGTTTGGAAGCGTAAGTTCTACATACGTCCATTCCCCTTTTCTTGGCCTTATGTCGCATGCTGCGGAAAGTCAACACACCTCATGTGTGACAAGGGTAGAGCAGCGTACATGATACCAGCGGCTTTAAGTTCTCGCTTCTTCTGCAAGACCGCCAATCGTCGTGCTTCCTCCAGCTGACGCTCTCTAGCTTTTCGTTTCGCCTTCTTGCCCTGAGTGTTAGCAAGGCGGGCACGAGCTTCGGATAACATCTCCTTCTCTAAGAAACGGAACGGTAAGGGTTTTCCTCCCCGCAAGAATGACAATCAAACCCACCATCCTCGTCCATGTCAATTGGGTCGGGCCGGGCAGGTTTCGTTTCCGGGTCTGGGTCGATTTCTCCAGGTCGAAGCTTCCTAATATCATCTGAACTAGGTCCAGCTTCGTCCCCGGGACCGGCAAGCCCAAGTTCCTCGTTCTCCTTGGCTTCGGCTTCATCGAGAAGTTTCTGGTAGCGTTCCAAACATTGCGTCGCGGTTCGACCGACAATGGGGGCGATTGTTCGCCACTGCGTTGGCATTAGTTTTGCAAGGTGGAGAAGCTTCTCATCTTCGGTCTGGGGGCATGCGTAAGACTGAGCTCCGAGGACAAGATGTGTAGCCAGGTACCTTTGACCACTCTGTCTTCTTGATCGAAGGGTCCAACCATTCGTACCATCGTGCCTTGCATTGCTTTGGTGTTTTACGGACCAAGAGCGAAGAAATACGCGCCCTAAAGTGGCCTGAGTATCACAGCAAAGGTCTGGGCGGGAAATGTGGACTCGCCATTGATTCTTGCCGTACTTGGCGATCGCAGCTTTCAGCACCTCATCCTCGGTATTCTGGAGGGTCGGGCTTGTCAGTAGCTGGAGAAAATTGGACCGGGCGTGGGCGGGTTACCTTCCAGACACCTAAATGAGAATTGTGAGCGGACGAGGGTGCAAGGATCGAAGGGTTAAGGGGGGACGCACCTCCTTTGATGATTATGCGAACCATTACACACTCGACCGTGTCCGCGTTGGACAAGAACGGTGGGACGGAAGAGGCGCTGCCACGCGAAGATCACGTGGGTGTGGCTGGAACTCGTGACGTGACCGTTACGCGGTGAGTGACCGGATGGCGTAAGACGCCGCGATAAATCCCGCCGGCGAAGTGATGAGATGAGGACGGACTTACGGTAACTCGGTACTTTCCTGACTTGCCCTCATATGGAATCGGCAGGGTTGTCATTCGGCCCATCCGACGGGACACCCGCAGGCTTTGTGTGTGATGGTGCGATCAAGGGACAAGGCTAGGTTCGTGTTTGTTCATCATGGTCGATGTCGGGAGAGCCGGTTTCCAATCCATCTCGTTTTGGATGAGATGAGAATCCCGAGAATTCCGCGGCGACATGCGGGTAGCCGTCGGTGTGTCCCTTGGGGGAGGTTAAGACGGCGCAACCGAATCCCGTTCTGCTTGTGCGCATGTGAGCAAATATATCACCTGGACGGCTCCTGCATCACCGGCGCGGTCTCGTTCTCTCTGTTATCGGCTCATGCGGGCGGTCCGACCCGAAGGGATAGAAGCGCCGGGTGAAGGATTATTTTGCCGGGTCTGGACCATCCAAATTTGGACAGGGAGGTTGGCGTTTGATAACCGGATCGGGGGTCGGCATCGGTCCGACTGCATTCTCCGTCGGTTGCTGTGGCTCGGGCGGTCTGGTTTTTCGAACCGACGTTGTCCGCCGGCTAATTTCACCTCGGGGTCCAATGAAATCTGGGTGAATTTTTCGAATAATCCTCGTTTTTGCGTGCGCTGTGCGATGTGCCGCGGTACGAGACCTGCAGGCAGATGCGTGTCCTTCTTTGGCCAGGTCACGGGGAAGGCGGCGCTAGGTATAAAAAATCTTGAAGGGACGGGAAGACGCCGAAGGAAAAGTTGGTGGCCAAGTTGATCTCCGGCACTGATTGAAATTATTCCAACAACCTTTAAGTATGTAACTGCGTACCCACTTTCCCCACCTCGCCCCTTCCTCCCCCTCCTTTCCTCCCCCTCACCGCACCCCGCCCGTCCTGTCCCCCCGTCCACCGGGCATCATACCACCATGGACTCGTCGCAATCCCAACGCTCGACCCCAGAGATCCCCGCAAAGTGCGTCATTCTACTCCCCCCATCGCTTGGCTGACCGCCATCTCCGCAGGAAGCCGCCAGTCGTCCGGGGTGCTAGGGCATGCACCGTCTGCCGCGCAGCCAAGGTCAGTTATACTCCTATTTGAAACAATATGATCTGACGGCCGTCTAGATGAAGTGCGTTGGCTCCGAAGATGGTACCAAGCCGTGTCAGAGGTGCAAGCGTGCCAACGTCGAGTTCGTAATCTTCAGTCATCTCACGGATATCTGTTTGATCGTTGATCCAGCTGTATTTTCGAGAAGCATCGCCGTGGCCGGAAACCGGGCTCGAAGTAAGTCATACAGTCTCCCCCTATTGTCTCCGGACGGCTCTGATCCTAGATCCAATAGACTCTCCGAGGCTTCAAAAATGCTGCGTAGGCTCGAGAAGGGCCTCACGTCAGCCAAACTCAAGTCACAAGCCAACGCAGTGGCGAATTCTTCGGACACAACCCCATCCGACCAGGCGTATTGTGTTCCCAACGGGTCCGACACCGCCACCACACACTTCCCTGGCAATGAACTTCCTCCGCTCGACATCTCTGCCTACCGAAACCGCTCATACGCCTCGCCCTCACAGTCTGCTGACGGTGATGATGACTCTGATTCCCAGGGGCGCAGCCCGGTCGAGATCTACCCAGCAAAGATGATTCGGAAGGAGAACTTCTTCAAGACAATACTTCACAACCCCGAAGATGCCGTACCCGGCCTCTCGTCGGGAGGCTTCCGAGCCTCGTCCCGAACCCCACCATCATTTCATAAGCACACCCAATCACAATCATCATCCAAATCATTCCAGGCGCCTTTGGGACCAGATCCGATCACAACAGGAATCCTGGATGAGAATCAAGCCACCGTCCTCTTCGACCTTGTGTTTTTGCGCTTGAACCCCTTCGTCAACCTCTTTGACCCCGCCCTCCACTCGGTCCACTACGTCCGATCAAGATGCCCTCTTTTGTTCACCACTCTTCTCATGGCCGGCGCCAAGTTCTTTAAGCCCGAGATTTACCGGCCCTGCCAAAAGCTTGCCAACGACCTCGCCTTCCGTGCCTTTGCTGAAGGCTGGAAGTCGGTTGAGGTCGTCCAGGCGTTTGTTTGCCTCGTCTACTGGAGGGAACCTGATGACACTCGGACGTGGACATACGTCGGCTACGTAAGTGTTCACCGCAGACGCTGGCGCTCCTCCCTTATTCAATTGTCCCGATAGGCCTGCCGCATGGCTGTCGAGCTCGGCTTGAACCGATACTTCGCCACGCCGCCTCCGAACGAATCCGAATTTCAGATGCGGGAGCGCCGCAACAGGGAGCGAACCTATATCGTCTTGTGGGTGCATGATCGCAGTCTCAGTATGCAAACCGGTCGGCAATGGATGCTGCCAGAGGTACGGCTCCGCATTCTCGGACCTTTCCCGTCGGCTTTCCCGATACTCAATCATCATGTTCAGGACGACCTTATCAAGTACTCCGCAACGTGGCATGAGTCAGGTGGGAACCCAATGCGACCCGAGGATGTGGTCCTCGCTGCCTTTGTCCAACTCCGGCGAATTGCTGTAAGTGTTCAGTGTTGTTTTCCGTGGTATGCGCCCGGCCTCATTCTTCATCCAAGGCCGAAACTATGGAGACGACCGACGTGTTCTGTTTGCACAAGTCGACATCGACATCCTCACTACAATCGGACGTAAACTACGATGTTCTCCTGCGTAACTGCAACATGAAGTTGACGCAATGGCAAGAATTCTGGCACCAACAGATGCAGCGCGCGTCTGGTCAATCTTTCCATCATGCATTCCTCAACTTCTTCCGTCTCTATGTCCGGCTATTCCTGAACAGTCTGGGTGTCCAGCCCTACCTCAGGAAAGGCAGCGGCCTTGCCCCCAGTCCCACCGCCCTCTCCGCTTGCTACACCAGTGCTTTGGAGAACTTGCAGATCATCACCAAGGACTTTGCCGCCATGAGCGTGTTGCCCTATGGACAGGACTCCATCACCATCATGAGTGCCTATTGCGCGGTATTCTTGCTCAAGGTCTGATAATTCATTATCCTCCCTTTTATGAGTTCTTACGTCTCTCCTTCAGCTTTTGCGGAGCGGTGTTGATCAGATTGGGTTGCCACCCGACGCCACTCAGAAGATCTACTCTGTTATCTCACACGCTGCCGGGGCTTACCACGACGCTTCTCTGTTATCTCCTGCCTCGGGGTCTGCTTCGTATCATTCAAGGTTCCTCCGGAGTCTTGTCGCCCGTGACAGGCAACAAGCACCTAGTCGTGACATCAAAACGTCTGACTTTCCTCACGGGCAACAGCAGCAGCAACAGCCTCATCCACTGCATCCATCTACGATCCACCTCACGGAACAGCCGATCGTGCAGCACTACCCCACCTCCCCCCACATGCGATCTCCTCCGACACCGACGAGCCCACCCGGTTACTACTTGGACTCATCTCGTGACGTTATGCCCGGCTACCAACCGACTCCACAAAGCATTCAACAACAGCAGCAATCGTCGGACCTTGACGCTCATTACTGGCGAAACATGTTCAAGGCGCTCGGTTATGAACAATCGATGGAGATCATGCACTCGTCTGATGGGTACATCTACCCTACAATCCCTGAGCACAACCAATACACGCCTACCATAGGCGGCGCTTTTGGGCGGTGAAGGGCGGTGAAGGGGTGAGTGATCATTCCCTACCTCGAGGCCGGCCACGGGAAGGAGAGAACCGCTTCCTCGTTGACCCCTGTGATCGATCGCCCCTCGTTTTTGCCTGCCTCCCTTTCAAGTTACCCTATCTGGTCACCCATACCTGTGCCCCGTCGCGTTTCGCTTATCCTCGCCTTCCACTCTTGCTTTCTTTTTATTTTATTTTTTATTTCCTTTCGCCTCGTTGTCTCTCGGTTTTCTCAAGCTTGTCACCCTCACATCAATCACCCTCACCGCAACTGACCACTGTTTTTTCCCCTTCGAACCCTGTTTGCTCTCTTCTGTTTGCTTTCGACTGACTCACTGTAGTTTGTACCATTCTCTCTCGGTTCCGTCAACCGCATCCCCTCCACCCCTGCGCCCCCCACCTAAACAATACGTCTTGCTTAGTCTAGATTGTAGAACTCCACTCGCAGTTTGTTGTTGAATAACCCGTTATCAATTTCAACCCTGTGATAATCATTCTTCCGGTCAACCCGTAGAGCGTGCCCCTCGATCCTGAGCTCATTTGTCAACTAAATGCGCGTCTAACCGGACTTTTATGTACGCCGGGCTGGGGACACGAAACCACTTTACTCTCACCAGATGGGCGTCTGCTTTGGAAAATCACCCCGCTCAGATGGTCCGGTAACATGATGCAACCTCCGCTCACCTCCGAGAGAGTCTCCCGTTGATTTGAAAGGGGATGACGACCCCATGAGGGTTTAGCGGAAAACGTGGTGTGCGACATTGACCCCCCATATCCCCATCGTTCTCTCACCAATTCACGGGCAGCTGTATTGCGGTATGGTACAACCCCCACTCGGCACTTATGAGGGGGTGAGACACGCGACTCGTCACGCGAGAACTCGTCCACCATTCAGTGGGGTAAACCGTAATTGCATTGGTTCCAAAAACACCGGCTCCATCCTCATCACTGCACCCGGTGATCCCAATTGGGCGCTTTCCTCGGATGTAGTTGCCTAGGACTCAACACCGATGTAGAAAATCACGGCTTCGTTGCCAACCCCAGCGGCGATCCTCGGGATACCCGACGTAGCGAGGAAGTCGAAATCACGGACCTGAAGCGGCCGGGGCGCCAAAGTGAATACCGTGGGCTGGGCGTTTATGTATGAGGTGTTGTGCACGTGTATCACCGCGCCCTTGGAAGGATCGCTCGTGGATAAAGCGAAATATTCTGAAAACGTGGGGCACCACCTGGTTTGTTGGATTTTTGTAATCCAGAGAGTGGAAAAGAAAAGCGCATATCAGAATGAATTAGTCGCAACGAGGGCTATGAAAATCAAATGCGAACAGACGCCTTGAACGGCACCCATCCGCTGACCCGACACGGTTCGGCCAAGGGGAAAGGACAATAAGGTTGTCCTGAAAAGTTCTAGCACTTACCTGAATTGGTGGCCACCTCCTGCAAAACCGGGGCCACTAACAGCGGGTTTTCCTCCTTGCAAATTTGAAAGGTCCCAAATGGAATACCGAGAGCCGTACGTGGCGCCGATTCTGGGGTGAGCAAGACGTCAGATTCAAACACGCCCACAACGACACCATGCCAGGGTAAGGGTCAACCCCAGGACCACCAGTGCCTCAGGAACTGGCCCCCCCGGTTAAGAACACGTACACATCTGGGTTATCTGCTCTCCATGCCGCGACCCCCACTGAACCAAGCCCGCTGACGGCATCCGAAAGTGCGCGGGGCTCCACAAGTTCGATGGCGCTCAAATGCCTGGAATCTTCTTCTGGGTCTGAACGCCAGTCGGTGAGAAAGATCGACCCGTGGTTATCTGAAACAAGGAATTCCTTGCTACTCAATGGATGAGAGCCAACTGACGTGAGTGGATGGGGAAAGGGAATGGCGTAGACTGCAGGTTGGGGTCTGTCCAGGGAACTACGGTCCTCTGCACGATCCGACCCAGCACTTGGGGATCCACCAGTGGCGCGCATCTCGAGATCCCACACCATCAACATCTTGTCATCTCCAAGGGTGTGAGATGGCGACAAAACGGATACCACACCACAACTGTGCTCACCCGAAACGGTAGCAACGTAGCGCGAGCTATCCTGGTCGTTGCCTCCAGAGAAGGACATCCCGGTTACCTTTCCATGATGACCACTGACCAGAAACAGATCTTGAATTAAAGGTGGTTACGACAGATCGTCACAGCGTACCTCAAACCGCCGCCGAACGGGAAGATCTCCTCAGAACCTGAGGCTGACTTTGAGAGATGGTGGAGTCCGAAGTCAGCCGTCGCCACAGCAAGCCTGTCCGAGGAGAGTGGTGTGAGGATAAATCTAAGCCACCGGGGACAGTTGCATCGACTGACTCTATTGACCAATCGTCGGAGAACGAAGGAGAAACGGCGCGCGAGGACCAAGCTATCGCAGTTATTCTGGACCCAACGTTGAAGGTCGCGACCTGCGTCGCAACGGTGTCTAACTGATCCGGTGAATTGGTGCACACCGCTGCGAAATTCGACATTTAAAGCGGCTCACGACTTGTAAGACGGCAACGGAGTGCTCCCCGCCGACGGCCAAGAGGTCCAGCGCGTCTTGGGAGTGAGAGGCGCGTAAACAGTGGATGAGCGAACCGTGGTTGTAGCGGATGTCCATGCTCGTTCGCGGATGGGAGGAGGAACGATCGAAGTCGACTTGCCACCACCCCCATGCCACCTGGTGGTCAGAAAGGGCCCAATCCATTCTTGTTCCTTGGTCTCATCGTTGCTTCCTTCGGCTCCTTCGTCCTCATCACAAAGCACCGAGCGAACACCCAGCCACTCTCCCAATCCTCGCGTCACTCTGAGAACCCTCGCGCACCGCTCCCAGCGCCGTCACGTGAAGAGCCGAACAGCAAACACTAATGCCAGCCTCCGACAAGATAGCAGAAAAGCTCCATCTCAAGTCCCCCGCCGGGGAAGAGCCTGCGGAGTCGAAGGAGACGGACGCGAAGAAGGCGCCTGCCCTTGATAATTCCAAGATCACCGTCATCTTCGTCCTCGGTGGTCCCGGCGCTGGTATGGGCTCGCGGCACACCCAGCCTCAAGTATGCAGCTCACCGTCAGTCAATAGGCAAGGGTACGCAGTGCGAAAAACTCGTTCAAGAGTTTGGCTTCTGTCACCTGTCCGGTACGCCACGAGCAACTGTGTATCGAATCATGCTGATCTTCCCCGAACGCCCTAGCGGGTGACCTCCTCCGCGCCGAGCAGAACCGTGAAGGGTCCCAGTACGGTGCTATGATCAAACAGTACATCAAAGATGGTCAGATCGTGCCGATGGAGGTCACCGTCAAGCTTCTGGAGAATGCGATGAAGGCTGCCCTCGCGGAAGGCCGACCCGGGGAAGGTTGGGCTGACGGAAAGGGTCGTTTCCTCATTGACGGTTTCCCCCGGAAAATGGATCAGGCTCTCAAGTTCGATGAGGATGTGCGTTGGATCCATAACGTGGCCTCCGGATGTATCATTGACTTCATGCTGACAGGTTTGCTTGTCCTCCCTGGTCTTATTCTATACCACGACCGAGGAAGTCATGCTGAAGCGGCTTCTGAAGCGAGGTGAGACCAGTGGCAGAGAGGATGACAACGAGGAGAGTATCAAGAAGCGATTCCGTGAGCCTTTCCCCTCCCACTGCATGTTTGCCCGAATAATTTATCTCCCTCAAAGGCGTTTACAAGGAGACCACTATGCCGGTTGTCGAGTATTACGACAAGCAGCGCAAGGTCGTTGAGATCGACAGCGGTCCCAGTGTCGACAAAGTGTACGAAAGTGGTGCAAAAGCTGTTCGAGAGCTCCTTGCTGGCAAGCCCAGCGTAAACGTTACTGCATAAACACAGATATCGCCGCAGTCCCCCTATACGCAACGACTGCGGAGAATGTTCTCATTTCTACACATACACAATGAAACCGGATTCCCCACTTGGCGCGGCGGCCATCGTCTTCGCTTTCCCACCTTTTGGTATGGTGGTAATGAGCCCGTCGTTGCACAAAAGGTGAGCCTTCTCGTCCTCGGTGTCCTGGAGGGAAAGTAAGATCTCCCGACGAAGTGGCAACGACAAGGAACCTACTGGTATCCACTCCCAACCACCGCAGCGGAAGTATTCAACGACCAACTCCCCCTCGCCCGTCGATACGATCTTCCCGGTCGAGTCGTAGCGCAAGTTTATGTGGTTTCCACTCTGATAAACCGCACCCAAAACCGCACCCGACTTTTCCGCGAACCGCTTCCTCTCCTCCTCTGCCTCGAGTCCGCTCAAGGACGCATCACGGTACGGCCGGATAACAACCACATCCAAGAAGGCTCCGGCGCGGGGCTCGGCAGTGACAAGTGGGGTGATTTGGAACGTGGGTTCTAACCTGTCTACGTTGACAGTGGAGAGGAAGTAGGCGAATGGTCCATCGATATCGACATATGGATCATCCTCATCCGATTCGGCATGGGGAACAAATTCCTTGTCGAAAGGGTTCCAGATCTCGACCACCCCTGTGGACCCCGATGGGAGGAGCTTGGCACAACCGCTGTACCACCTCGTGATGTTTTGGCGTGCTGCGACCTTGAATCTCTCCATGGAGGGTATCCCTGCTCTAAGTGCCTCGGAATCATGTAGAATGGAGGCGTGCAAGGCGGTGGAGGTGACGACGGCGGAAACGGTGGCCTTTTCTCGGACTGGGACCGAGCCTTTGCCTGCGGGTTGGGTGAGGATGTCCGTGATAGCGAGAGTCAAGGGGATGCGCTTGGCCCTCTTGATAAACGCATGTATCCCTTGGAGTTTGTACTGAACCGGATCGTCGTTTGGTTTGGGTAGGAACAGGGAGGAATACAGCGCATTCGCCGTCCCGCACGGAACAAGAACAAGGTTCACCTGAGTGGGGATGTCAGGAGAGCGGTTCTTGTATGACGGGGCGAGGGCGATTGTAGATATGATTTCGTGTATCGTCCCATCGCCAGAGGCAACGATGATATCCAACGGGCCAGATACCGTCGAGTCGACGAATTCGAAAGCGGCGGCCCCTGCATGGCCGGCGTGCTCTGTCTCGACGATCTTGGCGATGGGGACATCGCTGGTCTTCAACAGCGGAAGAACGTGGCCTTCTACAAATTCTTTGGCGGCCCTGTCCCCGCCGACCGGGTTGTATATCACCAACGCCATCTGCGGAGAACCGCCATCAGCATACGTGGCTCGCCAGTGGACGAAGCGGAGGACGGACCTGCAGTACTGGATATCGGAGACTGCTGACTGATGAGGGTTATGTTGGGCCGCTGCAGCAGATCTTTCAGTCCCAGGGCTTTCTCTTCAATGGCGTCATCTGCACCGGCTTTGAGGCCCTTCAACCTTGCTCTCATCCAGCTCGGTCAGATTGGCTCGGACAAAACGAAGAACATTGCCCATGCAAGAGAGCAGGTCCTCAGGGCCGCATCTCGAGAGGATGGCTCGAAACCACAGCTGATTGTACTCCCGGTCAGTGTCACGATCTCGGTCGTGTTCGGACAGGAAATTGAAATCTACTGGGGGACGACGGTCGGCAGGAATGTTTCAATTCCCCCTACGGCGCCACTCACTTCCCCGCATATGCGGAGACAATTGGGCACAAGCCCGGGGAGCCATATGACCCTGCTGCAAGCGAGAGCGACACCGTCAAGATGCTCTCAGCCGTCGCCAAGGAGACTGGTACTTGGTTGGTCGGGGGTACGTGCACCCATCCCTCACGGCGTTACTTCAGGAGATTCACAGGGAACAGGATCTATCCCGGAGAGAGAGGCATCCACGGGCAATCTCTACAACACCTCTACCGTGTATTCACCTCAGGGTTCGTGGGCACTCGCCTTGTTGCTCCGTCGATGCCGTTAACCCGGCGATAGGAGAGTTGGTGGCTCTCCACCGCAAAGTCCATCTGTTTGACATTGACATCCCCGGAAAGATTACATTCAGGGTCAGGAGACTTCATCACGGGTGCCGCTTATTCCATCGTCTGATCTTACCCCGCCCGATTCCCAGGAGAGTGAGACACTGACGGGCGGCGATTCACTCAATCACTTTGACACCGGTATACCACATCTCCGTCTCCCCCCAAACCACATCTCCGCTCACGTCTGATTCGACAGAGTTTGCTCGTATCGGCTTGGGGATATGCTATGACGTGAGGTTCCCCGAACTGACCGCGATTGGTACAAGAAAAGGTCCGCCTGCAATTCGGCACCTGGCCCGGTGCTTATCCCCAACGGTTTGTGGCAGGGTGTCAAGTGTTCATCTACCCGGGTGCTTTCAACACGACCACCGGCCCACTTCACTGGCAACTTCTCCAAAGGGCGAGGTAAGGAAGATGGCCGAAGGTGATGGGCCGAGTGGGTAACGGGCTCATCTATCGCACTTCCCAGGGCTGTTGATAATCAAGTGTTCTTTGGGATGTGCAGCCCAGCGCGCGACTTGAGTGCAGGTTACCATGCGGTGCGTCAAAAATTGCTTACGCCGTCCGCGCCCTACAGGATTAACGATCGTGGATTTGATTCAGTGGGGTCACTCGCTCGTGGTGGACCCAATGTACGTATTTTCGCGTGCAAGAGAGCCTCTTACATTTGCTGATCTCCTATTTTCAGGGGGTGCGTGCTTGCTGAGGCTGGCCATGAGGAAGAGATCATCCACGTTCGCATCGGTAATCACTTTCTTGTAGCACACACAGCTGCCGTGGGCTGAGATATTTTACCCATTTCCAGACCCACAGGTTTTTGAGGAGGCAAGAGCAGGGATTCCAGTGACGATCCAGCGAAGGTTTGATGTGTACCCGGACGTGTCTGCTTAGCGTAGAATATTTTGTAGAATTTGTGGACGAATAGACGAATAGCCGCTTGGAACCTTCCAGCAAGTTCGAGCGCTTTCGGGCATCAGCTGCCGCCACCGCTCACCTTTTTTATTCCCAGCGCGATCTGTCTTGGACCTCACCTTCGCCACACCCCTCCCATTCCCTTTCTTCCCTTTGCCATCCCATCCTCGCCTTGTGATTCGTAATGGTCAAGGAGACGTACGCTCTCCCCCCGCCTTTCTCAGTCGCTCTGACGGACCAACGCTCGTGCATCACTCAGGAAATACTACGATTTGCTGGAGGTTTCGCCTGATGCAGGCGAGGCTGATCTCAAAAAAGCCTACCGCAAAAAGTGTGTACCGGTCGTGTTTTTGAGGTCGTCCCGTCATGAACAAACCATTTATCACAGGGCCTTGCGATTGCACCCAGACAAGGGTGGCGACCCTGAGTTGTTCAAGGAGGTCACCCATGCGTAAGCTACTACCTGATATCCTAGCCTCGATACCCACCCTCATACACCAATAATCCAGCTACGAGGTTTTATCAGACTCCCAGAAACGAAGCATCTACGATGCACGCGGCGAGGCGGGACTTTCAGAGTCTGGCGGAATGGGTGGAATGGATCCTCAGGTAACGACATCTGGCCATACTCCGATGCATTCACGCTAACGATGCGTCCCGCCTACCAGGATCTTTTCAGTCAACTGTTCGGTGGTGGCGGGTTCTTCGGCGGGGGTGGCCAATCACGGCAAGGCCCCCGTAAGAGCAAGGATCTCGTCCATCGCGTGAATGTCACGTTGGAAGAGCTGTATAAGGGAAAGACCACCAAGCTTGCTCTGACGCGGAACGTTATCTGTGCCAAGTGCGCAGGGAAGGGAGGGAAGGAAGGTGCCGTCAAGTCTTGTGGCACCTGCAGCGGAAGGGGTATTAGGGTTACGCTCCGCCAGATGGGACCCATGATCCAACAGATCCAACAGCCCTGTGACGAGTGTTCGGGAACGGGAGAGGTTATCAACCAGAAGGACAGGTGTAAGACCTGCAACGGCCGCAAGACGGTATCTGAGAAGAAGATGCTGGAGGTGCACATCGACAAGGGTATGAAGGGCGGCCAAACGATTACTTTCCGTGGCGAGAGCGACCAGGCCCCGGGCGTCACACCAGGAGACGTTGTCATCGTGATCGAGGAGAAACCCCATGAACGATTCCAAAGGAAGGAGAACGATTTGATCACTGATGTCGAGATCGACCTCTTATCGGCCCTCGCTGGTGGCACCTTTGCCATCCGCCATCTGGACGATCGTGCTCTTGTTGTCAATATTCTTCCCGGCGAGATTATCCACGATGGTAAGCCCATGCCCGTCCCTTTCCTATCGACGTTCGACTGAAGAGACTCTCCAGGTGACTTGAAAGTGATTCATGGTCAGGGCATGCCTTCGCAGCGGCACCACGAACCCGGTGACCTTTACGTCAAACTTCGCGTCAAATTCCCCGGATCCCTCGATCAGAGCAAGGTTCACCTCCTGGAGTCTGTCCTGCCACCGCGGAACCAGGTGGAGAAGTTCCCGAAATCCACCATCTTGGAGGAGGTGGAGCTCGACACCCCCGACCCGAGGCAGCGGGAACGGGCAGCCGACGACGCCATGGACGAGGACGAGGGCGAACCTAGGGTTCAGTGTTCTAATCAGTGATCGCCTCCGACACGCCTTTCGGACACCATCGACCATCCCTTCATTCTCATTTTTCTGCATCTTATCACTACCGTTTTGATGTGTTTTCTATTTCCGGCTCTACTGTTAGAACCTCCTTGTCTCTCGCCAGAGATTCGGCCATAATGATAGAACTTTATCATCTCCCTCGGCCCTATCCCATCCCAGATGTTGAGCATGTGCTACCAGCGAGTCTGAAACACGTTTTAGCCACGAGCGAAGAAGGAATGGTAAAGCATACTTCTGGGTTGGCCTTGAATGTTTCGTACAGCTCCCAGTTGAACAAGCTAACTTCTGTTTCGTTTTCTGCGGGGCGTCAGCAAAGGATTTGCAAGGCCGCTGGGGCTTACCAAAGCCAACGTCCACCAAGGGTTTGGAGTCATCGTCAAGTATCCAGTCGTCGTGGTCAAGATTGATGATAAGATTCGTTGTCTTGCCTAACTTTCAGCATAAAAAGAACGCACCCGGAGAGTTAGACCTACCTTTGCCCCATGTGCCTTTGTGTATAACTTCATCGTATCTGTTTGATAGACATCGGCCTCATGACGGGTGAGGTGGGACAAGCCGACGTACCAAGGTCCGTTGTTCGATAAGGCTTCCACCCCGGTTGGGTTTGGATAGCTGAAGTTCAGGGACCTGATTCATAGATATCCTCGGCGATTCACGAAGAGAGAGAGCGGCAATTACTTTCTTTCGCGATCTCCTTGAGCCTCCCGACCGTGGTGGTCTCCAGGTTGACATCATGCAAGACGAGGGATTTCTCCGTTCTGTACTCGAAGGATTTGACTATCCTCAACGTCAAGGTCGCAGACGTCTTTGGTTTGGAGAGGTTGGTCAGAACATCTGAGATTTCTCCTTCCCCTGACATGATTTCTACCCCAAGATCAGATGAACCGTCAGGTTATCGATGGGATGGCAGTCCAGCTCTGCCCGCTTACCTTTTCGTCGGCGTAATCGATGCGATTACAAGGGTAGGCACGGCGGTGTTTCCGCCGACCGAAGTTATAGTCGCTGTATGGTATTTCCGAGGATGTCCCAACATGCTCGCGATCGATCATAAGCACACTCACTCTTGCATTTCCCTCAGGAGCTCGGGGGGAGGCTGCACGATATATTTGCACCCATGTCTCGGTGGGTGCGAACGTCGAGGCGTTGGCCAAGAATCCCGGCACCGGGGGAGAACCGACTTGTTGGGTGCTCAAAATTGGTACCCCCTCTGTGCGCACGAACGACAGGTCAAGTATATGCGGCACAATGGGTTAGTAATTGTTTTCAGTGTGGTGGATTTTCCTTTACATGGTAGTGATCTTCGCTTGTGCCTACCCCAGTTCAACTTTGGATTCCGGTGAGTTATGACAGCTTTCGTGTAGCACACCCGTCCTCAACAGTGAGCTACTTCAATGACTACGGTGTTTGACGGATCCATGCGCCGTTGGTTTCCTCGAGGATTGATTCGAGGGTCAATCTGGTCGTAGGCAGTAGTGATCGAGTTGGAATGAAGCCTGCATCCTCCTTTCATGTCCCCCGCCCAAAAGCTTGAAGCCTGACCCCTTCGACAACGCCATGCCATTCGATGCCTCAAGCGAAAAATCACCTGAGTTTCTGTCTTCTGCGGCCAGCGACAACGGCCCTGAATCGATCATCGTCAAGTCCGCTGTTCAGCCTCCAATAGCCCAAACGCGACCTTCGCCCGATTCGCTCACGACCCTCCCCGAGATTCTCTCCTCCCTGTCTTTGCTAGAGTCTGAAGAGGCAGAGCTCTCGACGACTCTCCAAGAACTACTGGCAAACCGCGATCCGGTCGTCAGCTCACTTTCTAGGTTACAGAACCTTCTCCCTCAGCTAGATGAACTCCGGACGGACGCGTATTTGCTCACTCGGAAGGTTTCGGTCACTGCGGAGACCGCGGACCGGATAGGAGGCAGTGTACGCGCACTGGATGAGGAGATGGGCAGGGTGCGGGAGGCCGGCGATCGCGTCGCACAGGTCATGGATCTCAAGGTGCGTCCCCATAATTCAGGCGTTATTGTAATGTGGAAATATTTACAGGTCGTCTAGTCTTCCCTTGCTGCTCTCCGGTCCGCTATTGACTCTCAGGATTGGGAGTCTGCCACACGACACTGCTCGCGCGCTATGGCTCTGTCACTGGACGTGATCAACGGAGAGTTTGCTCGAGCTACCGTCGTGCGTGCATGTTTCTCCACTAAGACCGCAATGGATTCTCAACCTGTAAAACCAGCCCACTGCAGAGAATCACATTCCGCCTGTGGAAGCACTCCAAGCCGCTCGCGAAGAGCTGTTGGCCATCTTCAAACGC
>Ga0307516_10002779_pt1 | contig 23102 bp, 17 predicted proteins | sample 19_EM_MG_FD_203310 | JGI IMG/M metagenome (GOLD analysis project Ga0307516, IMG submission 203310) | Populus trichocarpa ectomycorrhiza microbial communities from riparian zone in the Pacific Northwest, United States - 19_EM | ecosystem: Host-associated > Plants > Roots > Unclassified | place... | reverse complement strand
GAAGGCGCTGCCTGGCAATCCCGGAGCCTGCCCTCGGGGCGGCCGAAGGCCGAACCCGGGGGCCGGCCACACCCTGGCAGCCGTGATCCCGGAGATGGAGGCGCTGGTCGGCAATACCATCGCGCGCGTGCTCATGGACAAGGGCTACAGCGGCCACAACGCTCCGCCGGATTACAAGTTCAGGGTCTTCATCTCCGGCCAGAAGCGAGGCGTGACACCCAAGATCAAGCGCCTGCTGCGCCGCAGGTCTGCCGTCGAACCCGTAATCGGCCATCTCAAGGCCGAGCACCGCATGGGCCGGAACTATCTCTGGTTCGGTCGGGGCGACGCTGCCAATGCCGTCCTCGCCGCCGTCGGCTACAACTTCCGCCGCCTGATGCGTTGGCTCAGAATCTTGTGGCGCCTAATCTTCAGTGCTCTCTTGGCGGCGCCTCAACCCGCTCCAGTCTGAAATCAGCGTTCTTCACGGACGACTAACAAGGACCCCGGTTCAGGGATCATCCTGAACCGGGCAGATCTTGGGGTTCAAAAGGCTGCAAGAGCCGATCGACACTCGTCGTCACGTCTCCAGTTGCTTGCCGATCGGCAGGCTGCGGATGCGCTTTCCGGTCGCAGCGAAAATCGCGTTGATCAGGGCAGGGGCGAACGGCGGCACGCCCGGCTCACCGACGCCGCTTGGCGGTGCGTCGACGTCCGCCGGCATGATGTGGACGTTGGTCATCAGCGGCGCTTCGTCAAGTCGCACCACGGGGAAATCATCGAAGTTTCCCTGCTCGACTCTGCCGTTCCTGAACGTGATCGCGCCGTGCTTGGCGAGACTCAGGCCCATGATCGCGGCGCCCTCGATCTGCGACTGGATACGCTCCGGATTGACGAAGGTGCCGCAGTCGATCGCGGTGTCCACTCGCGGCACCGAGAGTTCGCCCTTGTCGCTGATCGCCACCTCGACGATGGTCGCAATGTAGCTGACGAAACTGCGATGCACGGCGATGCCGAGCCCGTGTCCCTTCGGCACGCTGCGACCCCAGCCACCCTTTTCCGCCACATGCTCGACGACGCGGCGAAGTCGTGCGGTATCGATCGGGTAGCTGTCATAGGGCTCGCCGTAGTTCCACGGGTCCTTCACCGTGTCGAGCTTGACGATGCGCGGCGAGCCGATCAGCTCGAGCAGCATCTCCTTCTGGTCGCGGCCGGTGGCGTGGGCGATCTCGCCCACCATCGACTGCACCGCGAAGGCGCGCGGGATATTCGACACCGAGCGGAACCAGCCGATACGAACGTGCGCGGTGGCGGCCGGGTTCTCGCAGCGCAGGTTGGCGATCTCGAACGGGTTGTCGATCAGCCCCATCCCGAGCTCGAAGGGCGCGGCGTGGTCGGCGCCGGCCTTGAAGGTCGAGACGATGGTCGGCGCGGCGCTACGATGCAGCCATGCGATCACCTTGCCGCTCTTGTCGAGCCCCGCCTCGATCCGCTCCACGGACACCGTGTGCAGGAAGTCGTGGTGGAGATCGTCCTCGCGCGTCCACTGCACCTTCACCGGCGCACCGAGTGCACGCGACAGTAGTGCCGCCTCGAGCGCGTAGTCGCACTTCGACTTGCGGCCGAAGCCGCCGCCGAGCAGCGTGACGTTGACCGTGACATTGTCTTCGGGGATTCCGAGCGTCTTGGCGACGTCCTCACGGGTGCCGCCCGGGCTCTGGACCGGCGCCCAGATCTCGGCCTTGTCGCCCTTGACGTAGGCGACCGCGACCGGCGGCTCCATGCTCGCATGCGCGAGATGCGGAAGATAATATTCGCCGACGATCACCTTGTCGGCGGCCTTCAGCGCGGCTTCTGCATCACCGTCGTTGCGCACCACGAGGCCGGGATTGCGCGCCGCCTGCTCAAGCTCGCCGCGGTAGGCGACCGAGTCGTACTTGGCGTTGGCGCCGTCGTCCCACACCACCTTGAGCGCGGCGCGGCCCTTGATCGCCGCGCCTGTATTGCGCGCGATCACCGCGACGCCGCCGAGCGGCTGGAACTTGGACGGCCACGGCCAGCCCTGCACCTCCATCACCTTCTCGACACCGGAGACCTTCATGGCATCCTTGTCGTCGAAGGAGACGACCCTCCCGCCGGTCACCGGCGGCCGCGCGATCACGGCGTACTTCATGCCCGGCAGGCGTATGTCCGCCCCGTAGCCCGCCTTGCCGGTGGTGATGTCGTGCAGGTCGACGATGCTGACGGCGCCCTTGCCGAGATAGCGGAACGACTTCGGGTCCTTCAGCTTCAGCGTGTCGAGCGCCGGCACCGGCTCCTTGGCAGCATCCGCCGCCAGCTCGCCGAAGCCGAGCCGCCTGCCGCTCGCCGGATGCACCACCTCGTGGTTCTCCACCTTCACCTCGGAGACCTGCACGTTCCAGCGCTTGGCCGCGGCGGCTTCCAGCATCCGGCGGGCCGAGGCGCCGATCTGGCGCATCGGGATCAGGTAATGCCGCGTGCTGCGTGAGCCGTCGGTATCCTGGTTGCCGTACTTGGTCTCGTTGCCGGGGGCCTGCTGGACCTTCACGCGCGACCAGTCGGCCTCCATCTCCTCCGCCACGATCAGCGGCAGGCTGGTACGCACGCCGGTACCCATCTCGGCGCGGTGCGCCAGGATGGTGACGGTGCCGTCGGGGGCGATCGCGACGAACACCCGCGGATCGATCACCACGCCATGCGGCATCTGGCCGGCACCGGTCTGGTAACCGGCGAACGCCGGCCGCGACATCAGGGGCGCCGCGAGCACGAGGCCGCCGGCAATGCCGAGGCCCTTCAGCACGGAGCGGCGGGAGATCTTCTCGACCTTCGTCGAGGCGAAGGCGAACTTCTCAGGATGGGTGATGATGTTCATGGTCACACCCCCGTCGATGCGAGATGCACGGCATTCTCGATGCGCTGGTAGCAGCCGCAGCGGCAGATATTGCCCGCCATGGCTTCGCGGATCTGAGCGTGCGAGGGCTTCGGGTTCTGGTCCAGCAGAGATGCGGCTTGCATGATCTGGCCGGCCTGGCAGAAGCCGCATTGCGGAACGTTGACCTGGCGCCAGGCCTTCTGCACCGGATGATCGCCGGTGGGATGCAGGCCCTCGATGGTGACGACCTTGCGGTTTGCCACGTCCGACACCGAGGTGATGCAGGAGCGCACCGCCTCCTTGTCGATCATCACGGTGCAAGCGCCGCACAGCGCCTGGCCGCATCCGAACTTGGTTCCGGTCATTCCGATTTCATCGCGTAAGTACCAGAGCAGCGGTAGTGACGGATCGCCGTCCCAGTTCTTGGTTTCGCCGTTTATCTTGAGCGTGATCATGTTGTATCCTCCGATTATTTGAACATTATTTGCTTGTCATCCCGTCGGATGCGAGCAAGAGATCCTGCTGTTTAGCTACGTGCCTCCGGATTGACTCAATCAAAAAGCACATGCACGTCATCGATCCCCGTCACGCGATCCCGGGCTTTAGAACTGCCGAAGACAGCGCAGAGGAGTAGCTGTGGGTTAAGCCTTCACCGCGTAGGCCGCCCGGTGGCTCGTTTCGATTTCGGGCACTGCCTCCGAGGGAGTCCTGGATGCGCTGGGCATCGACATCCCAACCGGACCGCGCGGCGACATGCTGCGTGCCATCAACTTCGTAGAGGCCCGCATGCCAACGATGCCGGGACTAGAGTACGTTGCCGAATGAATCGTAGACATGTTTCCATGCTTACATTTGTAGTTCCTCCTAGAATGACTGCGCGGTTCTACGCGTTCTTCTTGGCAAAGATGAATTCGGACGCGCTGCACGAGGCGTCCTTCGACAAGGCCGTGACTTTGTCCGCGCATTGTTGACTCGCTCAAGCCAGTCGCAGTTCTTTTTCGGCAGGCGGAAGCGCTCGAGATAACAGAAGCAATAACAACGGCTTATACGTCATTTTCGAATGGAAACGCGCGTCTGACCAAGAACAAAGAGCCGAGTTGTTGGAATTATGCCCCGCGTTGAAGTGGAAAAGGGCATTACACCAAGGGTTCAGACTGGGCCCGTCGATCGGACGCATCGGGATGACTTGGAACAGCGCCGACAAGTTTGAAAGTGAACATGGCCCCGTAAGTGGCCCGAAGAATCTCGATCTTCCGGCACTTCGACAATTTTTGGAGTCTTGAGAAGGCCACCCCTCAAACAGCGCAAGCGGGCGTTCTGCACGGCCAGAGCGTACAGATCTACTACGACGCAATATGACAAGGCGATGGTGATTCGGGCTTGGCTTAGTCTCCTCGCAGAACATCGTCACTGAGGCTTGCACTTGGTTTGGGTCGATCGAGACCGAGCGTCAACGACCAGAATGCGCATCGACATCGATCGGAAGATCTCGCAACCAACCAACACGCGTTGGCTGTCGTCAGCCACGTGTTTCCATTCGAAACAGAGATATAAGCTATTGTTGTTGCTCATGGTGTTTTGAGACTTTCTACCCTGCGAAAAAGAATCGCGATCTACTTGCAGCACTTCCCGCTACATAGGTAGTCATGATTTTGTCGAAGGAACGCCTCGTACAGCACGTACGGATCCATCTTTGTAAAAAGAACGCGTGAAGCGACCACGGCAATGCAGTGACAACGAGTGAAAAAGCTTACTGGAGGAAGTGCCCATGAAGAGACAGTCGAGTTATCTTGTTGGAGTTGTTGTTGCCATCGGTACGACGCTCGCTGCGTCGTCGGCGCTTTCTCAATCGGTGGATACCGCGCGTATCGAGGCCGGCGGCCAGAATGACTGGCTGACCTACCATGGCTCCTATAGGTCTTATCACTACAGTCCGCTCGCCCAGATCAACACCAGCAACGTCGCTAATCTGAGCGTCGCCTGGATCCATATTCCCGGACGATCCACCCGCGGCCTGCAGTCGATGCCGCTGGTAGCCGACGGCGTGCTCTACTACACGGGCTCCTATAGCCGAACTTTTGCGCTGAACGGCGCCACCGGCGAGGTGATCTGGTCCTATTTTCCCGAATTGGACGAGGGGTTGATCGCCCGGCAGACCCACTCGCCCTACAATCGCGGCGTCGCACTCGGCGAGGGTAAGGTCTATGTCGGCACGATGGACGGCCGGCTCATCGCACTGGACATGAAGACCGGGAAGGTCGCCTGGGACACCAAGCTGATCGATTCCCAGAAGTTGACGGTCGGTTTCACCGGCGCGCCGCTTTACGCCAAGGGCACGATCGTGATCGGCGCGCAGGGCGGTGAATGGCCGGGCCGCGGACCAATATTTGGTGTTGACGCCGCCACGGGTACGAAGAAATGGGAGTTCTTGACCGTCGCTGGCACCGACGAAGCCAAGAAGACATGGGGGAACGATTCCTGGCGCACCGGCGGTGGAGGCGGCTGGATGCCGGGTACCTATGATTCCGAGACTGGCACGATCTGGTGGGGCACCGCCAATCCGGCACCGCTCTACGATTGGTCGGGCAGCGATTACAAAACTCAGGGGGCGCGCCCCGGCGACAATCTCTATACCTCCTCGGTGATCGGTCTTGATGTCGATACCGGTAAGCTGAAATTCTATCATCAGGAGTTGCCGCACGACACCTGGGACTTCGACAGCGCGGTCGGCGAGTTTGTGATGCTTGATCGCGACGGCCAGAAGCTTGTGGTACATCCCAACAAGAGCGGGTACATCTTCGTCTACGACCGCGGCGCCGGCCTGAAAAACGTGTGGCGGATCACGCAGCACAGCAATTTCGTCAAGGATATCGACCCCAAGACGGGCGAGTTGATCGACCGCCGCGACTTCTCAGCGGGGAAAGTCGCCGAACCTCTGTGCCCGCACATCTCCGGTGGCGTGAGCTTCAATGCGGGTTCCTACAACCCCAAGACCGGCCTCTACTACAAGCTCGGCCAGGAATGGTGCATGACGCTCGACGTCCAGAAGACGACGGCGGTCGTGGCGCCGCAAGCCCAACTCAACATCGGCGCCAACTTCAAGATTGCTCCTCCTCCGGGTGACGAGATCTATGGACATCTCGACGCGCGTGACCCGGTGACCGGCGCCAAGAAATGGGAGGTTCGCTTCCCCGAGCCGCCGCTCGCGAGCGTGCTGTCGACCGCGGGCAATCTCGTGTTCGTACCGGACTCCCGTGGCGTGATCCACGCCTACGATGCGGAAAACGGGACCGAACTGTGGAACCACTCCGACGGCACCGGCCATCAGGGCGGGATCGTCAGCTACTCCGTCGGCGGCAAGCAATATATTGCCGTGACGGCGGGCTTTGGCGGCATGGCTTCGGACGACTACGCACCGACCTTCGGTGGCGTCTACAAGAGCATGCCACGCGATGATGGCGCGCTCATCGTCTACAGCCTGAAATAGGCGGTCGAACCGTCTGCCGGGGAGCCGGCGCAAGCCGCGCTCCCCGCATTTGAGTAGGCCGATGCGCTCATAAAGGCGGACTTGGAAATCGTGAAATTGCACTTGGACGTTATGGCATTGCTGCCGGCGGTGTTGGCCGCCGCGTTGACATGCGCCGTGCCCGCGATGGCGCAGCAGCCTGCTCCTACTCCCGCTACGCCGGACGACGCAACATTCGATGTCGGACAGTTGTTCGCATCGACCTGCGGCTGGTGTCATTCCGATGGCGGTCGGGCTGCCGGCAAGGGGCCGCAGCTCATGGAGTCGCCGCGAAGCGACGACTTTATCCGAAACCGCATCAAGAGCGGCAAGGAAGGGGCGATGCCCGCGTTTGGCGAAGCGTTCAATGACGCGCAGATCGACCAGATCATCAAGTACATTCGGTCATTGAACCCGCGCCATGGATGATCCGCCATCGCTAGGAACACGGCATGAAAGCAATTCTCCCTCTAATGGTCACCGTCGTCGTCGGCTTGGTCGAGGCGGCACCGGCGCGTTCTCTTGACACCATCCGCTCCTACGGCACGATCGGGCTGTGCGCCCACCCGAATTCGCTTCCATTTGCCAGCAAGACAGCCGATCCGCCCGGCTTCCAGGTCGAACTGGGGCAGGCCCTCGCGCGTGAGCTTGGCGTCTCGCTCAAGCTCGACTGGATCATCACCCAGTACCAGATCCGCAGCGCTAACTGCGACATCATGATGGACGTCATCGCGGATCGCGAGGCGCAAGGTGAAACCAAGATGGCGATCTCAAAACCGTACTATCGCACGGGCGTCACGCTCGCAATCCCTTCATCAAGCAAGCTGACATCGTTCAAGAGCCTTGACGAACACACCAAGGTTGGGGTCCAGGTCGGGTCGGTCGCGGCCATGATCATTGGTCAACGTCACGTGCCGACATCGACCTTCGGGTTCGAGGTTGACAGCCTTGAGGCCTTGGTCAACGACGAGATCGACGCAGCGGTGGTCACGCCAACCATTGCCAGCTATTTCAATCTGACACATCCGGACCAAGCGGTCCGCATATTAGGCCCTGACGAGAGTGAGGCGAACCTCAACTGGAATGTTGCCGTTGGCATGGTCCGCCCGGACGGGAAGCTACGTGATGCTATCGAGAGGGCTATAGAGAGGCTGCGTGCCGATGGCACGGTCGACCGGATTTACGGGCGCTACGGTATCGTGCTGCAATCGCCAAGATAGTTACGCTCCGCGTCGCCCCTACCTGTGGTCGGCGCCCGACCTTCAGATTGGCTACCCTTCCACGACATGCGCATTACGAAACAGAACCTGCCAAGTTGCGCGCCGAACAAGCGGCTACTATTTGCCATTGACATACTCATTGATGGCCCCGCAGCAGTCCCCGACTTCAAGGCGGAGTCCAATACGCATGTCGCCTGCGGGTCTTGGTTGCGCGATGTTGCGGTCACGCAGTCCGCGACCGTCTACGATCCGGTCAATGTCGTCTGACGCGGCCTCCATCTGGTACGATGCTGTGGACAGTATCGCGGAAGCAAGCGGCGATGTAGGGAGCCGCCATGCAGCGTCGCTCGGCTTCGGTAAGCCGACGCGCTTGCGGGCACGCGAGACGAAGTAGGTGCGCTCGAGGGCGAGTAGGCCTAGCGAAGCTCTCATTGCGTCTTTAGCTCCTTTCATTGAGCATTGAGTTATCAAATTGTCAGCTAGGCCTATCGCTGGTCAAGATCACTCGTGTGATTATCGAGGGCAATGCAACGTCAGTCTTGGTCTCCGGGTTTCTTACCGGTCGCGCGGTTCCATTCGAAGATCACATGGAAGCTGTTGTTATTGCTTCTGTGTTCTTGAGCGGTTCCACATGCCGAAAAAGAACTGCAGCTGGCTTGAGCGAGTCAACAATTCGCGGAAAAGACTGATCGAGGTTGAAAGGCGCCGTATGAAAAAGCGTCAGGTCTCATCCGCGACAACAAGAGCGCGGTGAGCCGCCCAGTCGTCCTTGTTTGGAGAGGAGCTACCCATTGTGGAATCAAGTTTACAATCCATTCGGCAACGCCGCACTGTCGACCGCCGCCGCCGCCGTTCCCGTGGTCACCCTGCTCGTCTTGATCGCATCGAATAAGGTCAAGGCTCACATTGCAGCTGTTATCGCGCTGATTGTCACCAATCTCATCACCATCTTCGCCTTCACGATGCCGGCTGGAATGTCCATCCGTGCCTCGCTGCTTGGCGTTGTCGTCGGATTGTTTCCGATTGGCTGGATCGTACTCAACGTCATCTTTCTTTATCGCATCACGGTCGAGACTGGGCGTTTCGAGCTGCTGAAGCGCGCCATCGGCGGCGTCACGACGGACCGCCGCCTGCAGCTCTTGCTGATCGCGTTTGGATTCGGCGCCTTTTTTGAAGGCACCTCCGGCTTCGGAACGCCGGTCGCGATCACCGGCGCAGTTTTGATCGGCCTTGGTTTCTCGCCGCTCGCAGCATCCGGCCTGTCTCTGATCGCCAACACCGCGCCCGTTGCTTACGGCGCGCTGGGCACGCCGATCCAGGGCCTCGCTTCTGTCACCGGGCTCGATCCCTATATCCTGGGTGCGATGGTCGGCCGGCAGTTGCCCTTCTTCTCGCTGCTCGTGCCGTTCTGGCTGATCTGGGCGTTCGCCGGCTGGCGCGGGATGCTAGCGATTTGGCCGGCCATCCTCGTCACCGCTGTGTCGTTTGCGATCCCGCAATTCGTAATCTCGAACTACATCAATCCCTGGATCGTCGATATCGGCGCGTCGCTGGTCTCGATGGGTTGTCTCATCTTGTTCCTAAAAGTCTGGCAGCCGAAGGAACTGTGGCTGTCGCCGGCGCTACGCGGCAAGGACGAGTCGGCTTCGACGATGAAGCCAATCAAGCCGCTGGACACAAAACCACTCACCCAGTCGCAGCTCTGGAACGCGTTGCTGCCATGGATCATTGTCTTTATCCTGATGCTGATCTGGGGCAACGGTTCGTTCAAGACTTGGGCAAATTCCGTATTTATCTGGAATTACCCGGTTCCTGATCTACACAACATGATTAGCAAGATGCCGCCGGTGGCGGCTAAGCCGACACTTGAAGGCGCCGTTTTCTCGTTCCCCTATCTGTCGTTGACCGGAACCGGGTTGCTGATTGCCGCGCTCATCTCGGGCTTCCTGATGGGCGTCGGGCCGGTCAAGATGGTCGCGGAATATGGCCGCACCATCAGGGTGTGCGCGGTCTCGCTGATCACGATCTCGGCGATGCTGGCGATCGGCACCCTGACGCGGCTGTCCGGCGTGGACGCGACGCTCGGTCTGGCGTTCGCGGCCACCGGGGTTCTCTACCCCTTCTTCGGCACGCTGCTCGGCTGGCTGGGCGTGGCGCTGACGGGATCGGATACCGCCTCCAACGTGCTGTTCGGCAATCTGCAGAAGATCACCTCCGAACAGCTCGGCCTGTCGCCGATCCTGATGGGTGCCGCCAACTCGTCCGGTGGCGTCATGGGCAAGATGATCGACGCGCAGTCGATCGTGGTCGCCTCGACTGCGACCAACTGGTACGGCCACGAAGGTTCGATCCTTCGATACGTGTTCTGGCACTCGATTGTGCTGGCGTGTCTGGTCGGCGTGCTGGTAACACTGCAGGCCTATGTCTATCCGTTCACAGGGATGGTCTTGAAATAACTATCTGCACCGATTTTTTCTCCATGCGGATCAGTTATTTGCTCCCTGAGCAACAGTGCACATGCTACCTCGCATCATAGATGCGAGGATTTTTTCTTTGCCCTGGCTTCAGAGTCCGGCAAGATTGGTTACGATGATAGGTGCTTGGGTACTCGTTATTCCTCAGCGCTTTGCACCCGTATCCTTGACCTTGAGCGGCTGATGCACCGCTTATTGCGATGCACAAGCGAGGGCGGATGATATATCGGCGTGTTCACAGTTTAGGTCGAGAAAGGAAAATGTTGAAAAGCGATCACGACGATAACGCGGAGAAAGCCGGGTTTGTACAGTCGGTGACCAGGGCGTTGACTTTGCTTGAACTGCTTGCCGAGGACGGGGAAGGCTATCGCCTCACCGATCTTGCCGAGCGCAGCGGATTGTCGCCTTCGACCGTACATCGGCTGTTGACGACCATGGAGCAGCGGCGTTTCGTTCAGTTCGATCAGTCCGACGGAATGTGGCACGTCGGCCGACAAAGCTTTGCGATCGGTGCAACGTTCGTGCGCCGCAGAAACTTCGTGGCGCAGATGTTGCCGTTCTTGCGGCGGCTACGAGACCAGACGCGCGAAACAGTTAATCTTGCGGTTCCTAACGACGGCGAGGTTGTCGTCTTGCTGCAAGTGGAAAGCCGCGAAATCGTGCGCGCCTTTACGCGTGTCGGCGGACGGTCTCCGATGACGGCCTCTGGGCTTGGCAAGGCGATATTGGCGACTTATTCCCATGATGAGGTGTTGGCAGTGATACAGAAGCACGGGATGCAGCGCCTCACGGCGAATTCGATCACAAGGGCCGGCGATCTGCGCGAGGAGCTGCAGACGGTTCGAACGCAAGGATATGCGATTGACGACGAGGAATGTGCGATCGGTCTCAGGTGCATCGGTGCGGTAGTTAGTAACGAGCACGGTGAGGCTCTGGCCTCAATTTCGGTGTCAGCCCCTGCGGCCCGCATAACTGACGAACGCCTGATCAGCCTCGGTCAGATTGTAGCGGATGTCGCAGCCGAGATCACGGATGCCGTTGGCGGCAGGCGGCCACAGACCTTGGGCGTTTCTTGAGACGTTGCGATGCCCTCCGTGAATGCGCTTTTGACATCGTGGGTAGGCGTGGATCCGACCTCGTCCGATCCGCAACGAAAGCCTCGCTTTCGATTTCCTGCCATGGAATGTCTCAACCCATTATTACACCAAGCTTTTCACAATACGTTCGGCGTCGCGAAGAAGAACTGCCGAAGTAACGCGCGGACCTGAAGGCGTTGGCATCGACGACCATCGCAACCATTGCCGTGGCTGTAATCAGGCTAATGCCGGGAATCGTTGCCAGCCTCAGGCTCGTTTCGTTCGCACGGTGGCGGACTATAAGGGTTCGTTCGATCGCTTTGATCTCCGCTTGCAAGTCCTCAGTCTGCATCATAATCAATTCCGCGCAAGCTCGAGCAGAGTCAGGGAGTAAAGAGTTGTCGGAATTCTGAACCAATGCGTGGAGTTCCCGGATACGCCAGAAATACCTTGTGGTGCAACTAAGCCAACTTGGGCAAGCGGGCTCCTCAAAGAATTGATCAACATAGTGCGCTGGCGCACAAACAGGTCGCGCGTCCGGTGCAGCATTAGAATTGGTTGTTGTTCAGCGCTCTTAACCGGGACGAACCGTATCGTTGGCCTGTGACGGCCTCGCAGAGTGCCTCTGCATCAACCTCGTCGTCCCGCGTTTGACGTAAGGTTTCACGTAAGCAACAGCCGGACATCAGGCCGAGCGCATGCTTGTCTTTTCGCGACGGGTCGTCCAGCCCGGAGCAGACGTCTCGTTCTGGGTGTGTGCGTATCGCCGGACTCAGGCTTTTCAACCGAACCGGTACTTTGCCGACCGGGCATTCGGACTCTACTGACCATTCCTGAGGTCGGCATTGTGTTCCACAATCGGTGGCGTCGGCTGGTTGCCTGGATCAATTGTCGGCGCCGCCTTCATCATCTTCGTGCCCAACATCGCGGAGGGAATTTTCAAGGGCCTTTCCGGCGCCGCGCTCGGCGTCCTCCTGTTCCTCGTTATCTTCCTGGTGCCGCATGGCGCCAGGCAGGTCGCGGTAGTTGCAGAGGCAACTGGCCCGCAAACTCAAGAAGAACTAAAACTCCCAGTACACCAGGAGAAATCATGCTTGCCAAACTAAGGATCGCCGTCGCTTCGACGGCTATCGCTCTTGCCGCCACCTCCGGAAGCGCATTCGCCCAGAAGAAATACGACACCGGCGCGACCGATACCGAAATCAAGATCGGCAACATCATGCCCTACAGCGGACCCGCCTCTGCCTATGGTGTGATAGGCAAGACCGAAGAGGCCTACTTCAGGAAGATCAACGCCGAGGGTGGCGTCAATGGCCGCAAGATCAATTTTGTCAGCTATGACGACGGCTACAGCCCGCCGAAGGCGGTCGAGCAGGCCCGCAAGCTGGTCGAGAGCGACGAGGTGCTCGTCGTATTCAGCCCGCTCGGCACGCCGTCCAACAGCGCGATCCAGAAATATCTCAATTCCAAGAAGGTGCCACAGCTGTTCGTCGCCACCGGCGCCACCAAGTGGAACGAACCGAAGGACTTCCCCTGGACCATGGGCTGGCAGCCCAGCTACCAGGGCGAAGCGCGCATCTATGCCAAGTTCCTGATGAAGGAAAAGCCAGATGGCAAGATCGCCATCATGTATCAGAACGACGACTTCGGTAAGGATTACCTCAAGGGCCTGAAGGACGGGCTCGGCGCCAAGGCGTCGATGATCGTTGCCGAGGAAAGCTACGAGACGTCGGAACCGACGATCGACAATCACATCGTCAAGCTGAAGGCCACCGGTGCCGACGTGTTCATCAACATCACGACGCCGAAATTCGCAGCGCAAGCGATCAAGAAGATCGCCGAAATCGACTGGAAGCCGATGCACATCGTCTCCAACGTCTCGGCCTCGGTCGGCAGCGTGATCAAGCCGGCGGGCTATGAGAATGCGCAAGGAATCCTCTCGGCTAACTATGCCAAGGACGGCGCGGACACGCAGTGGGACAACGATCCCGGCATGAAGAAGTTTTATGCGTTCCTCGAGAAGTATTATCCCGAAGCCAACAAGCTTGATAGCTCCGTGGTCTATGGCTACGGCGCGGCGCAGACCATGGTGAAGGTGCTGGAGATGTGCGGCGACGACCTCACCCGCGCCAACGTCATGAAGCAGGCGGCCAGCCTGAAAGGCTTCACGCCCGAGACCCTGCTGCCGGGCGTCAAGATCGACACCTCGGCGACCGACTTCGCGCCGATCGAGCAGCTTCAGATGATGCGCTTCAAGGGCCAGAAATGGGAGCTGTTCGGCGACGTCGCCTCCGGCGAACTTGGTAATTAATATTCCACGCCGCGGGCAGCGCGCCAGAGCCGGTGTGTACCGAAAACCCTATCCGGGCTTGTTGAACGTAGAGGTGATAACGCTGATTTGGTTGCTTCTGGCCGTGCTGGCCTCCCCGTTCGCATTCTGCGCGATCGGTAGCCTAAACAGATGCAATAGCATCGATGTCTGACGGCGGAAGTTGCTATGGATAACGGCTTCAATTTGATCCATGAGCGAAACATGCGACCGCTTGCGTGTTGTCGAAGGCCCGAGCCTCCCTTCGTCGTAGAATCGGAAAGCGTAGCGCGCAGATCGGCAGTCATTGGTCCAATTCGCGAAAGCGGCAGGGGGAAAATCGTAGCGTAAAATCGACGGAGTTGCACGCGGCGTGATGCCTCGATTGTGATCTGGTCATTCCAACGCCGCCATCGACGCCTGCGACTACGAATCTGGGGGCGGACGTTCGAATCGTTCTGGCGCGCCATTTGCTAATGCTGTCTGATGCTTGAGCGCGGTGTCACCGCAGCGTTACCGTAAGCGAAGCGGATACTCGCAACGAGCACTGGCATTGGTAGACGGCCGATAGTTGGCAGCGTCCGCGGATCGAGGGTGAACTCGGTCAGGAAGCGCTCGCGCGACGGATAACGGTGCGGTCAGCGCGGCCTCTCTCGATCGCTGAGAGACGCACTCCACAAAGCAGATATACCGCACGATTTGCCTGTTGGACGCCAAGATAAGCTTCCACCATTGCGCCATGCTGACGTCGAGCATTTTCGCAAGGCGCGCCAGCGCCGCAATCGACGGAACCTTCAAGCCGCGTTCTATCTGGGAAATATATCCCCGCATGAGTGCGCTCAAGCTTGCTAGCCGATCCGGCGCAACTGCGGGAGATCGAGACACACTCGCACTGTCCTACAGTCAAACAATGCATGTCTCCTATCGAGTGACTGAAGTTCAGCGGAAGCGAAAGGTTCTCCGAACGATGCCCCCGCGCTTGGGTCAAGTCACCAAACAAGGTCCGCTGGAAGCTCATATGAAAAGCGTATCGCATCATTCTCTTTCGAATATTTGACGTGTTGATAACAAAATGCAACTTGGCTGAATGAATTACAAAGAAGCAAAGGGAGGTGATCCGACGTTAGTACGAGGTTCTCTTGTGACCTACCATGCTCCCGCGTCCGTGCCAGTTTGCCCGCCGTTGCAACTCGCAAGGCAGTCGTACGGTCAGCTGTCGTTTCGATCAGGCGGAGACGGTGAGACAATCGTTTTTCTGCATGGCTTGCTTGGCAGTTCCAAAAGTTGGGCGTTCCAGTTTGACCACTTCTCCCGCAACTATTCGATGATCGCGTGGGACGCTCCAGGGTTTGGGCAATCCGAGATGGTTCCGGCCTCGATTGACGCATATGTCGAAGCGCTGCGCGAGTTTATTGCGGAGAATGGCCAGCCAAAGGTTTCCCTTGTTGGACATTCAATGGGTGGAACGGTTGCCGCACGTTTTGCCGCAACGTTTCCGGAACGGGTTTCGCGTCTCGTGCTGTCGTGCTCACACGCTGGATATGGTGATCCGGAAACAGCGCCGATGTCCGCGAAATTCGAGCGGCGGATGCGCGAGTTTAAAGAAATCGGTTCCGTTGCCTACGGAGTGAACCGGGCGCGGGATCTTTTGCGCGATTCTGCTTCGTCCTCCGTGTTTGGTTATGCTGCAGAGATTGCCTCCGAGACCAATCCGGAAGGTTTGCGCCGGGCGACGCGGATGTTGCAGCTTGCCGACAATCGTCGGCTGTTGCCCAAACTCAAAATGCCGATTATCATTCTGACCGGTGAGCTGGATACGGATGTTCATCCAAGCCTGAAGGCTGATCTGCTCAGGCTGACACCGATGGCAAGACATGTCGAAATGCCACGTCTCGCTCATGCTCCTTATTTCGAGGCGCCAACTTACTACAACAGCCTGATTGACGATTTCCTGTCGGGAAAGTAGCCCGAAGAGGGAGCTCTGCTTGTTGAGTCTTCTGATTGGCGTAGCCGTCATTACCATCGCTGCGACGATGATCGTCCGAAATTATCAGCCGCAAGCCGTTCTGCTTACGGCCGGATTGATCCTGTTGGCATTGACTGCGGTTCTTTTTCCCGACCATTCCATCTTGTATCAGAAGACTAAATCAACCGGGTGGGCGGGATTTGACGTCTTTGCTTTTGTAAAGGAATCGCTGACCACGCAAATGAGCGGGATTGGAGTGATCGTCATGGTCTCGGCAGCGTTCGCCGACTACATGGATCACGTCGGCGCAACCGCCACCATGGTCCGCTTCTGCATCAAGTCGCTCAGGCTGATCAAGGCACCCTATGTCGTTCTGGCGTCAGGTTACATTCTCGGTCAGTGTCTTCATGTTGCCATTCCGAGCGCCGCCGGGCTCGCCATGCTGTTGCTGGTGACCTTTTTCCCGATGATGGTTTCCCTCGGTGTCAGCAAACCTGCCGCCGCAGCAATGATCGCACTCTGCTCGTTTATGGATCTCGGGCCGGCAGTGGGAACGGCAAGCCTTGCCGCCAAGACGGCTGGCATCTCGCCGGCAGTCTATTTCGTTCAATATCAGATTCCTGTCGTCGTATGGGTCATCGGAGTGGTCGCGATCCTCATCTTCCTTTCTGCCCGGTACTTTGACAGAAGAAGTGACAGCAGGGTCTTTGTTGTGCAATCCGACGCATCGATGAGTGAGCAGGTACGCGATGCTCCGGGCTTTTATGCGTTCCTGCCGCTCATACCGATCACACTCATTCTGGTGTTCAGTCCACTGCTCGTCAGCGAAGTGACGGTGGATGTTGTTACCGCCATGGTGCTTGGCTCGGTCGCGGGCCTCGTCTGCGAACTGCTTGTCAAGCGCGACGTCAGGGCGGTCTTCAAAGACTTCCAGGTGTTTTTTAACAGTATCGGATCAAGCTTCGCCAGTGTGGTGTCCTTGTTAGTCTGTGCTGACGTGTTTGCGCAGAGTTTGGAGGTCGTCGGGGCTGTGGGTTATCTGATCGACTCGGTGCGCAGTGCCGGGTTCGGCGTCGATGTGATGGCCGTTATCATGACATTAATGGTCGGCGTAACCGCAATGATTACCGGCTCTGGTGTTGCGGCGTTTTTTGCATTCGCGGGCCTGGCCCCCGGCATCGCGACAAAGTTCGGAATCAGCGCGGTCACCATGGTTCTTCCCATGCAGTTGATGGCCGGAATGGGACGAGCCATTTCACCGGTGTCCGGGGTCATCATTGCGGTCAGCAAGGCCGGAGAATGTTTGCCATTCGAAATCGTCAGGCGCACCTTCATTCCGGCAATTGGTGGGATGGCCACGATGATACTGGTCAACTATCTCCGTAACGGATGATCAGAGGGAACTGGCTTGTTACTGCGGCGCGGTGCTTGGCGGTGATCCAATGGCCGCGCGCGCGAGAATGGAAGTTCTCGTCCAAAAATCTCGCCATAGCCCGTCTCGCTGCATTGGAGAATACTTTCAAAATCAAAAAGGCCGACCTTGCATAGGCCGAAGCCTCGATTGCGCGGCGAGGGAGCGCCATCTGGCGCGACCGCTCCTGCCGATCCCTGCGGCGGACTACAAGTCAATCCGAACGTTTGCCTTTGGCCAGGTTTCGAGTGAGCTCGATGAAATCTGTAACGAACGGCCGCGCCTCACCGCGCCTGTAGACAAGGGTCAGCGGTGCGATCAGCGACGGCGCATCCAATACTGGACAATAGACGACGCCTTCCTGTCGGATTTCTCGGATCGAGCCGGGTACAAGTGAAATGCCCACGCCGGCGGCGACCAGGTTAATGCTGACCAGCATCTGTTCCACCTCGGCGATAATCAGTGGTTCGAAGCCGGCCTTGTGGCAGGCATCAACCACGTTGCCGTACATGCCCGGAGCGGCATGGCGGCGCACCAGAATCAACCGCTCGCCTGCCAGCGCCCCCAGCGAGATTGGCGCAGGCGCGCCCGAAGCTGTGCGGCTAACGAGATGGTGGTCAGCGGGCAGTGCCATTATCATATGCTCCCGGGCTAATTCCTTAAAAATCAAATCCGCCGGTCGCGCCACAGCTGCTCTCATGACCGCGACCTGCACGCTCTCGCGAAGTAGCGCTTCTGTCAGACCGGCTGCGCTATTCGCGTGCAGATCAAGCGATACCGCTGCATGACTATTGGCGTAGGCCCGCAACGTGCGCGTCACGCCAGGGTGCAGCGAAGCCGAAGTGGTCAGTCCGATCGAGATCCGGCCGCGCTGGCCCATGGAAGCGGCGCGAGCCCGCACTATGGCGCGCTCGACACCGCTCAACACCGAACGCGCTTCCTCCAGGAATCCCTCGCCTGCCGGAGTTAGCTCCACGCCTCGCGGACCGCGGGTGAACAACTTGGTGCCCAGCTCGCTTTCCAGGGCTTGAATTTGCTGACTGAGCGGAGGCTGCTGCAACCCGAGCCGCGCCGCCGCTCGAGTAATATGCCGCTCTTCGGCGACGACCAGGAAATACCTGAGATGACGCAGTTCCACGTATAGGCTCCATATGTAAAAGATATTGGAGTTGCTTTTAACATATATTTTACAATCGGTCTTCCACCCGAATAGAACGGAAATATGGGTACGTAGACGACCCTGGCTAAAAGTGTGGGGGAGCGATGCTATGCCGAATTATTGGAGGCGCGCCGGACTTTACGTGTGCCGGGCCAAGGTGGACTGGGATCGCCTGCCAGCCCGCCTTCAGTTGACTCTCGCGGCCACGATAGCCGTGATGTTGGCTCCGGGCGCGAGTCTCGCAGTGGCTCAGACTGCTGCCAATCCGATAGAACTCCTTTTCGTCGGCAACAGCTTCACCCACGCGCGCATCCCGCCGGCGCTGAACTACAACTCCGGTCCGGGTAACGGCACTGACAGCAACAGCGTTCACGATTTGCTGTGCCCGTCGCTGAACGCGCAGGGGGGATGCACCTCTGGTGCCGAAGCAGTTAGCGCGGTGACGCCGACAACAGCCAATACTCCCGGAAGCACACTGTCGGCGCAACTGACCTATCTGCAAAGCCATCCGTCGGCTCAGTATACCGAGGTTGGGCCGTTCTCAGGTGTGGCCGGTGTCTTCCTGCAATTCACTAAGGAAGCCGGGCTGCATTACGACGTCTCGATCGTCGCGGTCAGTAGCGCCACGCTGACGGGCTATCTCAACAATACAGGCAGCGAAGCTGGCATGCTTCCACTGATTGCGAACGCAAAGTGGAACCAGGTCGTCATGCAGGACCAGAGTTTTCGGCCGCTGCCGACGACTGTGACGGTCAACGGTGTGAGCGTGCCGACGCGCGGCAATCCCGCGGGGTTTCAGTCCGGCGCGACCGGTTTGATCAACGCCATCGACGCCGCTGACGCGGCGACCGGCAAGGCCAACGCCGCCATCACGCTCGAACAGACCCAGCCGCTGGCCTCCTATGGCTACACCAGCAGCAACCCGAATGCGCCGATCTTCGGCAGCAGCACGGTGGCGCAAAATGGCGGCAACCCTGCTTTTGCGCCGTATGTTGGCGCCTCCAACCCAATCGCCCAGATGGGGTCCGATCTGCATAACGCCTATACCAACGCAGCCAGCACGTATAATGCCGCGAATCCGAGCAAATCCCACGTCAACGTCGCGCTTTCGGGTGATGCGTGGGTGAGTGCTATTAACCTCGGCATTGCCGTCCAGAATCCCTATTTGGCGAACAATCCCGCCAAACAGGTCAATCTTTGGGACAGCAACCCGCTGGTTTCATGCTGCACCACGCCAATCGGCTATCATCCCAGCGCTTATGGCGCCTATCTCGATGCGCTCTCGCTCTTCTACAAGATCACCGGCACCGACCCGGTTGCGTTGGATGCTGAAACGGACGCGAGCAACCCGCTTTTCAAGTCGTCTGCGGCGAATGCGTTGGGCATTTTGGCGACAGACGCCCAATTGCTGGCGATCGCTGCCAGCGACACCATTCGAGCGGGCATGCCCGTCTCCTCATTCGAGCTTGAGGTAGGGACGATCAGGACGGTGCTAGGCGGCGGCGGGGGTCTGATCAAGAACGGTCCAGACGCCGTGACCTTGACCGCGTTGAACACCTACCCCGGCGCGACCACGATCAACAGCGGCGTTCTGCAGGTGGATGGCTCGATCGCTTCGTCCAGTCTGACTAGCGTGAATGGCGGCGGTGCACTGACGGGCGTCGGTACCGTCGGTAACACGACCATCAACAGCGGCGGCTTGTTAGCTCCCGGCAATGGAACGGCAGCATCGTCGATTGCGGTCGCCGGCAATCTCGCCTTCCAGTCAGGCGCGCTCTATCTGGTGCAGCTCAATCAGACCACGGCTTCATTCGCGAACGTCACGGGCACGGCCACCTTGGGTGGCGCCACGGTGAACGCCGTGTTTGCCGGCGGTTCAGTTCTGAAACAATACACCATCCTGTCCGCAGCCGGCGGCGTATCCGGATTATTTGGTTCGCTGAGCACCAACCTGCCCGCGAACTTTCAGACAGCACTGAGTTACGATGCCAATCATGCCTATCTCAATCTAAGCCTGAACTTCGCCGCTTCCGGCGGACTTAACGGCAATCAGCGGGCCGTCGGCAACGCGCTCAACAGTTTTTTCAACAGCAATGGCAGCGTCCCGCTGGTCTATTCCACGCTGAACCCTGGCGGCTTGGCGCAAGCCTCGGGCGAAACCGCGACCGGCTCGCAGCAGACCACCTTCAATGCGATGACGCAGTTTATGGGGATCATCGCCGACCCCTTCATCGACGGGCGCGGCAGTGTCGCGGGCCCGCTAACAGGCGCGCCGGCCTTTGCCGAAGAAAGCGATAGTGCCTATGCAGCGGGGGGCCGCAAGCGTGGCGCAGCCGAGCGCGATGCCTACGCCGTGGTCAACAAGGCGCCGCGTGAGAGTTATGATCCACGCTGGAGCCTGTGGGCGGCAGGTTTTGGCGGTTCGCAAACGACCAATGGCAATGCGGGGCTCGGATCGAACAATAGCACCAGCCGCATCTACGGCACGGCGGTCGGCGCAGACTACATCTTCTCGCCGGGCACGATCGCCGGCTTTGCGTTCGCCGGCGGCGGCACCAATTTCAGTGTGGCCAATGGTGGTACTGGCCGCTCCGACCTGTTCCAGGCCGGCGCGTTCGTGCGGCGCAATGTCGGACCAGCCTATCTATCCGCCGCACTGGCCTATAGCTGGCAGGACGTCACGACCGCTCGCGCCGTGACCATCGCTGGCCTCGATAATCTCAGCGCGGAGTTCAATGCCAACGCCTGGTCTGGCCGCTTGGAAAGCGGCTACCGTTTTGTCGTACCTTTGGTTGGAGGCATCAGCATCACGCCTTATGCCGCTGGCCAGTTCACGACCTTCGACCTGCCAGCGTATGCGGAACGCGTCGTGTCCGGTGCGAACACCTTTGCGCTTGCCTACGGTTCGAGGAGCGTAACCGACACGCGTTCTGAACTCGGACTCCGCACCGACAAATCCTTTGCGATGCCGGACTCGGTGCTCGTCCTGCGCGGTCGTTTCGCCTGGGCGCATGATTACAATCCGGATCGCTCGATCGCAGCGACCTTCCAGGCGCTGCCCGGTGCCTCCTTCGTGGCGGGCGGCGCGGCGCAGGCCAGCGACGCCGCGCTCACCACCGCCTCGATCGAACGCAAATGGACCAACGGCTTCTCGCTCGCCGGCACCTTCGAAGGCGAGTTTTCCAAGGTCACCCGCAGCTACGCAGGCAAAGGCGTGGTGCGGTATGCGTGGTGAGAAGGCGACGATTTCCGCTAAATGGTAACGCACCGATCACCGGAAGGCTGACGGTGGGATCATCGCTCAACGGCGTGATGGTTTCCAGTGTCATGTAGCGAGCCCGCTGGACAGCCCATTCGTCGTTCTGCTCGAGCAGGATCGCACCGATGAGGCGGTCGATGGCGTCCTCGCTGGGGAGGGTGCCGACTACCTCCGTCCTCCGCTTGATCTCGCCGTTGAGCCGCTCGATCGGATTGGTGGAGTGCAGCTTGGTGCGATGCTGGGGCGGGAACGTCATGTAGGCGAGCACATAGGTCTCCGCTTCGTCCAGGAAAGCGGCGAGCTTGGGCAATTTGGGGCGGAGCTGGTCGGCGATCTGCGCTCTTGCCGTCTCGGTATCGTCCTGGGCAAAGGCGGTGGCGATGAAGGCAGAGACGACGCGCCGCCCGTTCTTGCCAGCATGCGCCAGCGCGTTGCGCATGAAGTGGACGCGGCAACGCTGCCAGGTGGCATTGAGCACCTTACTGACGGCAGCCTTGATGCCCACGTGGGCGTCGGAGACGACCAGCTTGACGCCACGCAGGCCACGGCGGGCCAGCTTGCGCAGGAATGCCGTCCAGAACGTCTCGGCCTCGGAGGGGCCGATGTCCATCCCGAGAACTTCGCGCCGGCCGTCACTGTTACGCCGACCGCGATGATCACGGCGACGGACACGATGCGCGCGTTCTGGCGCACCTTCACGTAGGTGGCGTCGATCCACAGATACGGCCAGTCGCCCTCGATCGGACGGGCGAGGAACGCTGCCGACGAACAAAGCCGGGCGACCGGCTGCGGAGTTGGTGGAGCCAAGGGCGGGGGCCGAGGGGCGAGTCAGCAAAGCACGGGCCGGGCACAGGACCGGGGAACCGTGTCACAGGCGCTGGAGCGCATACGGCAAGCTGCAAGGCAAAGGAAGAAGGAGAAGTTCACCGCGCTCTTCCACCACATCAGTATTGACCACCCTCGAAGAGGCATTCTTTGAACTCAAGGAGAATACTGCACCTGGGGTGGACGGGCTGACATGTCGGGACTACGAGCAGCACCTTGAGCGCAATCTCAAGGACCTGCATGCCCGTGTCCATCGGGGAGCGTATCGGGCACTACCGTCGCGGCGGGTCTATATACCCAAGCCGGATGGTCGGCAGCGCCCGATCACGGTCGCCGCCCTTGAGGACAAGATCGTCCAAAGGGTCACGGCTGCGGTGCTGAGCGCGATCTACGAGGAAGATTTCCTCGGGTTTTCGTATGGGTTCCGGCCCGGACGCGGCACGCACGATGCGATGGATGCGCTCATGGTTGGGATCACCAGCACAAAGGTGAACTGGATACTGGACGCCGACATCCGTTCGTTCTTCGACACGGTGAGCCAGGAGTGGCTCATCAGGTTTGTGGAACATCGCGTCGGCGACCGACGCATCATCCGCCTGATCCAGAAATGGCTCAAGGCAGGCGTCCTGGAAGACGGGATCGTGACGGTCAGTGACAAGGGGACTGGGCAAGGTTCGGTGATCTCACCGCTTCTGGCCAATCTCTACTTACACTACGTTTTCGACCTCTGGGCTGAGCGCTGGCGACGGCGTGAGGCTGCGGGCGACATGGTCATCGTGCGCTACGCCGACGACCTCATTGTCGGCTTCGAGCACGAGAGCGACGCCCGGCGCTTCCTCGACGAGATGCGGGAGCGGTTACAGGAGTTTGCGCTGTCGCTTCATTCGGAGAAGACCCGGCTGATTGAGTTTGGACGCTTGGCGGTGGCAAACCGCAAGCGGCGCGGGCTCGGTAAACCGGAGACCTTCACCTTCCTGGGCTTCACCTTTATCTGCAGCAAAACTCGCCGGGGCAAATTCCAAATCAA
>Ga0307516_10002778_pt1 | contig 23102 bp, 37 predicted proteins | sample 19_EM_MG_FD_203310 | JGI IMG/M metagenome (GOLD analysis project Ga0307516, IMG submission 203310) | Populus trichocarpa ectomycorrhiza microbial communities from riparian zone in the Pacific Northwest, United States - 19_EM | ecosystem: Host-associated > Plants > Roots > Unclassified | place... | reverse complement strand
AAGGAGAAAAAAGAGAAAAAGAAAAAAGAAGTCGTCCAGGATGCTCCTGCTGAAGTCCCCACAACGGACGTTCCAAAGGATGTCGAGATGGAAAACGCGGAGGCTACCAAGGTGGAATTTTCCGACTTCATCAGACATTGTTTCGACCGATCGGACTCATGGACACCAACACTACAGGTAACGAAGAAACCGAGGAGGGAGAAGAAGGAGGAACAGGGGGGGATTGTCGTCCCGGTAGAGGAACTCTCCCCGATAGCACACCCCCTGGCCCAGAGGAAACTGCTGAAAAAGCTTAACAAGGCCGTGAAGAAAGGTGCGAATTCCTTCACTTTACGATTCCCCGCTGACCGATACCGGCGCTCTAGCCTCGAAAGCCCGCCAAGTAAAACGCGGTGTGAAGGAGGTGGTAAAAGGTATCAGGAAGGGCGAGAAAGGGTGAGCACCCCACCCCATCTAAATTTCCCTCTCGATTATTAACCGCCTGAACCCTAGTATCTTGATCCTTGCCGCTGATATCACGCCCATCGACATTATCTCGCACCTGCCCGTCATGTGCGAAGACGCGCAAATACCATACGTCTTCGTCCCTTCAAAGGAGGAGCTTGGCCACGCCAGTGCGACTAAACGTCCGACAAGCTGCGTCATGCTCTGTCCCAACCTCAAGAAGAAACCAAAACCCAAGGATGGGAAAACCCCGGACGCGACGAAAGAGCTCCCGGACGACGAATTCAAAGAGTTGTACGCGGAATGCTTCAAGGAGGTCCACAGTCTCGACCAAAAGATTTTGTTTTAGTGGTGTACGCTATCTTTTGCTCTCGTGTAGTATCTAATCGTCTCCGGGACGGATTATAAAAAGAATTCCTCGTCAAGTCACATAGCGGTATGAGATAGAGCAATATCGACTTATATCGTCGGTGGTCATGGAATATCTTCGTGTCGGGGTACAACCATAGACTCGTCCACCATACTGTCAACACGTTTTTCGTTCCCCCCTACGTTTGTATTGCCCGCTATGATTGGGGTATTGCCGAGCGGTGAGGGTGGGAAGCGAGGGGTGAATCTGGGTGTGAATATCGGTGATCCTTGATTGGACGCTTGTTGCTTTTCTTCCATGGCCAATGCGTTCTTTAGGAACTGTTCGACCTTTTCCACTCGTTTGGTCTTCTTTGCCCCACGCCAGATGAAGATTGCGGACGCAATACCGCAAAGAAAACTGGCAGGTATCAAAATACCAGTTGACCATGGAGGGCGGTCGAACCTAAGGGCACAACCTCGGTCAACAACACAGTCCCACGGACACGCCGTTACAGTACCTGTCAAGGCCCCACATGGTTCCGCACAGAATAACTTGAAAGATAGAGTTACCGTCGTTAAAACAGCATATAATCAAGGCGGTACTGTCGAATACATCAGACAATCGCTCGGCGCTTAGACACCGACGAAGCACCACTTACTTGATAGGGAAGGCTCTGTGCGTTGCAGTCCCGTGCGGCCGGTACCATGTCTGAGACCTCATGAATTGCCGTTGGTCTATTGTCATCAGCACCACATTCCAAATGGCAGTCGAACCAACTCACGGTAGTGCAGATCCCGCTGTTCCGTCTCGGTCAAGACGTGGACCTACATTAAGCCGGTATCAGTTCGAGAAGTGGAGGTGTAGGTGGGGTGGGAGTCCGACATAATTCGGGTCATAAACCGGATCCGGGAGGTCATCCTCATCCAAAAGGGGAGGTATACCCCGCTCCCTGCGCAGTCGGCGAGTCTTGAGTTTGAAATACCAGATGTTGTATATCCCTGCAAGTGTTCAACAGGTTTTGAACGAGGCACCAGACGCTCGCACTCACGGTAGGTGTCCACAGCGCGGAAGGGTATGAAGCCGACACCGGTAGCCGTAAACAAGGCTATTGCAGACTGTGATAAGTGCCCGACTCGGACTACGAAGGTGAGCACACTTACCGTTAACAACCTGGGAAGATACCTCGATCCAGAATCCTTGTTTCTCGGTATTATGAAAGTTGATGAATTTCGCAAGGAAGAACACGATCGCTGCTCCCCAGAATACTGAGGACGGTCCGGTCAGACTGAAAAGCACCGTGGGGAACGAGAGGGACGTGCCTATGGCAAGACCATAGAGGGCTGTGACAAACTGGAGAGGAACACCGTGAGTCATTGGTAAACAGAGGTTTGGAAAGCCCATACGCCGAGAGCTACAGGATTTTCAGCACTCGAAACTGCGACGGAGAAACAGGTACGAACGAGTTTTCACGAAGCTCCCCACTCCCTTCATGGTTCGTTTGAATCGATCCCGTTTGCTGTCGGATTCGTCAACAGCGGCAGACTCGCTGCATCGGAACAACCCACCTCAGCACATCTTCGATATGCAAATCAAGCTCGTTCTCTGACATAGCTTCTCCCCTCTCTTCTCGCTGCAAGCGTGATCTCCGATCAGCAAGCGGCAACACAACCGTCGGTTTCAAAGAGTATAGCGACATTGGTGGTCTGCGGATGCGTTAATTAAGCACCCATGACCCGTGCGTTACAACATACATAACTATGGAGTTTGCAGCGTTTGTAAGGCTCGACATTGTTGCCACTTGCGGGTCTACGAGAGGGACATTAACTCTCGGCATGCGCCGCAGCAAGAACGGGAATTGCGCACCTATCACGTCAAGATGGTCTATCACGGCCTCCGTCTGGTCTTCGTCCCACATCCCGGCGTTATCGTCAAAAGCATTACTCCCTCGGTACTGCTGATCGACCGAAGGTCCGGGAAGCGCCTCTCTCGAGGAGTTGGAAATCTGCTGCGAGACTCTGCTGAGTCTTGCTCCCCTGAGATTCGGGGCATACGACTGAGGTCGAGGTGATTGGAGGTTTGGAGAGAGCAGAGCGGGGTCCCCTGAAAAGGCCTCGATAACGGACTTGGAGCGGGTCCGTCTCCTGGGTGGGGCAGGACTTGCCGGAGTCTCTTCTTCTATGGTCTTGTAGAAGGATCGTGAGGTTTTGACACGGATAGACGGCATGGTTGGCCAACGACGACACGACGGCCGCAAGACAGAGGGCAGAATGCCAGGAGTTGCCGGCGGACGTCGCCCCAGGTGATATGTAAGCGGAAGGATGGGACCACGCGCACGTGGGCAGCACAACTTGTCCCTTCTCGATCGCTGTTTGGCAGAAGCAAACTCCTGATCGGCAACCTCCATGGGCAAATCCCTCAACATGCTGCCCTTCGACGCCGTTCTTAGGGTTTTCTACTACCTATCAGCCCACGACGTCGTCAGAACCTGCCTGGTCGGCCATTCCAGCCCCTGACGGGATTGTGCTGATGTTATCCGGTGCAGACTTGTAAATGGCTGGGAGCCACTTTGGGGGAACACTGCGTCTGACTACGGTTGGCTGAGCAATGCTGTTCCAAAAACCCCTCGGCTGCGCATCACATTCCACCCCTTTCTTCGCTTTCAGCCGGTGAACTCCGGGCGTTCGTCGTGGAACAGGCCGGGCTCGATCACTACTGGGGCAGAGACCACAGTCACGAACCCCCGACCACGCTTCAGGTTCCAGGCACCAGATCCACTGCTATTCTGCGAATTACTACCTGGAGGCAAATACTTGATCCTCGTCCGTCAAAACGGAGGTATCTCCCTCCTCTCTCTGGTGGACCCAGATGACATCCACGTGGTTTCCGAGCTCTCAATCGGACCCCTCACTGGCTACGCGCACGCTGTATCACTGTCCACTGACAACAGGAGCCGCCCCCTCTTAGCCCTTTGTATGTTTGGCTTTCCGCGAAGGTACCTACACACACTCGACTTTCGTCGCTTCGCTAATCAACCCCCGGATTTTCTTTGCAACTATTGAGACTGGAACAAGGCCCATCAACCCCGTCAAGCGCTTCAAGGTTGGGGTGTCGGTGTTGGCTGTCGCGACACAGCGTGACACCGTCGCGTGCTTGTGCTGGCAATCTGGACAGGGCACTGCCTCCTTCGTCATCACAACCGTGGACGATGCGGTCGATAGGGCGCTCCATATTTCGCAGATCCCCGCCGACCCCATGGTAAGCTCGAGGCACGCAAGTTGTTTAACGGAGAACAGTATGCTTATCCGAGCCGCATAGACTATTTATGACATTTGCCTACCCACTCCAACTACCCTCCTCCTTCCCCGGACGTATCGGGGTTACCACCCGGTGACCACCACCTCCCCGGACCCCCACCCATTTGGTCTTGGAGGGGTCCCACCCTCCCAAGGGCTCGTTTAACAGCCACCTCCGTGCATCGGGAACCAGGTTCCACAGCCCAGCGCCATCATGTTCCTCTGTGACTTCCTCAGCCACGTGGTCACCCTCCGTCCGTCCGAAAAGTCGTCAGGATCCTCACATCTGGACGTCATCAAACGCACCTATATCAACGTCTGCCGACCAGTTTCCGCCCCGTCCCAAGGCACGACGCTCCTGAAATCCCAAAAGGGGATGTGGTTCAGACTGGAGGACAAGTCTAAACGTTCGCACGACTTTGCATTGTTCTCAACGCATGACGTTCAGCGTACGGGGCTGGTAAGGTTGGATATTTCGGAAGTGGGCATACGGGAACACTTGGTGCCCACTGTAAGCTTCGACGAGGTTTCAGGTAGAATCGTCGTTTTGGCGAGAGCCCAGGGTGGAAATCCGTACGCTGATTATGGATTTGTCGTTGATATGCCATGAATGTTAAGCGCGGGTTGTAAACACTACGTCTGTGCACTTTGTCCATCCTCCCCCTCTGGGCCTTCCGTTGTAGCAGGAGACTCGCGTGGTTTAACTTGTTGAGGTCTGCCCCGCTTACGAGGTACAGGTCTTTCCACTTTCTCAGCATTTGACCCCCCATCTTCAGGTATTTTGGGTGTCTCGACTTGAGCCTGGACGACCTTCTGCTTGCCCTTCCCTTTGGCCGGCGCTCGTTTCCTTGGTGTGGGCCGGGTCTGTTCGGAAGGCTCACCCTGCTTGTCCCCTTCGCCATCGGGGGGTCTCGAGGGACGGTCCACGGTCGTTGCCTTCCCTTTCCCCTTCTTAAGGGTCTCATATCTCGCCCTACACTGGACAACCCAAGTCAATATCCGAGGTAGCTGTATGCATAGTACGCCAACTGCTCACCGCACTATCCTTTCTTCCGTTCTCCATCTTCTCGCTCACCGCCTTCCACTTACCCTCCCCAAGTTCCTTGACGGCGTCCGTCAGCAGCTTGTCCTCTTCCTCTGTCCACGCATCTCTGTTGATTTTCGGGTCCAACCTCTCGTTCCACCGGTCCCTGCATTGCTCATTACTTCTCCCCTCCATCACCGCCGCTACGTCCACCCACGAGTTCCCATACGCCGAAACAGCGAGATGCAGCTTTGCGTCTTCCGCCGGTAACCATGAGCCGCGCTTGAGCGTTGGGTCGAGAGATCGTTGGTACCGGTTCTGGCATTGCTGAGCCGTCGCATCGGGTGAAACGACACGTGCGACTGTATGTTTTTCCGTCAGTATTTAGCAAGATGTCATGTTGCCCGTGAAGTACCTAGGAGCCAGTTATTCAGACCGTAGACCTTGACGGCTTCCAAAAGCGCGTTGTCAGATTCTGGGGTCCAAACGTGGGTTTTACGAGCTGCCGCATGCCGCATACAGTCCAAAGGCGTTCTGCCAGTCTGACCGGATATAAACAAACCGCCTTCAATGTGAGAGATTTACTGGACATTACCTTGAGTTCGTTGGCGACCCACACCCAATCGACGGTTACCCCAGGTCCATGTTCTACGCGATAAGCATCCACCATGACCCTGCACTTGCTTATTTCTGGTTGAGACCATTGAGCATGGTTGATGTTGGGATGGCGATCACCCAACCACTTGACCTCACATTCTTTGGCAGTGCGGCTTCCTGAGGTCACCTTGAAAAGAGGATCAACCATTTAGACTCGCACCCCCGTATCCGAATGAAAGGATATGCCTACAGTGCTTGCTACCCGTTCCCAATCGATCCCCTCGCTGTTCTGTTCGAGAAACTCTTCTGGAGGTTTCTGGAACAACGCAGCGTTCCCGCTGTTGAGGGAGCACCGATGAGGGACTGATCTCCCCGCGTAAAGAATTGGGGAGTCTTACTTCCGCTGCTCCTGTAACGCATACAATCGATGATTTTCGGTCCTTACAGCCTCCGCGAGATCCTCAAGCTCTTTCGCCTTCACTACGACGGCGAAATAGGTTAATGTCTCTCGTATATCGCAAGGACATCCAGACGAACTTGGGTGATATCCCGTAAAATCCACATACCTCTGCCTTCGTTGGCTATCCGCGTAGAACGGAGAGTGCTATTGTAAATACGCAGCACTCGACAACGTCCTCGCATCGGAGGAAGGGCACAACCCACCTCGGAAATAAGTTCCTTGGAAGTAATTGGAGCTGAGATCGTTGAAGATCCAGGGATGGATATGTACCCCCCAACCTCGGGTTCGAACTCGTCTTCGTCGTGCTCTTCAGCAGCAGCCTAGGGCATTCAGTCAGTTCTCCTCAGAGTGGGACCTGAGACTCGACGCGAACTAAGAGTTTGTCCAAGTCGGCGAGGTCATCCTCTAGCCGCTCGATTTGGGTCTTTACCACCGCCTGGTGGTCTTTGTTTAATTGCAGGGTTCGGAGGACATGTTCGTTCGCGGTTGCATCATGGAAGACTGCGGTCTGCATCACACGCTCCGAGAGAGTGGCGGGCTAGGTATTAGCCGTGCTCTGCGTGGAGGACAGTGAACGTGATATTTCTTCCAGCCTCCACTCGATCGCCCCATCTTGCCGAAAACCCACTCCGACACCTAAACTCACAGTCAAGAGAGAGAAGGACGGCTCTCCGTTTCCCTCGACCTCACACCCCCACCTCCGCATTACCGTTTGTCTGAGCCATGAGCTCGCACCAGCTTATCGACGCTCAATTCGACCGCGCCGTTGGGATTGTCCAAAGTCTCCCAAAGAATGGTCTAATCCAAACCGACTACGAAGAGAAGCTCACGATGTATAGGTGCGGTACTCCCCACTCTTATCCCTTCCCCATTCATTGACTCGTCGCTCCCTCGCCTCAGCCTATACAAGCAAGGTACTTACGCGAATCCCACCTCTCAAGCGCGTACGCAAGATTGACACCGTTGTGGACTTTCAGCAACCGTGGGTAACGTCACTTCCTCCAGGCCTGGTATTTGGGACATGCTTGGGCGAGCAAAATGGTGTGTATTTCCCCTCCCTTGCTTCCGCCATCGCGTTCCTCCAGCGGATGATATCACGTGTAAATCCCGTCGGTATATGCTCGTACACTGACGTCTATTCCTGGTTGGGCACCATTCAGGGATGCATGGGCGAAGCATAAAGACCTGGACAAGTATGAATCCAAATGGTTATATGTCGACGCACTCATGAAGGTAGTTTATGGCCCTCGTATTCTTCAGCTTGTCTTACGGGGTCGTGCGCTAGGTCTTGAAAAAATACCCTGAGAAGACGATCGCAACGGATTTACTAAAGGAACTCGAGGCGTTCGAGGGTGACCCAAATAATATATTGTTAAGCCGTGCGTCTCTCTCGCCTCGCCCCATTTCGCAATCCATCCTGATGATGATCTGACTTTTTTGGGTTAGACACCCTGACCCGGGACTCGGACTCTTCAGGTTATTCAGAGTCTGAGCCAGAAAACCCCCCATATACCTCACATTTCCACGGCGGCCATGGTTCACAGCGACCCCACCCAAAACAACGGCCAGCAGAAGCTTCCGAAGACGAAGAAACTGACTCCGAGCCAGAGCGAGAAGGAGGAGAACATGACCACCCCATCCGCGGGGACGCAACTTCATCTCACACCGAACCCACCCCTCGTCAGCGGCCACTCTCCTCCCTCTCCGCGATGTCGGGGAACAGGTACCGGACACCTATGGGCTCCGTTCTTACCTCTCCACCGCCTCCGAATAACTCCGTACTTCCCGTGCATACACTTCATAACGTGCCCAACCAGCAACCGATGCCGAAGTACGAAACTCAGTCTGCGTTTGACGACGGTGCAACAGTAAACAATGACAACTTTAACGCCGCGACAACTTCGTACCCCGCGCATTTGGCCCACTCATCAAGGAACAGTGAATCTGGGTATGGGTATCGGGGACAGGACCCTCATATGACCTCTGAATATGTTTACAGGCGACCTGGTTCTGCTGTTCACAGCGCTCCCACCCAAGGACAACTGAGGCCCGGATCGAGGTCGACGTTGGAACGGGCGGTGGAGAATGTCCAATCACACCTCGCCGCTCTCTCAGAACGCCTAGAAACCTTGGAGATCTCTCAATCCTCCATCCGCGTACGGCCAGCTGCTTCACCAAGGGATTCACATTCACCAAACCGGTTCGGTCCAGCATCCTCAGGGGAGCTCGTTTACGACCTGGACGACATGGGTTTGTGGTCACTCGTGCTCCAACCACTCGCAAAACTCCTGGCATCTGTTCGTAGGATGGCAGCTTTCCTGGCGGTGAACGAGAACAGGTCACCAACATTCGTGGTGATCAGGAGGTTGTTCTTGGATTTGAGCTTTGTGCTGGCGGTTCTCGCGGTTGCGAAAGTGGGGTGGAGGCGGACTGGGCTGAGGAGGAAGGAGATCTACATCGCTTTAGGTGTTCTGTGGGGGGCAGTCACTGGAGGTCGCACTGGCAGAGTCAGAAGGATGGTCGAGCAGGGCGTTTGACGAATTTGATCTGTGGATGTTTTCCACAGATCAGACCGAATGGTATCCATGAGGGTAAAGGTCGGGAGTTGGTAATCCCGAACGGGGATGCTGGGGGTTGGTCACGATGAGGGTGGTTTGTCGACCCGCCCCGTCCGGATTTCTTGTTTCTTCGGGCCACGACCCGTAATGAATTGCACTTGGGTTTTCGTTGCTTTCCATTTCTTTCTATTTGTCCTAGACTAGCCATACACACCTACCCCACAGCGCACCAGCGCACACAAGAAAGGGTATCCAACACCCTATGAAGCGGACATTATCAAGAACGCGTGCGAGAAGAATGCACCATCGGCGTGAGCCAAGGTGACTTGTGGTATCTGACCCTTGATCTATTTGTTTAAGGGCGAATTTCGTGGACGGGGGTAAAATCGAAGTGCTCGTCATGTGCGAACTTCTGATAAGCCAGCCGCGTGAGGGACTTGAGTGCAACACGCTTATCGGTCTCGATATCTTCAATGAGGGCCTCTGGGAGGATCGAAAACACATGGGGCAATTGGGGGAGTGTCAGAGATAACCGATCGGGAGAATAAAATGAGGGGCACGAGGAGAATGGAGGGGAGGCTGCAAGAGAAACGGGTGGTAATTGGGAACCAGCGACGGTGCGCACCTCTCGATGTGTAATCTAATTCCGGGCGAATGTACCCAAGTACGACGGCCCTCATCTCGTGTCCGTAGAAGTCGGACTTGAAGGGATGCATGATGTGGATTTCCTGCATTTCGAAACAAAGACAGAGGTGAGAGGGACGTGAGGGAATGGCGAAAGAGCGACATACAGCAGTCAATTTCTTGTTCTTGTAGAATGGATTCCAGCCTAAGCTCATGACCATCGGGTGGACCTTGGTACGTCCCTCGTCGAGCGGGTCCGGAGATGAGCCGTCGGAACGGCTGGCAGAGATCTGGGCGTAACCGAAGTACACACCCGGTGGGGTGACTTCCACCATCTGAGGGAGCGACTCGTCTGGCAGATTAGCTATCCGCCCAGAGTCAGCCTCGATGTACCGGTCGTATGCAGAGAAAACCGACCGGTGGGACAGCCGAGGTCCTTATCACCCCTTCCGAAACCCTTCTGGACCTTTCCAGAGAGACGGATTGGGAACGGATCCTCCGGGATATCAGCCCCGACGACATCTGGTCTCGCCGCTCTGTAGCTGGGGGTCTGGGTGACTGGACCGCGGTCGGGTAAGGTCATGGTTGGCGAGAGAGAGACTGAAACCGAGCAAGAGTCGGCACGAGTCCGGATGATCAATGGTAAGACCGAGACTCGAGTCAAATGACCCCGTCAATCAGCGCTCAGCTTCGAGTGACCTTGCTTGCGGCCCGGAGGTTGTGATTTTGGGACGGACACGCGGGCCGTCGATCGGGTTCGGCAACTGACGAGGTAACCCTAACCCTTTCCACGACGTCAGTAAGACAGAAACCATGGTTAGGATCCCTCCATCTTCTTCCACCCCCATCCGCTCATCTGACCACCCACGCAGTCGATATTCGTCGACGAAGATGGGACCTCTATCAAGTTCTTCATCCAGAAGGACATCTCTGAGGAGATCAGGTCTCGCGTCGCCAACATTGTCACGGTGAGGCTTCCCCGGAAAGCAATTCTCTTCCTCACCCCAACTTAACGCGAGCAGAGGCTAGGAGGGCGCGTCGAGGATAAAGTTCCTAGGGCTGGCTACGTGCTGATCGAACCTGCAACCTCTGAAGGACATCGCCTCAAAAACTGCTGGTTAACTCCGGACCGGCCGGAACGATTCGTCGTACCATTCACCTTCGTCGAAATATGCGAGTCGAACGGGGTACTCCTCAAACAGATCCTCATCCATGAGAACCGACCGATTGGGATCCACATTCACCCAAGCATTGCAAACGTGATCGTGCGCGGAAACATCGCCGCGACCATAATGGTTCGTCCCCTTGAACGCATCTTGTACGAAACGCGCGTCGAATCGACTATGAATAGCATTCCGGCGGCGACCCGAGCGCTTCACAGGGGGAGGCACGCGTCATTCTTGCCGATAACCAAACACCCACCTTCATGCAGCTGGTAAAGGAGTACGAGAGCTCCCCGGGGAAGTACATAGAGCACTTTGAGTGGATCAGCAAGTGCATAGCTGCGGGGCGGGTCGCGTACACACCTTCGGTTTACAAGAACCCCGGTGGAAGACGCCCGGGCGAGGAGTGGGTGCCCTTTGAACCTCCTTGATTCCCCTCCTGACACTTACGTGACAGGCGAACACAGTTTACGACCTCCGATGAACAGCACCTGTGCGAGTACATCGCACTAAAGATCCCGTTCAAGGAAAGCGGTGGGAGGACTGGGAACAGGTTATACCAACAATTGTGCGAAAAGGTCACAGCCGATCACCACTCCTCGTTGTATTGTTCTGAACGTCGTGGCGGGGTTTAGGTCAACGAACCCGGGTACAGTTGGGTAACCAGACACACCTGGCAGTCCTGGCGGGAGCGTTACAAGAAGAACTCTGCCCGCCTTGATGTCGCTATTGCCAACATCGTCTTGCAACGATCGGTGATTCCTGGGGAGAAGGGCCAATACGGTTACGTCCGACTCATTGAGGAGAGAGGAAAGAAAACCAAGAAGACACCAAAGAACGACCCTTTGGACCTACACGGTGCATCTGCGTCCGCATCCACTTTCATCCAAACTTCGACCTCTGCCGCAGGCGAGCCGATATACCCAGCCTCAAACAGAATGTATCCACAATCCGCCCAGATTATGGCTGGCGACGCCTCACGTACGACTGCCCTGACACCGATGGAAGAATCACAGGAAGGCAGCGAGTGGGCTATCAGGATCGGTGACGCTCCTCTCCCTGTGTGGGGTAATAAGAGGGGTTTACCTCAGGAGGATACGTTAGAGGATGATCACAAACGGAAGAAGGTAGACCCTGGGTGCGTCTTCCGGTTCCAATATTCTGTTCACGCCCATCACCAACCGACCACTTTGCTGGCGTGTTCTTCGCCCCAAGTGTCTTGGGCTGCTTGCTGACGCTCTCTGTTGATTTAGCCTCGAGTATGACCCTCAGGTCGAAGAGATTGCCACAGCATTCCAGTTCACCCCAAGTGAAGTTGCTGGGTATTACATCCGCGTGAACCGAGATACAGAACGAACGCGGAGGAGGTTTGAGAAGGCGCGTAAGTTGTTGGATGGCATGAGTGACGTCGAGTAGCTCCTGGGTGTGTTTCGCTTGCGTTCCTCCGTTCTCTCATAGATGAATCAGGTCTGAATCTCTTCCCCACCTGGTCCGGGACGCTGCGCGTTCCGCAGATTCCACACTACTGTTGCATAGTTTCCCTCACGTTTTGTATCCGTTATTCATGTATTTGCGAACGCCCACGTATATTACCAATCCATTGTACTTCCCCTCTGGACCGTAAGCGGCAAACGGATATTTTACTAGATTTGATGATTATTCAATGGCCTGGGGGATGTTTCGAGGATGCAGGAGCGTATGGCCTGTGTCTAAGACGTGCGGATGATCGAAAGCAGGAGCCATCATCACTGCGACGGTCATCATGTCGGGCTCATCGTACACCACAATCCCGTACACACTCCCAACAACGTCCGTGTACACGTCTCCAATCCAGCCAATCCAATCCACCACGACGACATTCAGCGCCTCCGGGTACTCGACCACGACTACGAGTTATGCTTCCGGTTCAGGACCTTATTCGTACGGGACGTACACGGTTCCTCCGTACACATCCACAATGTCCATGAGTGGACTATCGGGGATGACTCTGCCTTACACACCAACATCGTATCCATCGTACTATGGACAAGCTTATTCGTCGTTGTACGCGCGTCCGACTAGTCCGGAACCTCCTCCCCCACCGGATTACTCCTCAATCGACCCAGACGTGGCGACCAAGGCCATCGAGAGGCTGGTGCTTTCTGGATTGAAGGGTGCAGGATTTGATGGGACTGACCCTGGCGCGATGAGGAGGCTGGAGGCAGAAGTTGTTGAATGTACGTCCCCCCTCAGATCTCGTGGACTGCGTTGTTAATTCCTCATTTAGACGTGAAGATGCTGTTTGAGAGGGCGCATGAGCTCGCGAATCTCGCGAATAGGTCAGGCCCCATCGTCACGGATCTATTGTTGACGTGCCAAGAACGTAACGTGGATCTGGAGCAGCTGAAGAAAGTTGCTGGGGGGCCCAGAGGCAAAAAACGAAGGTCACCAGGTCCGTACCTTCCCTCTGTTATGCGAATGTGATTATTAACCTTTCCGTAGATCCTCACCACCTCCAAGCTGCGACCCTTGAACTACCTGAAGCCACACCCCCTCTGCCACGCATGCTTAACTCGGATGAAGATGAACCTGGGTTAATCATACCCGCGACGCTGCGGAGTATACCTCATTACACACCTACCCTACCTCCAAAACACACATACTTGAGAACACCGGTATGGCCCTCTCCGATGATATAGTTCTCGGCTGATTCTACTCGTTTCTCCAGGTTGCACCGATGAAGAAGGCTGCCGTACAATCACTCGAAAAGAAACTACAGAATGCGGCCCTCGTACAAGAATCACTGAAGAGCCTCATGCTCGCGACCGAAGACAACCCAGATGACGAAGATGCGAAACTGTTGGGCGCGATCGTGAACGGGCAGGCGATTGGGTACCAGAGGAAACGCTGGAAACTCAGCACGTCGTGATGATCCGCGATGCAGCATACCACGCTAGGCGTATTGTATACATTATATCGCTGTCTACTGTTGCTTCTTGACGGTCTTTGTCTGGACGCGAGGGTCTCCCCGTTCGCTGCGCTTCTTGAGTTTCTCCTGTCGTTTGCTAGTTTGCTGGGGTGCAGTTTCTTCCGCGTCATTGGCTGAATCGGAGGGTTTCCCGAAGCCAAGGTATGGCCCGAGGAACGACGTCCAGATTTTGTAAAGCGCATATAGTGGGATCTGCGATGTGTCGACCATGATTCAAGCCGAGCGGAGTGAGAGGGGGAAGCAGAACTCACGGCTGCGGCTAACCACCAGAGCCTTTCCCCGAATATTGCGCTTCCTATTTGGCACGCCCCTGTAATATACCGTTTTAAAAGACAATAATCGGATAATTGGTGGGCACGCTTACAGGTGACGTAGATGATGTCGAAACCCCATTCGATGACACCCGGTTGGTTGAGGTCTTCCCCCGGTGAAATCAGCTCCCCCGATGGAGACCGCTTTGGTTCCCCTATCTTGGAGAGATACTTGGCGATGAGTGTGGAGGGTATGTGGGAGAGGATGTGTATCCAGAAGGATAGTTGGGTGGGCGAGAGGGACTTTGTGCGGAAGACGACGCGGATGAGCATGGAGAGTGTTGTGGCGAGGAGGAGGCCTTGTCTGAGGTTCTGGATGGCTTGTTCATTGTTTGCAGCCGTTTTCTTTGCGGAAGCATTTGCCATGGCCGCTGGCGAGGGAGAGAGACGTTGCAATCGTGGGAAGCCATCAGTGATCCTCCCTCCCACCGCACACGAACCACACCTCGCCTGGTTTCCGCGACGCTCCCCCCTCCCTCCCGAAGGAATCCTCTTTTCCTCCATCCCACCAAGATCGCCGGGTTGAAGTCCAAACGAAAGATGCCGCCAGACACCCTCAACTGCGACCCTCTCTCAAAGTTCGCGGAAAGGTACGCACCCTTCCCCGTGGTTCTTGCGGATTTGTCCATCTGGCCCAGTGGCGTTTCGATCCCAGGGCCCCATCGACCGTTCTGATTCTTCGGCTTATCTACTTCTGCAGGCTGTATTTTACCACCTTCCCTGGGTCTTTACCCAAACCGCAGCACCTCAACACACCCGGCGCCGAGCTCAAACCTCCCCCCATCCGGGGCGCCGGCCACGGTGCTAATGGGTCCAGGACCGAACCCACCTCCGAAGATGATTCCCAAGCGTTATACTACTATTTCACCCTCGATGACGACCTGTTCTACCTTTCGTTCTACCAGGACTGGGGTCCGTTGAACATGGCGATGGTCTATAGGGCGTGTATCCTGATGCACGAGTTGCTCGAGGTAAGCGTTGTGGCCCGATTGTTTGTCGGCAGGATGGAGACTTATACGTGTGATATCCGTGGGGTAGGATAAGGACCTGGCACCTTATCGGCTAGTATTCTATTCGTCGAGTGATCCGAGGAAGAAAGCCAACGCTGCGCTGCTGATAGCTCTCTACATCGTACGTCACTTTGTTTCACATATACTCTCACGCTCACGTTCACGTCCCTCTTTTGTACGCAGATGATCGTCCATCGTCGGACGCCCTGGGAAGCCTTCCAACCCATTGCAGAGCTCGAGTTCCTCTGCTTCCGCGACGCGGGAAAGGGCCGGTCCGACTTTAACCTAAACATCCAAGACTGTCTCTGGGGTATCTGGAAAGCCGTCCAATGCGGGCTGTGCGATTTTTCAGAGTTCAACCTCGACGACTACGAGCACTACGAGAAGGTCGAGAACGGCGACTGGAACTGGATAACGCCGAACTTCATCGCCTTTGCTTCCCCGGTAGATCCGAACTGGATTAAGAAACAGAAGGAGAAGAATGACCAAGCCAGCCCCAGCCCGTCCAGGCACGCGCTGGAAAGAAAATTACCCCAACCGTTCTTGAACTGTCTCGACTACTTCGAGCAGAGGAACATCAAGCTTGTCGTCAGGCTCAATAACGAGCTGTACGATCGCCAGATGTTCGTCGATCGGTCAATCGATCACGTCGAACTCTACTTCGATGACGGAACGAACCCCACCGACGAAATCGTCAGGAAGTTCATCGACATGGCGGATGAAGTCATAGAACGTGGAGGCGTCGTCGCCGTTCATGTAAGTCTCCCACTACAAACGCCACAGTTTCTCGAGATCGGACTCTGAATTTCCGTTTGCAGTGTAAAGCTGGTCTTGGGCGAACGGGGACCCTGATAGGAGCTTATCTGATCTGGAAGTTTGGATTTACTGCAACGGAAGCTATTGCCTTTATGCGCATCGTTCGCCCCGGGACGGTCGTCGGCCCGCAACAACAATATATGTACCTCAAGCAACTGGAATGGGCGAAGTGGGCTGCGGTAGACGAGATGAAGAAACTTCAAGCACAGCAAATTGCAGCCCTTACTGCTGCCACTGCGGCTACGAAAGTCGTCGCTCCTGCTACTCCTCCCGCTGAGGACGAAGAGATGAACGAGGCCTCGACAACGACCACCACCGCGACGATCCTCACCAGACAATTACCACCTGTGACTCCAAACAAGCATATTGTCGCTGCTCAGGAGAAGGCGAAGCTTATATCTCCACCTGGACAACCCCGCAAAACCCCCGTGGCTAAACGGAAAAGCACGAACGACTGGGAAGAGGAGGGAGACGACGAGATCTTCCCATTAATCCCCACGGCGACGACCACGACTACGAACACCGCGGCTCCGGTTCGGCCACAGAAAGTCAAGAAGACCGCCCCTCGCTCCGCTGCGCCAACTACGAGAGTTGCGGCTTCAGAACAGCGACCGACCAGGGTGACCCGATCGACTACGAACGCGAAGAACAAACTCGTGTCGGGACAGGCGAATAACCTCACAACTGGGAGTCCGGTGAAGGGCATGAAACCTCTCAGCAGCGTACAGCCACCGAACAAGATACCCAGGTTGGCTCACGGGACGACTACGAGGAGCACAACGTCAAAACCTGTGCCGATAAATACCAATACCAACTCCAACGCGAATTCGAATTCCAACAGCAATACCACAACATCGAGAAGGGTCTTGCAGAAAACCCCCGCCCCTGGGTCGCCTACCCTCCCCTCGAGACTCCCCACATTGGTGGGGAAGAGACTCACCCACCACGCTTCGAACTCCCTCTGCGACCTGGCCGTCGGAACACGTTCGGCGAACAGGAGCGGCAGTGTGGGGTTAGGTGGGGTGAAGGAGGACTCAGCGTGGGTTTCTGAGAACGCGGGGGCGGTTTCGATACCCACGAGCCGGACGGAGAAGCCGAGTTTGAGGAGCTCGAGGAGGAGAAGGAGTAGCTTCAGCGAAGCTTGAGGGCTGTCAAACCTCCTGAACCCCCTTCCCATAGCGCTGAGGCATGGTCCTCCTAGCTGGATCGGCCCCAACGCCACCCACGCTCGGCTCGCTCTTCCGCCTTCTGTTCCCACCAACGCTGCTTGCCCATTCTCGTAGCCCACCGTCGCATCCGTGAAACAAGATCTGACCGTCCAAGTGTTTGTTGGATCGTCCCTGCACAGATATCCTTGGCATACCATATAGGCGCTCCCTTTGCGCCACTTTCCCATAATTATTGTTTGATCTGGTTTCAAGCACTTTACCATCTATTCGTTCGTTTCCCATTTGGCGTATACCACAACCCAACCCCACCCCCCGTCCCCCTTCCCAATCCCCTCACTCTACGCTTTCAACCGCGTTACTCTTTTGCCTACCCACCTTTACTGTTCATGATCTCTCTCGCTCTCGCTCTCGCATATCCCAACATGTACCCTGCAATCCCCTCTCTTTTGCGCCATTACCTCCACATTCTGCGCTCATCACTCAGTCGAGCGATTTGGACATGATCTATTCCCTTGCCGATGAATGATATAATCCGAGCACATATAGTGGGTGACCGGTATCGACCAGTCCGTATACACACCCGACATATATTTTCCACACCCCATCATTCGATATCGCAGATCTCATCTCGGTTTGTTGGTGTCATTCGCTATCCGGGCATTGTAAAATTACTACAACATGGAAAGCCGTTCAACGATTTGCTCCAAGTTCGATTCATCGTGTGACTTCTCCATAATCTGCCACCCACCCACGCCAAGGCCGAGCTCGACGTTAAGACAAGGAGAATACCTATCAATTCCGTGCTTCCCAACACCATCGAAATCGACAAGGAAGGTACGACCCCCGGCCGCGGGCAAAAACGAAGTCCTCTTTGTGAAGTATCCAAATGCCCGCAGCAAGATCCCGCCGGATAGCTTGAGTGTTTGGTGGGGGTGGGAAGAAGTGGTGAAAAGGTTTAGCCTCTGAGAGGTATTCCATCACGACCATCTGCAGGCCACCGACGACAGGTGTGCACGAGTGTAGAGCGGGGGCGAGCGGGGGAGTGCATTTGGACAGCAGGAGATGTCGATGAGCGGCTTCGTTATACTTTGGAGTAAACTTGGCCAAAACAGTTTCTTGATCTCTGACGGCACCAGTCGACCTCCGCGCAAGGTGAAGCGCATGACGTTCGTTATCTGCGTCAACAGTGACGAATCCAGTACCACCGGTTTGTTCTTTAACTCAAAAACCATATAGGCAAATGGTCCTTCGAGCCAAATCTCACCCGGCTCGGCCGCCCCGTCCGCCACTGATCGTCGCCATTTGCTCTTTCCGGGAGAAGGTCCTTCAGGGTTTCCCGCAGAGGGGACTCCCTGTCTTCCTCGTTGGCATAGAACGCGGTAGAACGGAGAACGAGTCTATAAGCATTTTCTAAGGTCGGAAGGTCTGGTGTGAACCCTTCGAGGTGCTCGAGGTCGTACTTTAAAATTGGACCCTCAACGGTTTCCTTGATAACAGCTGGGTCCTTCACGCTGTCAGGCGGAGAAGCCGTTTTCCCGAGAGTTCGGGAGAATGCGAGTCGCGCTATGCCAGGTGAGAGCGTACTGGAGGGCAAAGCGACCAGGCTCGAATTACCGAATCACGCCGACCGGCGAAACTGGAAATGAAGTAACTCACACTATGGTTGGGGACACCGACTGGTGGGCGCCTGTCGTACGAATCCCATGCGGAAAAATCCGCACGGGTCGGAACTCATGTCATTCACGAGTGGACCATAGGTCGGTTTTTCGTTAAGCGCAGAACAACTGGTCGGTCGAGTGGCCAACAGAATGACCGCGTGTGGCTTGAAGGATGCGAGGTATGGGCGTACATGAGATCTCGCCGGTATAACGAGGTCCGCTACCACGTCCATACAGCCACGGCAGGTTCAGGCATACAAGGTCGTCTGAGCTCAAACATCACGCACCACGGTTGGGCTGTTGAATTTCTACATGGTTAATAGGAGGACCCGGGGAAACAATCCCCACTCGTGGTCGCCCTCGCATGCACTGCACTCGCCAAGTGGGGTAATGCCAGCGGTCAAACGCGATCAATTGCTTGGACACGAAGGCTGAAAGGAGGGTTGAATGACACTTACGGAACACGAACAAGCGGTCAAATAAACTCGGTGGTTCGCCGCACACCCTGCAGCCTTATACTGAGTACTTGGCGGTGGTTCTGCACGAGTTGGCGTGACATGGTGCTCCGAATCTAGCATCCCCCAAGTGGGGCGACCGCAGTCGTGGCCTCCGCGATATCGCCGTCCGTCAAACTGAAGACACCCCCCCCCCCGGACCGGGGCAAGGCGACCGCAGTGTAAGGTCAACCAACCTATGGAATAGTATAACCTCGTCAGGTGGGGGGAGAGAAAAAGGCGAAAGAAAGGTAGGGTGCGGGGTCGGGTTTTCCAAGTCAATTCCCGCAGTCCGACTGGGACACAGAATACCGTCTGGCGAATTGGCTGACATCAAACGGAGGAGCTCTTCTAGGATCGCGATGTATGGGCCAAGGTCGAGCCGACACATCCAAGATGCGTAGTGACGTCGGAACCTATCGATTGTGCTGTCCACAACGTGCTGAGCGCCTGTTCCACCAAACCACGGCAGGTGCACGCGAGCGATACGAGATTCTTCGGACTGTCGAGGAGCAGATGATCGGCGACGAGTTGCGTCAACTCGCTGATCTCGATTATCGGGTGAGGCATGGGGAGTCGTTGGGAGTGGGCGCTCATATCTCCAGGGCGCGTGTCTGGGACTCAGTGCATTCATGTATGGCCACTCGGCGCGTGGCACACCAAGGTCTCACTACTCGGAATAAACGGAATATACACTCTCTTGGAACAGCACCCGGTGAGGCTTCCGCTTCACCCCGCAGGCACGATTTTTCCGATGACAGTAGGGAGATTGCTGGAGGGTCGCCTTGTCCACCAGGGGGGGGGCCGAAACGCATGGTTTGAGGACTGTCCAAACAGCACCAAACACATCCCCGGGACACAAGTGAGGGACTCGACCTCCTGAACCAACGACCGCGATGTCGTCGACGAAGACCCTTACGTCTTCATTATCAGGTAGTTCTAATGCGCCCTGCTTGGTACTCAGGCTGTTCACGTTGATAATCACGCTCTGTCCTGTTAACTGTAGGATTTGGGTTACTCGTCAAGCGAGCCTGGTACCGAAACCCAGCCGGAATCCGGAGGGTGCGTTCTGGGGGTGCTCCTCTGGCGATTCCCAATACACACCCATTCCCTGCCACCAAACTTCCCCTGGAGGTCGTTCAAATGGTGATCGCCCACCTTATCTACGACACACGCAGCCTCCTCGCGTGTTCCCTGACTTGTTATTCCTGGTACATCGCCGCTGTCCCTCATCTTCATCACACCCTTATTACTTCAGCTGGCTCGTGGAACTTGAACCAGAAGTTTCGATGGCCCAGACCGCTCCGGAACGCGCACAGGCTTGGTCTGCTTCCCCTAGTCAGGAAGTTCCAGATCTATGAATATGGGGATGGGGATTTTCCACAAAACAGTTCAACTGCCATATCCTACATCAATCCTTTGGGCTGACCAACGTCCAGGAGCTTGGGATAGACAACCTGGAAATCCCCAGGTTCATCCCGAGGATCCGATGGTACCCCGGTCACTTCTCACCGACAGTCAGATCTCTTGCCCTGAGAGATCCCAGGGGGTCCCGCCGCCAGGTCATATACTTCATTGGACTGTTTCAACACCTGGATGGCCTCAAACTCCTCTATGATCAAGCCAAATCTCTGAGGGAACCAGCGAATGACCTGACACTCATTCCGCACTTCGTCCGTCCGCTGCGAGGACAGCTGACAATGACATGTTTCACGAGGGTTGGCCTTTTGAAGGACATGATTGACCTGTTTGGGGGGATCCGATTTCGTTACATGGACCTTTATTATGTGCGAGGGATGCGACTCCTGCTGGACACTTGCGCGGAAACATTGGAAACGTTGTGGTTGTACCCATCTGATCCTCACGGTGAGTCACTTTTTCTGCAAAGTGTACAATTTCTTGCTGACAATTTCACAGCCAGGTCCTCCCTAGGAGACTTCGATCTGTCGCGGAACAAGTCGCTTCGGACACTTGAGATCACGGCAAGATCTATTGATGCTATCTTGCGGGGAAATTCACCGGGTACCCCCTCAAATCTCCTCGCACACGCGCTCTCAACCATCACATCCCCTATGTTCTCCGAGGTCGTCGTCTTTTATCGGGAGGAGAACTCCCCTGGAGCAGTGTTTTGTTTGCAGGCCCTGTGGTTCCCGAGCGTGATCTACCCTTCTATTCACGAGATGTCACAAGCCGAGAGAGCAAGGGAAGTCTCACGGCATCATGAGAGATTTGAATTGTTCCACGAGATGCACAAAATACGGGATTTTCAGCTGGTATTGTGTGTGGATGTTTGGGACCGCGTGGGGGGGGTACTCGGTAAGACAGTTGAAACGGTTCGTGGCGGATGAAAAGGCAAGAAGGGGGTTTGATTACCCCTTCTCCGAACCATTGGTGGTCTACCGTCCGCGTGGGTCTTGTCCTCGTCATTCAGAATTCTACCACGGCGCAGGGAGAACTCACCCAGACACTGCCTGGGCCCCGTTGTGAAAATTATAACTACCAAGATCTGGTTGGAGTTTTAGCGGGGGAGCGACGGAAGATTAGATCCATCGGTGTTGTGTATTGTAGTGACGCGCTCCTGGATGTATGATCACTCGGTTCTAGCGTCCACTTGTTCCGTATCCGTTCCCATCTAGAAGCTGATTCGACTAAAAAACCCGAATGGTGGCTAGCAGAGTACGAAACCCTACGGGCTCCGTGATCACTCCCTTGTGACCGCCTCAATCGCATGGGGACAGCCCAGCTTTCCGAGCGTTGGGAAGGCTCTGAGACTACGGCAAGGAAATGCTCATACTGACTTCCGATCTCCGCAGCGTCCGGCACCCCTCTCGTAAATGCCCTGTCGACCTGGTCTGTCGCGATCCATTCCCCATCAACGCTATGGAGCCACTGTCAGGGGGTCCTGATCTCTTGAGCCATACGACTGCGACAAAGGTCACGCACCATTTCGTCAGCCCACAGACCCCGGGAACATTCTGAAAAAGTAATTGGAAATCCGCTCTCAACCCACCCCTGTGGACCATTTTGAAGGTGGTCTTCTGGTTCGTGTGATCGATGTCGAACGCGGATGTTGTTGGTCGGAAACGGTATGGTCTCCATTCTTGGTAGGCGTATGGGAGGGGTTATCTCAGGATTCGCAGGGTGGGGCTTTGAGACGATGGGTGCCTGTGAGATTGGTGTGTACACGGCGCATACGGCCGCCGTGCTTGTGCTTGGCTTGCTGACTGATATAGGATCGGTAGGCGCCCGCTTCCGGGGCCATATACAATACCTGTGCGTGGGAGCCGACCGGGACCACTGAGTTTGGACCATGGGTGTGCCTCCCGTCCGTGCACGTTTACCCCGGAATGACCGACACACTGTTTCCGCCCCGAGCTCTCCTTGATGTAGTTTGTGCTCCAATCTCCCAGAAGATTGAATCCCCAACGAAGCTGGAGCGGAGTGTTTGGACAAGTAACGAAGTCAGCACGCAGAGTACGTAATTGAGGGCGTCACCTCGAGTAGATGCATTCCCAGATATTGATTTTTAGCGGGACCAATTCCAGGAACGAGCTCACGTCCAGATGGTGAGAGATTTTTTGCGAGAACAATAAGGGTGGGAGTCGGTCCACTCCAGACAGTTTTCACCTGTTGGAGGGCATTACATGTCAGCCATATGTCAGGCTGGTGTTTGTCCTTTTGTGCCGAGGGCGTTGAGCATTGAATGTTTGAATGCTGAGTGGCGTGCTTCCAAGATGGCAAGCACCCACGGACCTACGTACTTCACATAGAAACTGAAGTTCGCTCAATGAACAGGGAAGACAGAGATCCGGATAACTGTACACCGTACATCCGGAGTCCGAGATCGCAATCAAGAAGTCCGAGGGAACTTTCCACGCTGACGCTTGTATTGACCATGCCCGCATCTTTCGAGGCGCTGACCTTCAATTGTTCTGTCGGAATCGGCGGTCTGGGGTGTTGGCTCGGAAGTAGAAGGGGAGGGGCGACGTCATTTGTCATCTCCCCCGTAGCAAAGCGGAAGGAATCTAAGCCGGAAGGTAAATGTCTCGACCGATGAGTAAATACCGGAAGCGGGGATAACCGGACAAAATTAAAGGAACGGAAAGGACGATTCGCAAAGTCCGATCAAATTCCCACATGGCACAAGCGCCAAAAAACAAT
>Ga0307516_10002776_pt1 | contig 23108 bp, 39 predicted proteins | sample 19_EM_MG_FD_203310 | JGI IMG/M metagenome (GOLD analysis project Ga0307516, IMG submission 203310) | Populus trichocarpa ectomycorrhiza microbial communities from riparian zone in the Pacific Northwest, United States - 19_EM | ecosystem: Host-associated > Plants > Roots > Unclassified | place... | reverse complement strand
AGGTTGAGATAGGCAACGGCGTGCTCCTGGATCCAATCGGCGAAGTCTTCGCCCCATTCTGTGCTCCCGATGAGACCATACTATAGATACTCAATATCTGCCGGCTCTTAGAGGGGAATACAGCAAACATACCTCTTCAGCGTCCCAACTGGCGATCAGGATAGTGCGGAGTGGCCTCCAGCCCTTCTCATAAAGAGCGCCAAGGCCACGGACGACCTCATTCAAAGAAACTGTCCCGGATGTGGGGTCAGAGGCTCCCAAAACCTATACACTTCGGATAAATCGTGCCTTCGATGGTCCAGGAACTAAATACGGGCATACCCAGGCTACGCTTCCGTCAGAAAACGTCCATGGTCGAGTGGCGGATCAACATACCATCACGATGATTCCCAACAATAACAACTTCGTCCTTGACGTGGCCAGGGATGTAAGCCATGGTGTTCCAAATAGGGGTAACCTTCTGGTCGACTATCGACGCTCAGGCAGAGATCGGGTAGAGGTGGGATCATGGTTTACCTTGGTTGACGAGCCTGACTACTCTGTTGTCTCCTTGGATTTCTTTGAGTAGCACCTGCGCGTTGGCCCAAGAAATCGGCAAGCTGGGAATGGAGGGTATGTTCGCTCCGGCCGTGCGATTTGCATCCTCATACGCCGGGAACCCGGGGGTTGTGGGGTCTCCTGGGTACATGGAGAGGAATTGGACCGATCCACGCTGGACGGAGAATGGACTGCGGGCAGGGCCATATGGGTAGCTGGTGGGGAGCGCCCACGATCAGAAGGGGCAGATGGATCAGCGCACGGGGTAGCCCACTCACGCCTCATAGCCATTTTCAACGGTGACACTGCCATCGCCGTGAGGGTCAGAATACACCAACACGCCGGCAGCGCCGAGCTCCTGAGCGGCCTTGACCTGAACCCGAACGTGTTTCGTCAGTAGGATATCGGGTAATTAAAGCGGTAATGACAACCTTGAGGCCACGGAAGTTCCTTCCGTATTTAGCTATGACGATCTTTCCTGTGAAGTTCGTCCCGGCAGCAACGAGGTCATCGTATTCCTGTTTGGTGCCATAACCAGCGTGAACGAGTTGACCCGTCACATCTCCACCCTTACTGAGACCATGCCAGGTGGGAACGGCGTCGAAGTACTTGTGGGCGTCTTCGTCAGTTTGGTCTGTGACCTCCTCGAGGCTTGCCTTCCACGCCAGGTTGCCGTCCCCGTGGAGAATCTCAAGGTGACGGTCGAGGGGAGTGTTCAAGACAGGAAAATACTTGTCGATCCACGCGAACGGTCTGTCGGCAAACGGGATGTTGAGAATGGCGTTGCGAGATTCAGGGGACCCTGCGGCGTATACAGGGGTTTGATCTGGCGGTGTGATTCTGAGGTGTCGCTGAGTGGCCTCTAGAACGCCGATAGCGGTGTCGTAGTCCGCCTCGGACCCGGCCAAATGTGGTTTAGCAGTGTACCCCCTGGAGAATGTTATGGCGCTTGCGGCATTCGGTACGGTTCTATAGAGTCAAACGGAGGCAGATAAGACGGGGCTGAGAGGAGAATTGCGGGATAATCACAGGAACAACTCTTCAGCTTGTTTGCTAGTCAGCGGTCCGGACCTGTCGTATCCGAGGGCGTCGAGGCGGCCTCCAAACCAGGGTTCCGGAGCAAATGCGTGCCACTTGTGCGCAACCCACATCGCAACTCCGATGAGGACACCCACACCGATTGCACGACGACGGAGGGCAAATCTGCACGCCTTCTTGGGCTGCAAAGGGCGAGTCGCGAGAGGCAGCTCGCCCTTGACGGAGTCCTGGCTCTGTTCAGACCCCATGGTGGTTGTCGTTTGGCGGGGTTTTCTCTCCGAAACACTCGGGGGGTTTTGCTTCGGCCATCATGATTGCTGAGTCAGCCCTCACGTGTTTTCCCGAAGCCGTGTGCTGCCGCGCGTCTACAGCGCATCACAACAGATCTCCCACGCCCGCTCATCATATCATCTCCGTTGCAGAAAGAGAAATACACTATTAGACGGTCACTACTGGTAATACAGGTGTGAAAGCACAAACTCGCACGGAACATCACACACCAGGCCCACGCCTGGACGGTGTTCCCCCTATCTTCATCTTTTGCGCCTCCAGGATCAGCTCCCCGATTTGTTTGTTGAACATCTCAGAGTCCTGCTGTAAGGCATCTCGGGCCTGTAAGAGGTAAGTGAGCAGTGCCGACACGTTCTCAGTTTGGAGCTTGAGGTTCGCCCTGTGCCCTTCAAGCGTTGCGAGCGGTGACAGCGACAATTGTTCTGATAAGCGAGTTAAGGTTGACATTCAGGGTCATGTATCGACAACGAGTACCTGAAGAAAGATCCAAGAGACCACTAATAGTCGTGTTGTCCAAGACAGGTTTGGGCCCCAGCAGTAGCCCGTTCGCAACAGCCCCTCGCGACTTCTTTTCAGGGCTCACTGCGCGACTACCAATCGCCGAGCCCGGTCGGGACTGACGGGGCCCGGGTGGAGCGGAGCTGGGGCGTGTAGTAATCTCCAACGCAGGGATCTTCTCCAGAGTGCGCGGCAGAACCTCGTCGAGGTTGATTGGGATACCGAGCGATATTAAGTGTTGCCTCCTTGTCCTTGACCGAATCCAATTTACTGGTTGTATTTGCGGAGTTGAGCTGGGTATATACGCCTTGAACACCTCCTTGCTAAAAATCCCCGCTACGTTAGCTCGTATTCGGGACATGGATTGTGCTGTAACCCACCTTGCCGGGGTCACCAATATCTGATCTGGTCCTTCCCTTTCCCGTATTGGCTCATCCGTGACGATATTCCAGTCGACTGGTCCAAGCACTGGTCCGAGCAGCTCGTCGACTTGCCTTCGCAGCTCAACCTTGTCCGGCATCGGGTCCAGTTGAAGAGGGAAAGCCGGCGCCAGCGCCGCCGCCCGCTCGAACCCAAACCCAAACCCAAACCCATCCGGTGTGGTCCCCTCTTCCACAATCTCCGCATCCCCAAAATCCCCGAAATCTCCAAACTCGGCATCGCCCGCGCCTCCATCGATGGTCTCTGCAGGAGCCTCAAAGTCGTCGAAATCATCGAGCTGGTCCACAAAGTCGTCCGAGGGTTGGGGAGGTGGTGGTGGGATCGTCGGTGTCGACTGCTGAGCCGTGGTGGGTGCAGGGGGGTAGGAAGGGGTGCTCCAGACGGACGTGCCGAACACATCGTCGTCCATGGCTCAAGGTAAATGGCGGACCGTGTTTGATCGAGACCGTGGCTCAAACCGTCATCGCGCTTGGCGGCACCTTGCCTGTTTCTTAAAGACCCTGGCTCCCGGCGTATAGTCCTCCCTTCACCCCTCTCCCCCCCGCTCTGCCCAGTCACTCCGCAATGAGCTTGCACCCGGATCGAAACCACCGGTTCCTATTCTCTTTGCCCAACCTCACGAACGTAGACTCCGCGAGGAAGCTCACCATCCGTCGGCTTTATGACGTCTGCATGCATTCTCTATGTCTAGGGGACACTTACCGGGCAAGGAAAGCATTCGGCATCTTACTTCGGTGCAAGGAATTCGATTGGAAGGCTTCTTGGTCCCTGGCGATATACATGCTCAACGCTCATGACCCGAAGAGAGACGACGACTTTTTCCTTGGTCAGGTTGAGCGTTTGCGTTCATTGATGCTCCAGGACCCGACTCGGGTAAGTCACTCAACGTAAGCCCGTGTTCGGACCTAATTGATCCCGCAGCGAGAAGAGCTGTTGAACGAAGTTCTGCAAGTGTTGGTCCAGAATGGTCGTTACACCGAAGCCTTGGACGAAATCGAGCTGTGTGTGGCCCTCACCATTTACTACCCCTCGCCCCTTTCGCTTATTATGTCCATAGATATCTTCCGTCATTCCCGTACCAGGATAATCCCGTCCTTCACATCTACGCTGGATCAATCTGCCTTTACATGTCTCAGGATCCCGACAGTCGGAAAGACAACAAATCACCCGAGGGGCTTCTTGAGGAAGCCAAGGCACATTTTAATCGTGTGATTAAAATTGACCCCGGAAACTGCGTGGCACACATCTTCCTTGACCAGGTACGCCCCGTGAAAACAACTCAGCCAAATGGCCCCGACTGATCCAACACGCTGCCTTAGATCACCTTGATCCAAAGGCGCGAACCTGAGGATTCGGACCCCGGTCTGAGTGGGGACGAAGTCTCCAGTTTGACCCAAGAATATCACATCGGAAATGCGCCAAAGCGGACTAAACGCGGCCAAGGTGTCATCACGCGGGCCGCGAAGGAGGGATACGAAGCCACACCCCCGCCTACTAGTTAGGGTGGTCGACATTGACCCCACCTCTTTGTGGCACACTTCTTGTTCGCTTGCATGGGCCGCATGCCCCGTGTTATCTCGTCTTGGCCCCGGAGGTAAGGCAGATACTTGTACATATCCATCAGACGCATCCACCGCACCACTCCACCGTCCGTCATATTCATCATAGTACCTTCGCAATGTTATCCGGTTCTTCCACTACCACCAGACCAGCTGCGGGTGTTCTCCGCACCACCGCTGATACGAAACTTTTGCCTTGAGTTTACAATGGAAGTGGCAAAGTTAGTAGTCATGGGCAAACCCACCTTCAAGGGCGATTGGTCATAATTCACGAGGCCGATGGTCCAAGTTGCTCGTACCAACCCCTACCACACGGATTACGTGAAACTTCCAGAAAACACAATAAACAACGTGGGTGCGGCTTGGGAATCCGCCACTGGCGGCCAGTATGCGGACCACAACGCCGAACATCCTACCAGACGAACAGGGACACATGCCCAACCTGCTGAACGATGGACTGCCTATATTTTGATATACATTGATACACATTCTGTAGGATCTCATGCCAAAGCGTGCACGGTCAGGGTCTCCTCCACACTTCGCACAAATATGTCCACAATCTTATCCAGTTCCTCCGTTGTCACCACATATGCCGGGGACAACAGACAGTGGTCACCCTTCGTCCCCTCCAAGTTTGCGCAACCACCGAAGGCCATGATCACGAGACCGTTCGAGAAACAGCGCTCCTGGACCAGGAGGGCAAATTGTTTCCCCTTGAAGTCGTACTGTCTCGTTTCGGGCGAGTCAAAATCGAACTCGATGCCCCAGAACAACCTGATGAGGCGTTTGAACTTAGCTAGAATCCTTTTCCGAACTAGGACAGGATCTTACCCTCCTCCTCGGATGTCGAATGTCACCGGTGCAGTGATAGAGTTAGGTGCCAGCAGTCGTTTTGTCAGCAGGGAATATAGATATTCTCCTCGAGATCGACACCGCTCTAACAGTCCATCCGCCTTGATGACTTTTTGAACGGCCAAAGACGCAGCGCAAGAGATCGGATGTGCCTATCACCTGCGTGAGGGAAACCGGTAAGGGTGCTTAGGGAAGAACCAACCTGATAAGTATGCCCGTGTTTCCAGAACCCCCCTTGATCTCGAACACCATCAACGACCTTCTTCGACATCAGGATGGCGCCAATAGTGGCGTATCTACGCATTGGATCAGCTCGGGGGTCATGGGTAGAAGGAAGACGGGAAAATAACTGACCCCCCTCCTAGGCCTTTCGCAATAGCTTGGATATCCGGGGGGGTGTTGTCTCCGAAACTCTCCCACGCATGGAGGGTACCCATACCTTCCAGGTCGCCGACATGAGTTGCTCGTCAAGTGACCCACAACGAGTCGAAGGGGACCTACGACCCATGCCACTCATAACCTCATCAAGGATGAAGAGCACATCATACTTGTCGCACACCTCCCTCACCACCTTGAAGTAGCCACTTGGCGCGGGTACGGCACCGGTGGTAGCGCCGACGACCGTTTCGGCGACGAAACCAGCCACCGTCTCAGGCCCCAATTCCAGGATCTTGTCCTCCAATTCTTTGGCCAAACGTTGCACATATTCCTCCTCCGACTCCCCTTGTTTGCCAAACCTTTTGTAGTAAGCGGGAGATACGTGGAAGAAGTTGTCGTGATCCAGGATCGCTTCATACGGGGCCCGCCGAGCAGCATTGTGGGCGAGGGAAAGGGTGGCAACACTGTTGCCGTGGAAAGAAAGATGCCTAGCGATGAAGTTCTTACGCTGCAGTTGTTTCTTCTCGAACCAGTATTGTCGAGCGAGTTTGATGACGGCTTCCATCGCCTCAGAACCTACCGAACCATCAATGGATCGGGACTACAGGCCAGGAATCGGGTTCGCTCTAAAATCACCTCCACAGACAAAGCCGCACAAGGAGAAGGCACCCTTGCTCTCATCAATGAGAAACTGAGCTAGCTCCTCGGCAGGCTCATTGGATAGTTGCATGTTGTAGACATCTGAGGGTCGTTTGAGTGAAACGCCTTCAGGAGACAGTTCTAAGCTCACAGGACAGTTTGTCTACCTGATCTTTGATCGCCTGTTTCACAACTGGATGGCCATTCCCAATGCAAGCCACGGATGCGCCGCCTACAACCAAAAACTAAAATCGCCATCGAAACCACAGACAGTGTGATCGTACCGACACCATCGATCAGCCTCCTCCCATCCCGGAGATTGATGTATATCCCCTCCGCTTTACTGGCTATTGGAAGTTTCCAGGACACACGAGACAAAATCGCGGAGGGCTGTTCGTTGGTGTCAGTCATCGGTCAGCGGGTGATCGTCTGAGCGTGAGGGTAATGTTCTGCGGCTAGGACCGGTAAGTCCGTTTCCGCCGAAAGGACCGTCAATCACTAAAGTCTAAACTCAGAGACGGGAGTTCCAGTGTACCTCTCACCTAACACACAAGAATTGATCTGAACCGTTCGCCCTGAAGTCCATGCGTATTAACTAGTGTTACAACTACTTCGCAATAAATTACCAGCCTCAACCTCACCGTTTCCTAGGGGTCGCCATTCCGGTGGCTGTTCCTCTTCGACGAGAGGTTAAAGTTTGGGGTGAACCCAACAGGGAAGTTAGCCATCATTACACTCATCCCGCCACCTTCCCCACTCAATCTCAGCGACTCCAGATCTCGAACCATCATACTCAGCCTGCCCACCCCAAGACGATCCTTCAAGTTCTCCGCCGTGCTCCTCTTCTCCCCTGCCCCGGAGTCCTTGGAGTCGCTAGGCCCGCCGAGGGTATCATCCTCCTCATAGAACTTACTCCCAAACTGCACCCAGTCGGTTCGTTGGCTTAGGTATGGTCGCAGCAGGGACGCGTCGATTCGGCCGAGGTAACCCTCTGTGATGTACGACTTGAGGATCTCAGGTTGGATGAGGAAGACGTTTCCGAGCTGTCGGATGAATTCGAACCGCTCGGATAGAGATGGGATCTGGAACGTCCCCACTGTGTCTTGGTAGGATTTAAGGTCCCTTCAAGGTAGTGAGTTTGAGTTAAATCAAGAGTGGAAAATGTGGCCTTACTTGGCGAGCATCAGCCCTCCTGTGGCATTCACTGGGAATTTCCTTAGATGATCGAGCAAGAGGCTGGACAGAACGCGTCATTGTCGGAAGTAAACCTCTCTGACAACCGACTGACCTGTGGAAAGCCACCCCAACTTCAGTCAACAGCACCTCTAAATTCTTTCCACTCAGACACTCTCTCGCACCGTCGCCAACTTTCTCCAACATCTCACAACACGCAAGGCACGGATCGGTGTTAACGCGTGCGAAGGAAAGGTCGTCGTTTCGAGGGGTAAAGTCATTTTTCTTCTGTTTAGACAGCTGGGCAGAAAGCCAGGCAACGATTGCTGATCCAGAGCGGGTTATTGGTCTGAGGGAACAGAAATCGGACAATGTAAACTCACCATCGATCATTTTCTGCAAGAACGCATTGGCAGCTCCCTCGATTCGGCTGACCGTCTGGTTGTTGAATACAACCATGTCCCTCCTCACCGTAACAGACGCACTGGCCAAGGGGAAGATGACGTCCGTCACGTACTGCTGCCAGAGGTGGCAAATGAGATCAACCAAACGTAGGACTTGTAAAGGCTGCAGAGAGGGCTGAATCTTCTGATCGGCGTTCGCAAGCGCAGTCAGGGCGCTAGAATCGGATTTGATTATCGACAAAGGGGATGAGAGAGCCAAAGGACGCACGTTTCCAGGGCTATTTCGATGTACGATACCCCAATTGCCTCCGCCAACACCCTCAACAGGGCAAATGTGTGTTTCGGTCTAGCAATATCGTGACGTCAACCTCGAGGACCCAGCGGAACGAGCAACGATGCTGCTCACACGTCGCTGGGGGCCGCTAGTTCAACGCATCTCCCAATCGCCTCTGCGTGCCATTTAAGCATCTTCTCCGCCATGTCCAACGCCAACTGTCCATCCTCCTCTCTCACCACTTCCTCGTTAGGATTATCGGTTTTTTTCTCAGCAGTGATACCTCCTAGCCGCATGAATGCTGCCGCAGCCTGAGCGGAAGTCGTAAGGGAACCGGAGCTGGAAGTCTGGGTTGCCGCGGCACCGAGACGGTTGACAACCCCGCTTAACATCGACGATTTGGCTTTTTGTGAGCGTTCCTTCAAGAGTCGGTGAGCGCAAATCGAGGGAGACCGGAATCGACGTAACGTACGTGATACCGAGTAAAAGCGATCAAGAGCCCAACGTATAAATCGGTCAAGCTTTTACTTTCCTTTTCGATGTATCTCTGGCCTTCGGTATACGGCACAAACAGCTCTTCCAACGCAGCCTCCAATAGGGTCGAAGTTGATGTGGATATTGTAGAGATGTGTCCAGCTACCGGAAGAAAGGCGTTGAAGGTTTTATTTGTATCAGAATCTGTGGGCGAACGTGGCACGAAGGTGGGGAGTTCGTAAGCCTTCAGGTCCTCGACGAGCATCGACGTTTGGTGGTGGACAAGTTGTAAGATTCGGAGGAAAGAGAGGTCAGGCGAGGATGAGGTGCGATTGAGGAGTTGTTCAAGGTGTTGTTGTATCTGCAAATGGTCCTCTGTCAGTGAAACAACAAGAAATTGATGTTTGACCCCGCTACCGATTGAGCGAACACTCGGTGTAGGAACACTTGCATCACAAGAGCGGGGTTGGGGAATACAGCTTGAACTATTTGAGCCTCCTGTCCAACAGTTGTACGAATTTCCGCAAAGAGGTCGGAGAGACCGGACTCGCTCTTGGGTGCTGGGGAGTCCGCATCAGGTAACGAAGTCCATCTAGGCGAGCAGTGTGAGTGTGTGGATAAGGTGTGGTGAGGGAGTACGAACATAGGGTCATCGTTATCGAACACGCGTTGTTGCACTCTGTTGATGAAGAAGTCATGTTGGTTCACATATACCTGGACACAGGAGGCTCCTCCGTTGAAGTCTTGAAGGGTCTGCGCACAATGCTACAGAACAGAAGAGGAAGTGAGCATGGAATGAAGGAAGAAAGAATGGCCGCCCGTACATGCATCAGTTTCGGGTCACCTTTGCGATAGGCACGATCGAACAAGCTCAGGATCTCCTTTTCATAAGTTTCGCAGTACTTGTCGATTGCCTCTCTAGTCTGAATGCGCGGGTTGTCATTGAGCAGGTAATCATGCAGCGGTGGTAGAATTACCTTCTCTGCATGAGGGAGGTCAACCTCCTTCGCTACGATCACGAGCCGGCGTAGGATGACGGCCACCTGACGTCGGCCCTCCTTTCCTTCCTTCTTCAAGGCGTCGAGCCGTGAAATCTCATCCCGCGAAAACTGATTGTAGTAGTCTATGAGATCATACGCGGCCTTCGCCCGTTCGCGATGTTGATGGACGGATTCAAGTTGTTCGCCTCGTGGGGAGTTAGCCACAGATACCGTTCATGCAGGGTCTAGGGCACACCTATCCGCACTGCGGTACGACCGACCTCGTTCATTTTGGTTTCCATGGTGGAGAATGACTGTCCGACTGACTGTGGGAAGTGAGCACCGAAACCCCAAGAGTTCATGATGCACAGCCACCTCAAAACCCCTGTTCAAGTCCTGCATCTTCTTGGAGTACTCTCTCTCGGTCACGCGGACACTCTTCTCCATCTGTTCAGTCTTAGTTTGTACATCCTTTCGGATCTGGATGAGTTGGTCGACCGCGACTTCAAAAGATCGGATGAAAGGCGTGGGGTTAAAGGCTAACTTGACGTCAACCTCAATTCACCCCAATCCGCCAGAACGGATTGTCAGGGACTCACGTCCGGAGCTGGCCTTGGACTGAGAGATCAACTTCTCCGAGATGGAGGCGACAAAGTCCTTGACTTCGAATTTGCCCTGCGCGTGAGAGGGTCAGCCGGCAGGGGTGAGGACGGGGACGGGGAAGACACACCTCGAAATTCGAGACATTGAGATGTTGCTGGACGGAGGGATCGACGGTGTGGTCCATGTCCAAATCCGTGCGCCACTGGATGATCGACACAGCACCTCTCTCCTTCCAGCCACCACCCGCAGCCATGAGCAACCTAGAGAGTGAGCGCTTTCGCCCGGCCCAACTGTCCCCTAACCAATGGTCGGTTCTCTGTAGAAACGCTCTTTCAACTCAAGGTCATCCCACTCATCCAAGCGCCACTTCCTGACCCGCTCATCCTCTCATCACCCTTAGTTCACCGCCAAATCCCTCAGCCGACAAGCGAAGAAGGCACAGAAGGACGAATCCACGGAGAAGTCTCGTCTAAAGAAGGTCCTGTCTAGTTCCCGATTCCGAGAGTTGCATCCATGTTCAACTAGGATCACTTCCAGGCGCTTCAGCAGGGCAACACCGATGGGGCTCGGATCTACGCTTCGAATGCGATCAGGAAGAAGTCTGAGGCTCTCAACCTGCTTCGCCTATCGAGTCGGATAGATGCCGTGGCAAGTCGAGTGGAAACTGCTGTAACAATGCGTCAAGTAACGGGCAACATGACTTCCGTTGTCCGCGGGATGGATAGGGCGATGGAGAGCATGAACCTAGATAGGGTGCGCTCACCCCTCACCCCGCCTCCCTTCTCCTAACGCTGCGACTAGATCTCTCTCGTCATGGACAAGTTCGAGACGCAGTTCACGGACCTCGATGTCCAAGCGAGCTACGTACAGGATGCAATGTCGTCAACCACTGCCACGTCCGAACCCCAAGATCAAATAGACCAACTTATGAAGCAGATGGCGGAAGAGGCCAACATAGAACTTGAGCACGATCTTGCATCCAAAGATGCACAAAGGTTGCCTGATGTTGCCGCTAAGGAACGCACCACGGTTGGAGAGGAAGATGTACAATTGGCTGAGAGGCTGAGGGCCTTGAGGCCCGCGACATGAGTAAATGGTAGAACGAGGGTGTGCTTTATCCGATTTCTTGTATGTATATCTATCAGCTCTCTGCCTACTATGACTTGAAGGCGATCATGAACAGCGAAAACCATACTCATTGGGACATCGCCCAATAGACTCTTTGCTCGGTGCGCTCAACCCCATGGCTCCAACCATGGTCAACACCATCTCCTGTGTCACCCTCCCTTCTATGATCTGTGATTTCATCGCGTAAACTGCATTTCCGACTTTACGGACCGTCAGTGCTTGCTATCCCCACCGCTCCGCATTCTCCGCCGTTGAGCCACTTGACAGGCATTAACCAAAATAGACTCTCGCATTGCGGGGGCAGATTGAAATGATGTTGGATAACTGCGTAACTAGGTGCATTGGAATTAGTGCTGCACACCCGCCCCGCATTTGGTGTTCGAAGAACCTACAAAAACTCTTCCTATCGCCTCTCCCCGGTCTCCAGCTGCCCCCCCTTCTCTTTCGACGCCCACTGGGAGGTGTATTTTTATCCAAGCGAGATGGAATCTAGAAGTTCGATAGTCAGCGATGAATCGAGGGCCGTTGGCGTTGAGGGCTCCGAGGCCACTCTCGTGAGCCAGGGGGAACCCTCAGGTCTGCCCCCCCTTCCTCCCGCAGCCGATGCGAAGGACACACGAGGATCCTTTTCTTGTCAAGTTAATCCAGAACGATCCTAACCATCCCAAGGTATGTGTTGCCGCCATTTCTCCATTGTCAGCCCAGATCGAATGAGCCTTGTGTGCAACACGCACTTAGAACTTTTCGAGTGCGAAGAAGTGGTACTCGTCCGTGTTGGCCGGAACTTTGGTATTTAACACGAGCTTTGCGTCGTCCGCCCCAGCGGGTGCTACCGGGCCCATTTCCGAAAGGTTCGAGCTTTCTGAGACCGTTGCGACTTTGACGATTTCATTGTTCGTCATGGGCTATATGTTCGGCCCTCTCCTGTGGGGTCCGGTAAGTCTATCGGAACCACCATCATCCCACTTATTGATCGACATTGTAGCTGTCTGAAGCTTACGGGCGGCGTCCGATTTTCCTGTTCCCTTTCGTGTTTTACACCCTAACTCAAGTGTGGAGCACATTGGCGGCCAACACCCCTACCCTCCTCGCCTCCCGTTTTATTGGTGGGTTCTTTGCGGCTGCTCCCCTGACCAACAGTGGGTATGTCGTCCTACCATCCTCGCCTTTGGCACCCGACAGACGTGACCGCCGTAGTGCTCTGCTTGGTGACTTATGGGACGCCGAGGCTCGCGGGAATGCTCTGGCATTCCTCACTCTTGGACCACTCGTCGGACCCACCGTGAGCCTCAGAAGCACCTATTGTTCAACGAATATCCCGCTGAATAGCGCTTGACAGATGTCTCCCTTGGTCGCTGGGTTCATGACTGACGCTGGTGTATCCTGGCGTTGGGTCTTCGGCCTCCTCGCGATCTTCACCGGATTGTGCACTGTCCTCGTGTTCTTCACCATGCCAGAGACCTACGAGTAAGCATCCCATACGGACAGTCATTCGCTGACAATACCGAACATGTGCGATTTCCAGACCCCGTTTGGCGGCACTCGCTGCTCAGAGGAAGAGAAAGGAAACCGGTGACGAGCGTTACTATGCTCCTATCGAACGCAGGCACATCCCTATCTCCCAGAGGTTGCAGGATATTCTTGAGAAACCGTTCAAGATCCTCTTCTTGGAGCCGATGTTAATCGCCATAACCCTCTACCAGAGCGTACGTCCTGCTTTGGCGCACAGTCTTTGCCATACGTTAACTAACCCTCCCCGCCAGTTCATTTTTGGGTAAGGCGGTGGTTCGTCCCGTATTTTATCGTTTTACCCTGAACCTTGGTTGAAGGTGCCTGTACTTGCTCTTCGACGCATATCCGATAGTTTTCTCCGAGGGATATGGATTGTAAACCGGTTTTGCTCGCTCGTCCCACAACGTCTAACCCCCCCCCCAGGAACGCTGGACTGACCAGTCTCACATACCTTCCCGTCACCGTAAATCCCAACTACCCCCCTCCATTCTCGCATTGTCCACCACTGACTGCGGTACAACAGATCGGCGGAACCATCGGCTGCTTCTCTTACATCTACTACTGGAACCCTCGGTACATGCGACACGTAGCCGTGTTTGCCCCGAACCCGGTCCCTCCTGAGTACCGCCTGGAGATGGCCACCTGGGCGGCTGTGCCTTATGCCGTCGCATTCTTCTGGTTCGGGTGGGTCGCGAAGATTACGTCCTTTGAGAGGCCTTGTTCGTGACGATTACTCAGGTGGGCATCGTACCCTTCCATTCCGTTGTGGGTCCCTGCAAGCCAAGGGATTATCGTGGGGTGGGCGCTCGTTTGGTTATTCGTGAGCGTCGCATTCGTTCGCGTACACCCTCACCTTAACTTAACCTCGTCCTGGTTTTGATCACGGTAGCTGTCTCTGCTCATCTATATTGTTGATACGTATCTGTTCGCCTCTGCGTCCGCGCTGGCGAGCAACACTGTCGTTCGAAGGTAAGATTTTTTCAAGTTGGTTAACGAATTTGCTGTACGAATCCGTTATCCGCAGTATTTTCGGCGCTGCCTTCCCAGTACGTACCAGATCGCACCCTAACAAGATCGATCGGTAACTCCTTCCCATAGCTGTTTGCCAAGAAGATGTACAGGGCACTAGGTCCTCAATGGGCATCTACGGTGTTGGGAATTTTCGCTCTCCTCTGTGTCCCTATTCCCTTCGTTCTTATGAGGTATGTCCCCGTTTCTCTCTCTCCCAAGAAAAAAATACCGATCCACTAAACCCGACTACCACTGTACAGGTTTGGACCCACCCTCCGTGCCAAGTCAAGGTACTCGCACAAGAGGCCAGCACCCCCAAAACATAATGACTCCACGGCCTAATGAGCCTTCGAAACGTCGAGGGCTCGGGAGTTCTTTGATGCACATGTCGTCTCTGTCGGGGGGTTTTCTTCTTACGACGAAACAGCGTCCGCCGTTGGCTCAGACATTGACTCGGTAGAGGAAAGATGACGGTGTGCCGTCAGTATGTCGATATCCTCCTTGTATCAATATTAATGTACCCAGCCGGATGACAGAACTTGCCGTTTCGTGTTGGTCGCCCACCACCACCCGAAGCGGGAACAAGATAGGTATTGGCTGTTCGACTACTGGCGCGAAAATTAAGCGGCTACGACGGCATACATACTATACACCTCTCTCCTTACAATGTAATACACATCCGAGACGGTCCCCTCGATCTCGACCTTCCCTCTTGCAGTCTTCCTCACCGCGACGTTCTTGTTCAAATCACTTTGTGCGGCACCGGCACCAACGCCAAGTCTCCTACCGGGGTTCTCCATCGCGCCACAAATAAGCACACCCTCTCCGACGAGTTCTGCTTGGACGCCAACGGCAGACAATCGGGCTTTGAGGGCCGTAAGCTTAAGGTCTCCAATCATCATCGATTTCGGCAGTTCTGCGGGGGATCGAGCGCCCAAAACACGGCGGGCGGAGAGGATCGGCGTCGTCTCGTTTAACGCCGCGGGGGGAGATGGTGTGTATGGTTCGAGAACGGGGACGACGGACGTTGCAAGGTTCGTCACCCGACCAGTGATGAACCCAACCTCATTATCCTCGAACTAATGAGGAGTGAAAACGGTGAATACACTAAAGCCACCGCTGATAGTAAAGAAGGGGTGCTGACCCTTGACATCTTGATCGACGCCAATACATCGTCGCTCAACGAGACCGAGAATGTGTTGGTTTGTTGGCCGATCTGCACGGTCTCGTCCTGGGAAGGGGCATATATGTCCTTCGTCATGGCCCTGATGTCTCCGCAGCTCTGAATGAGGCCGTTCGTTGCGTCTGGGGTGGCGTGGACAATGATCTAAAAGTTGTCAGAGGACCGGTCCCAATAAGTGGAACGAAATCAAGGTTCTCACCATCTTACGAGGATGTATCTGGGGAACAATTGTCTTTACCGCCCGGCCATCGTTCAGACCTTCAAGGTCCACAAATAGGAGCCTACACGCCAGTTGCACCTCTACCGTGGAGGTGACGAACTTTGAGGGAGGTTCTCGCGGGACGTTCTGGAAGTAGAATTAAGTCGGCGGTGAACCAGGGTAACGAGGGATAGATGAAACCGTACTCTCGCATCCTCATCAACAACTCTCTTCTTTTCCTTCTCCTCGTCCCGTCCTTCATGCTGGAACAGCTTATCCCTCCTCAACCACAACGCGACATCGATGGTTTCACCATACTCATCCACCCTTCTCTTCTTCTCGATGTACGGAAACATCCTGAACCTCTGGCTCGTCTGTCCGTCAGCGGACTTGAAGAAGGAGGTGGACTTGGAGACATTCCCCTTGAGGTAGATATCAAAGGAAAGGTGTTTCGAAAGTGCACCATCTTCCCCAGCCGCGTCCCATTCATCCGAGGCTCCCAACCCCCCGGCACCCCCGGCCCCTGTCGGTTTCTTTTTTCGTGAGAGTCTACCGTCCGGTTTTCCACCTTCGTCCACATCCATACCATCGACAAGTTGCATCTCGACCTCGTTCTCTTCGTCACTGTCATCATCGATATCGGAATCATCGTCATCATCTTCGTCGGCCTCGAGCATCCTCTCCTTCCGCTCTTGCACGGCTTTGTGAGCAGCTTCCTTCTCTTTCTCCTGCCGCTCTTTTTGGAGGAATTCTTCGAGCTCTGCACCTTGGAGCGGAACTTTGGCGTACATCTACTCGTACGCGCCTTGTTCGTCAGAGAACCGACTTCGGAAATTTGGTAAGGCGCTTACTTGAAGGATCAAGTTCCCGTCCAACATGACGTTGCTGCCGATCTTTCCCTTGTCCCACTTGTCGTCCGCTCGTTGAGAGTCGTTCCATTTGTCAAAGAGGGCCCTTCCAAGGCTCCCCTCTGGACCTCTTTGGGTCAGTAGGACCACGTTTCCGGGGATGGAAGCAAAATCCGTAAAAAGTGCTCTGGAGGGTCCGTGAGAAAGGGAGGCCGGGACCGCAAGGATGAGTTTCGCGTCTTTGGAAGAGTGTCTCGCAAGAAGGGCGGCAGGGCTGGCGTAAAACTCCAAGTGCCTGAACCTCAGAGCGAAGGCACCGATGGCCTCGTCATCCTGGTCGTCCCTTTTCCGCTTTCCACTCTTCCCTGGGGGTTTCGAACCGTCCATTCCTACGTCCTCTTTACTCACTGTCCCGCCCAACCATTCCATCATACTCCGTACGAATGTCAACATTTCCTCTCCTGTTCGTGAGAGGAAGCAAATTGGGTATTTCAAACGGGAGTAACTCCAATGTTGGTCGAGAAGTACGAGGAGCTCGAGTAGTCGAGTGCTAGAGTCGCACGGAAGGAGGAGGGAGTGGCGGGAGGAGAGTGTCGCAGTTACGCAGTCTGAAATCAGGGTGTTAGATCCCTTGTTCTGTATGGACTTGGATGGTTGCGCACCTAAGAGAGCAGCATCCCTGTCTTTCCGTCGGCTGCTGACCGACGAAGCCCTCTCAGCGTCTGTGATCAATAGATCGGGTCGAAGGAGGGGTTCGAAAACGCCGGAGCCTCCACCGGGCCGTAGGAGGATCGTCCCGTCCAGATGGCGCTCTTTCATGTGATTGAGGTTCACGGCATAGACAAGGGTTCCAGCGGATGGAGAGCGGACTTTCCAAATCGCGCCACCAAGAGTGTGGCCGGCGTTGAAGGGGGTAATGGTGAGACCCTGACACTTTCCTGTGCCATAGCTGAGTTATTTGTCATGGCCGGTGGGAGCGGGAACGCACCTTGGAGGTGGGTTGGCTGTGAATATCTCAGTGTACTCACGGAGTCGAACGCTTCGTTCACTTCGTGTATTGTGGCCACAAATTTGCGTTTCTGCTCCTTAGCGGGCGGTTTTGTCTCTCCCTCGCCCTCCATCGGCTCGTCACCGGTGTTCATGGCTTGATTCCCCTCAGTCTCTGGGGCAGATTGATCGTCAGCGTCGCCTCCCATGTCGGTGTCGTCCATCTCTTGTTCATCCCTTAGCCCTTCCACGTCCTCTGTGACGGCAATACGGGCTGTGGCTTGGACGGGGAGGGTGCTATAACACGGTGCCCTGAGACCCCACCGACAGAACGCGTACGGAAATAGACCGGCATGGGAAAGATCTCCGTGTGAAAGGAGGACAAGGTCAATCGTCGGGGCGACCCTTTAGAGCACAGGTCAAGGCTGAAAATAGGAGGTGACGTGTTGAACGCACTGTTTGATAGATTGGCAGTACTTCTCGTAGTTTTCAGTCGAAAAGGAGGGTTCAGGTCTCCAGTCGGGTGAGCCGCAGTCTAGGAGGATGCGCACATCATCGACCTGGAGGAGATAAGCGAGAGGGGAAGTGTTTTGGGAGCGCGCCGAGCCTGAAAGCGGCGTGAAGGTGATCATGGACAGGAACCAAGGTTGGATCGAGCTGCACAGCAACCCGGATCACTTTCCAGTTACATCCCGGGACTTGCGACCACTGCACTCCTCGTCGCCCCTTGCACACGAGGCTTGCGAAATGGGCCGCAGCCGATAAGTACTTAAATTTATCTCCAGGTATTTTTGTCCGGCCTCGTCGGGTTGAGGCGACCGCCCATGCCACCGAGCCGGACCGCGGAGGGACATGACAACCGTGATCCGGTGTTAAGGGGGACGCGCCCGCGCGAGCCCAGGTGGAGGGAGGGCGGCCGCGTCCGAAGCCCGTTCTTGAAAAACCCGAACCTTGTCCTCGCTTTTCCCCCGTCGCTCCTCGCCTTCCCCCTCCTTCCTACTCTCCCCCTCCCAGCCGACATAATGCGTGCCTTCTCCGCCCTTTCCGCTGTCCTCCTCTTCGCTGCCACCGCCTTGGCCCTCACCGTCACCAGCCCTAGCCAAGAGACCTCCTGGGATGCCAGCAAGAGGTCTCAGTCCGTGACTTGGAAGGTCGTCACCACCGACCCTTCCAACTTCACCGTGGTCTTGATCAACATGGTTTGTCTCCATCGTACTTCTGCCTACTCAACATTCACGCTTACCTACCTTTTTCCCCCTGCAGCAAACGACCCCGAACCTCAGTGTTAAGCTGAAGGAGAAGGTCCCCTCTTCTGGTGGTTCTACCACTGTGGACGGTCCTTCCAGCGGCTGGCCCACCGGCAAGGGTTTCCAGATCAACTTGGTCCAGGAAAACCCCACCGGAGGAGTCAACATCCTCGCTCAGTCTGGGCAGTTCAACATCACCGGCACTACGACACCCTTCACTTCTTCCATCGTGTCGTCATCCACGTAAGTTGTGTTTTGTTGCTGAACCTTTCTCTGGCTGACCAATTCATTACAGTGGCAGTTCTCCGTCCCCCTCCTCCACTGGGGGCAGTGGTAGTGGAAACAACGGCGGTGCTATGGGCCTCACTATCCAGACCGGTTTCGTTGCTGGGCTTGCCCTCGTCGGCGCTTTGCTTGCCTAGGTTATACCCCTTGACGTGCACCACCTTACGATGAACCTTTGGGTTTCGACTAGTTTACGTTCTGACATTCTACTTATTCCCATTGCGCCTGGATATCCTATGGACTTTTGATTCTCCCCGATGCCCATCCGTGATCACGAATTTAAAAGTATTCTTCTCCTTTACCCGGACTCATTCGCACTCGCCCTGTCAATACCCTCGCTACGTTAACGTTGATACACGATCAATGAATAGACCCCTTACTTACCACGCGTCCAAAGTGCGGAAACCTACCCACATGAATTCAACATGCCTGGGAGTGAAACACCCTCGGTTACATTGGTAAACCCGGTGGTGCACCTCACTCAAGTTCGTTGGACCCATGGTGTGTTCGCACGCGTAAAAACCCATTGTATGCACTCTCAATATCGTTCTCTCGCGGATCGTTCGGGTCAAAACTACGAGGGTTTCACGACAACCGTGGCTGATGAGGCAAAAGCTTATCTCCTTGATGCCTCAGCTGAGGGCAATCTTGTACTGTACTTACGTTTTCTCCCCACCTCTGCCCGCCGAAATTACTCACTTGCGTCTCTCCTCGTGTTCTGTGCGTGGTGGTGTTCGTGCTGGGAAGCTGGTGCTAGCGGCAATCAGCGGAGATTGAAACCTATCGGGGATAGCCGACGGACAACGAGTTTTCTGGCCACTCGCGCAATCCTTGTTCGTTGCGTCCATTGCCTTCTCCTTCCTCCTCCCATCTTCTTTTACGACCCTTACTCACCCAAAACCTTCGAGGTATGCTCTCTAAAACCTGCATCTGACGCGTATTTCTCCCCTTCCCCAGTTTAAACCGACGAGCGGCGTCCAGGCCCATTCACCGCGTCGACATCTTGCTTTTCTCGAACCACTTCTCCAGTATCGGTTTCTGACCCTTTTCTCTCTCTAGAATGCGGGAAATCGTTCATCTCCAAACTGGCCAGGTGAGTAATCGCGTTTTACACCGCCCCCCAACTGCCAGCACACCTCCGTCCCATACTGATCTTCCTCGCCTTAACAGTGCGGTAACCAAATCGGTGCGCGATCGCGACTGTTACCGCGTTCCCTCCCATATTCACGGTCCTTGCTCCCTTTTTAATAGGTGCCAAGTTCTGGGAGACCGTGTCCGATGAACATGGCATCGAACGCGACGGTGTTTACAAGGGCACCAACGAGCTCCAGCTTGAACGAATTAATGTCTATTATAATGAAGTCGGGTCTAATAAGTATGTCCCCCGCGCCATCTTGGTCGACCTCGAGCCTGGTACCATGGACTCTCTCCGCTCTGGACCCCTTGGTTCCCTCTTCCGACCGGACAACTTTGTCTTTGGTCAGAGCGGCGCTGGTAACAACTGGGCCAAAGGACGTACGTGGTTCCTGCTTGCGACTCCTCCCGAGTTGGACGTTCATTGACACGTATCTCGCAGACTATACCGAGGGTGCCGAGCTCGTTGACCAAGTACTCGACGTCGTGAGGAAGGAGGCAGAGGGCACCGAGTGCCTCCAAGGTACACACCTCCCAGGATTGCGAAGAAATCTCGACTGACCCCAGCTTCCAGGGTTCCAAATCACCCACTCCCTTGGTGGTGGCACGGGTTCCGGAATGGGAACCTTGTTGATCTCGAAGATCCGCGAGGAATACCCGGACAGGATGATGGCTACCTACTCCGTTGTCCCATCTCCCAAGGTCTCCGATACTGTCGTTGAGGTTCGTTATTCATCCCTCAAACCCTCGTGCACTCCTTGACGTCTCCACCCTCAGCCTTACAATGCCACCCTCTCAGTCCACCAGCTCGTCGAAAACTCGGACCAGACGTTCTGCATTGACAATGAGGCCTTGTACGATATCTGCTTCCGTACTCTCAAACTGACGACCCCAACGTACGGCGATCTTAACCACCTCGTGTCCATCGTCATGTCCGGTATCACCACCTGTCTGCGTTTCCCTGGTCAGCTTAACTCCGACTTGAGGAAGTTGGCCGTTAACATGGTCCCCTTCCCACGTCTCCACTTCTTCATGACCGGTTACGCCCCCTTGACCGCCCGCGGAAGCCAGCAGTACCGCGCCGTCTCCGTCCCAGAGCTCACTCAACAAATGTTCGATGCCAAGAACATGATGGCTGCCTCTGACCCCAGGCACGGCCGATACCTTACCGTGGGTACATTCGTCTGTCATCAGACGCAAATTCTTACCGTGCTTGTAGGTTGCTGCCGTCTTCCGCGGTAAGGTTTCCATGAAGGAGGTCGAGGAACAGATGCAAAACGTTCAGATGAAGAACAATGCTTACTTCGTCGAGTGGATTCCCAACAACGTTCTTACTGCTCAGTGTGACATTGCTCCCCGGGGAATGAAGATGGCCGTTACCTTCCTCGGTAACTCGACCGCTATCCAGGAGCTCTTCAAGCGTGTCAGTGACCAGTTCACTTCCATGTTCAAGAGGAAGGCTTTCTTGCATTGGTACACCCAAGAGGGTATGGACGAGATGGAGTTCACGGAAGCAGAGTCGAACATGCAGGATCTGATTGCTGAGTACCAACAGTACCAGGAGGCTACGTAGGTTTCTTCCCTTTCTGTCTCTCACTCGTCCTGATCGTTATCACCTAGCGCTGAGGAGGAGGTTGAGTACGAGGAGGAGCTTGGTCAAGAACCTGAGGAGTAAACCCTTCCGCTCTTTGCCCCCCCCATAGGACCGGTTGTTACCCTTCCCTCTCGCCCCCTTTACCCTCCACCCTTTACCTTAGTCACTTTACGCACGTCCTTCATGTCGCCAACCAATTTTACGCTAACCGTTTTGTTCCTCTTTTGTGTTTTTTGAGGAGTTTTTCACCTGGAAATTTGCATATCTGGATATCCCAGCAACCCTTTGCCGACGAGGAACGAGTACAGAAAGCCGGTCTCCCGTAAACTTTCCACTTCAATCCGTCGAAGTGGATTCCGGAACACGGGTTAAGGACGTCCAATGCCATGCCCTCAGGGAGTCTGTAGGGTTTCGTGCTCTGCCAGCCACCGTTCGGTTTTTTGGTCCAATCGTTTTCTGCTGGCTCATGTAAATGGATACGAAACGAGTGTAAGTACGTGAGTGTATGCTAGGACTGTGACCTATCCCCGATAGCCTGTGGCGCTTATCATTCTGCAACTGGTACTCTAGAGCAGTGACTGAGTCTCACAGGTTCGACTAATACGATATTGCACCTATCGGATCTCGGGGGTGCGCAGGTGCGAAGATCAATACCTTCTCCAGGGCCGCCAGCGGAGGATGCTCGGTCAACGTTCAGCCTTGTCAACCGTGATATACCAGTCTGGTCCGTGACCCTGCGGCAATGCCGCCCTCGAGATACTTGACTCAAGATGAGAGCGTCGGAAATGAGCTGACAAAGCACGATCGACCTGCGCCTTGACGTTCTCTCCATCTCCGTCACCTCAACCGTCGGATTTCTCTCCTGCTACTGTCCGTCGCGTTTCCTATTGATCTGGGTTATTGTTTATCTGACCTCCATGTTAGATTATGGCGCCCGCTTTCGTCTGGGTTGACGACGCCACGTTGAAGAAAACAGAGGACGAGGTCGCGGCCGTACTCATTCACCAGACGGAACTTCTCCGCTTCAAGAACCGACTGTGCTCTTCGTTTCTGCGGCTCCCCACCGAGGTCGTCGTCCACATTCTATCATTTGTCATGGAAGATATGGGGGACTCTCACGTTTGGAGCTCAGTTTTCAGTACCTGTCACGACATTCATAGCATCATGTGTACCGCGACGGAATTGTGGTGGAAGGTCGACTTTATGTGGCCCAGGACAGCCTGCGTTGCGTTGGCAAGATCAAAGGGGAGCCCCCAGGCGATGATCGCACGGCTTAATTGGGACCCAGTCGACCAAGAAGCCGTGGACTGCTTGGGGGAAAACCAGGTACTTCACGGTCATCGACTCCACACGTTGGGTCTCTACGGAATCCCCTCCGACATCACTCACTTTTCCCGGATCTTCAAACTATCCCTCCCTCGTCTTCGCAACCTGACGATCCACTTCTCTGGTTCGCCTGACGAAGGCGGCGAGTTTCCCTTGCCTGACTCAGAGGCCGCGCTGCTCCCGGTCGCGCTCCAGCTTCCAATGGACATGCCGTTGCGGGTGCTCAGCCTTCGTAACGCCACGCTGCCGTGGTCGTCCAGCCTTTTCACCGGGCTAGGGGAATTATACCTGGACTTCAAAGACTGTAATGCCGTCGTGGAGATTTCGGGGGGCGAGACGCTCGGGATCTTGGAAGCCTCCTCACAGCTGGAACGCTTGTCGTTGGTGTGGGTCGGACGAACCGCTGTCAACAACATACCACAGTTTACCCACAAGCGAACCATACAGCTCGCGAACCTCACCTTCCTCCGGCTGGAAAACTCTCCGGAAGTCGTTGGTTACATTTTGGCCCAC
>Ga0307516_10002775_pt1 | contig 23109 bp, 25 predicted proteins | sample 19_EM_MG_FD_203310 | JGI IMG/M metagenome (GOLD analysis project Ga0307516, IMG submission 203310) | Populus trichocarpa ectomycorrhiza microbial communities from riparian zone in the Pacific Northwest, United States - 19_EM | ecosystem: Host-associated > Plants > Roots > Unclassified | place... | reverse complement strand
GTCTTCGTTGTCGAGTTTCCTCGATGACGGGAAGCACGAGGATGGACGGTCCCCAAAAGAACTGTACCTCGATGGCGAATGTGTTTGTACTAAAGCAGCTGAATGAGGGGCCTCTCGTCGAGGTGAGCTCGGTGCAAGGCGGTGTGGATGTAGTCAAAAGGCGGCATCTTTCGGAGTGGAGGTGGAAGGAATGTGAGGAGAGGAAGCGGTAAGTGCATGAGCAATAGGCTCACTGTATATCCAGGGCGTTTTGGGGGAGTCGACAGCTGGGGTGGGCCAGTGGTAGAATTCTTGGTTTATAGATCTATCGCCGTTATTGCGGAAGAATCTCGTAAAAACCGACTCGTAACCAAAGCCGCCCACCTCGCACAAAGCAGTTGTATTAGCAAACGCCAACTTCTTGCGTGTTGGTGTGGTCCAGGGAGTATCCTCCGGCGTATGTCGTCATGGTTTTGCCGCAAAGGTTGGATCATCACCGGTGCGGCAATGTTGATCGTATCTGATTACTGGTTCTGCGGGGGAGAGTTGTTGGTTTCCGACGGACAAGAGACACTCTACATACCACTGAGAGATCCTGCCATGGGTTGGTGAATCGCGACGCTTGCCGCGATGTCTCGGGGAAACGCTGGCTGCCAGCAGGAAGGCTTTCTCTCGACGACAGACTATGGATTCCCACTGCAAACATACTAGTAAGACTCCGATCCTAACCAACGATTTTCCCGAACCAGTCAGAAATCTGGCAGAGCTGACAAGCTTGTTCCATTCCTGTGGCGAGCGTGCCAGGTCCAATGCCCGGAGTGTCTTGTACCTGTTGAGCATGTACAGTTTGTATGGCGTAGCTTTCGACGGCGGCTGGTTCTCGTCGTTGAGGCGTCGCTTTTTGGGGGGTCTTTCTAATATGTTCTTATCCGTAGTCGCTAGTCGCGAACGTTGAGAAACTGTCGAGGAGCTTGAAGGAATAGGGTGTGGAAGGAGCTTGGTTCTTCTTAGAATGATTCGGTTTGGGCCTTACTGAATGGGATTCTTTAGGCATGGATGAGGTGAAAACAAATGTATTGGGAGGACTAGCGGGTGCAGACGTGGACGACAGTGGTGAGCAAGCGAGGCAAGCAATCTGATGTAAGCACGGCGGCCGCACCAAGCCCCATCAAAAGTCCTGGAAGTTTCCCAGACTCAGTGGGAGGGACCCAAATTGGGAAGGAAACCGATGGGAATGAGATTATGTAGTAAGTAGTGGGGCAAATTTCATTCTCCGGCGGCTGGCCCCAAGCGAGCTCCCTGACGTAATGGGATGCCTCCCCTCAAGTGAGACGAGCGCGTGAGCAGTCATGCGTGTGGCATGTGACTGCGGCTCGCGTGCATGTTGGCCTCGCGCGGTGCAGGTTGGACTCGTGTAAACGAGTTTAAACACACTTTTTCGGTAGTGATTTTTGTAGCCCGAAGCGGCAGCCCACGGCAGGCGTGACGAGAGGTGACAACCCCCAAAAAGACGGGAAAGCTCAAATAATGGGTTTTCCGCTGGCAAAAAAGACAGTGGGTGTTGGAAAGGTATAAAACTAACACACGAAGGGGTGTCTAAGGTGTAGAGGATGAGGAAGTGGGTGCATCACTGTCTGACCATTGATCAGAGTCCATTATTAGCGCCGAGAGTGACCGTGTGACTGACCATTGGCCAGTCACTGACCACAACGCCGTCAACGATAGTATCCGTCCCAATAGAGCCTAACCAGTTACCATCCTAACCTAGCGCCCGTCTGTCGGCCACGCTCAACTAAGTCTGTGGCAACCGCCACAAAGGCGCTTGGCCAGATTACGCAACTTCTTTTTTCGGCTTCCAGGAGCCCGGTCGGAAATCCGGTCCCACAGTCTTGGAAGCCGGCTCCCACATCGGATCGTAAGCGCAAAGGGTTGTCCATTCCATGACTAACAACGCCTTATACCATCGGCCATACACGGAGATTTTTCCACGTCGCCGTATTATCCCTGCAGTTATCCATGCCACCCTGCAGACCTCATTCCGCCGTTAAAAGCGACTCCTAGCCAAAGATGGACGTCCCTGAATTTCCTTTCCTCTCATGATTTTGTCAAACCTGCTGTTACAGCTGTTGTATCTGTTGGCTGCACCAGCAGTTCTGGCACTGGGTCTGCCAGGATCATCGCCGCCGACTCTGGCCGCTCGCCGTGGGCCGGGTAGTACATCCGTGACAAAGAAGTTTGTATCGAAAAAGTTGGATGTGAACCTCACCTACGTGGAGAACTCGGGCGTATGCGAGACAACGCCTGGCGTTCATCAGGTGTCTGGGTATGTGACTGTTGGGAAGCATATGCACATGGTGAGAGACATTTCCGTCGCTGTTTGTTTTTTTTTCAGCTCACCTTTTCTCCACTTAGTGGTTCTGGTTCTTCGCGGCTAGGAAGTCTCCGGAGAAGGCACCCTTCACTCTATGGTGATGACCCTTTTTCTTTTTGCGTTTGTGGGTGTTGATGTTGATTATGATTGGCGTAGGTTGAACGGTGGACCGGGTTGTTCTTCGATGATTGGTCTTTTTCAAGGTACTGTTGTCAGCGATACCCATCTTTTGCTACCAGGTTTACAAGGCGTTGAATTCGGCAGAACATGGACCTTGCCTTGTTAACGCTGATGGTGCCACGACGGTCAATAACCCATACAGGTGCGTTTTATGTCACGAATCTGCGACATTCACTGAAATGTCATATTGTCAGTTGGAATGAGGTCAGCAATAGTGCGTGATATGTGTTACATCCAGATTCCAAAGCGATCGAACTTCTCGACTGACCGACGCGTTCGTGTAGTGATCTACATCGATCAACCTATTGGAACGGGGTTTTCCTACGGGATTGATACCGTGACAAGTACGAAAACCGCGGCTCCGTTCGTGTGGCAGGCCTTCCAGATCTTGTTCGAGAGCCAATTGTTCTCGCACTATCAGTCTAGACAGTACGTCCACTATAGTCTCCATGGAATTTTTCCTAATCCCCATATCACATCAGGTTCAATCTGGCGACGGAGAGCTATGGAGGACATTATGGTCCCGAGTTTGCTACCTATTTCCTGAAACAGAATTCTCTCATCAACCGTGGATCCCTCCCTGGCGCGGTGAAGATCAACTTTCATGCGTTATTGATAAACAAGTCTGTCGTCGTTTTCCCTCATTATCCATTCACACTCATGGAGTCACGGTAAAAACATTACAATAGTGGATGGATTGACCCTCTCATCCAGAACAAAGGATACATCGATTTCGCAGCGAACGCACCTGGATACGGACCCCTGGCTTCTGATTCTGATTTGCAGAAGATGAATGCTTCGTACTATGGGCCCAATGGTTGCCTGGAACAGCAACGAACCTGCTATGCTGGTGGGGACTCGACGACGTCTAGTGTGAACACAGCATGCAAAAATGCCGATGACTATTGCGTGTGTACTTTTTGTTTTTTCGGTTCGAGTCTTCTTCAGTACTGACTTGCTACTATCAGTGGAACAACATCGGAGCCGTGTCCATTGGAGATCGCGATGCTTACGACTTGACCCAGAACTCGACCTCGGCCTTTCCTCCGGAGTACTATGTCAAGTACCTCAATCGCGAGGATGTCGTATCCGCCATCGGAGCCGAGTCGAGTTATTATGAGTGTCCGGACGGACCGTACAACAAGTTTGTCACAACTGGTGATGTAAGGGAGATCCGTATTCTTCAATAATTCGTCGATTTGCAATCTGACGTGGTTCCCTTATCATCAGGATGCCCGCACATTCTTACCCGAATTGGCAACGTTGGTCGATTCTGGGCTCAAGGTCTTGATATGGGTAAGTTGGGAGTTTGTAGTTTGTTTATAGGCGGGCAAGCACTGACGTTCGGTTAATTATGTCATTCCCAATGTTAGGCTGGCGACACTGACATCATGTGAGTCATCATTGGTTTGATACACAGTCTGAATATCTTTGTAACTTGTTCCTTTGCAGTTGTAATTGGGTTGGAGTGTATGAGGCTGTCAAGGTGATGGAATGGTCGGGCAAGGCTGCACTCGCGAGTACTCCGCTCAAGAACATGACGATTAACGGGAAAGTAGTCGCTGCGATTCAGAATGTTAAGAATTTCTCCTTTGCGTACGTCATTTTACAACCCGGTTTTACTAAAATATTGAGTTGTTTTTCTACTGCTTTGCAGGAGGGTCTACGCGGCTGGACATGAAGTGGTGAGTTTATCCAAGCTTGTTGCGGCGGGGAACATTTTTAATGACTGTCGTATTTTCTGTTAGCCCGCCTTTCAGCCTGCTGCGTCTTTGGAGATCTTTAAGCAAATAATAAAGGGAAAGGCATTGCACTCTGTGTGAGATGTTTGTTGGAACAGACTCGGCTTTGTTCGTGGACATTTTTTTACACTATCTTATCGTATTTAACGGAGGGGCTATCCTCATGGCCATGCACGTTTGGGAATAATCCCTTGCGTAGACCTGACAGTGATATGATAACCAAATTCGAATGATTGCTATCATCAGTTCATTGCCCCCTTGGAACACGTTTTAGTGTTTTCCTCAGCCTGCTACTACTAGCCTCACCTGACGTGCACTGTTGTGGTCTGCGTGATCGTGCGCGCGCGCGGGGTGTTGGGATGGAGATGCTGTCTTGTTTGTTTCCAGCCTCCGAAAATATCATAGATAAACGTTCTCCTCCAGAGCAACAACGACTTCATCAGTGAGACTCTGAGAAGCGGTACAAGGCGCATGAAATCAACTGAGAAACGGCGAAGATGGGACCATGTTTAGCCCAAGAGCTCGGTAATTCTGCGGTCATCTTCAGAGTTTTTCCAATTTCGAGCTCATTCCCTTCGTCAAGGTAGCCGAGCCAAGAATCACAAGTTCCTCTAATCCTATACTCTGACAGATAATCAATCACCCTCTTGACGAGAAAGAATTTGGATTTGAAACATTATGTACGTGGAGATAACCGCTGCTCGTTTGGAGTGTATTCCAAGGTCACTGTTAAACCTCTCCTACCGATTAGACGGTCTGAAGAATTCGTTCCCAGGAAGGCTCACAAAACGCGGAATGAACCCTTTCCGCTGAAAGTTCGAACAAAGAGTTACACTCTGAAACTCGGATGACCGTCCCTCAAGACCTGTGCAAGTACGGCTCTCCCTCCTTTCATCTGCACTTGCCCCTCAATGATGTCCAACCTTCCTTATAGATCTTTCAAATAAACCGACGAAGAACTACGTGTTTCAATAAAACGCTTAAGAAGTCGCCTCTTCCGGGAGTTGCTTTGATTTCAAGGGACATCCAGATCCTACCGTCTTTCACTCTGGCCCGTATCGGATGTAGTTCGGTCTCTTCCTCCCTCGTTGGCTCAATTAACTTGGAACTGGCTAGTACCATGCTTTCTGAGGTCCATAAGCTCACCTCGCGATTCATTATCTGTCGCGTTTCCAGGCCGGAAACGTTGTATGCATCGCATCGACTTCCTCTGAGAATGTTCCAAACAGCCCCGACCCTTGATACCACGCTATAGAACAAGGATGGAATGCGTCGCACCTCCGAATGGGATTTGCTTCTCCATATGACTTCCAACCTCGCGGTCAGGTCACGCGGGAGATCCTCTGATCATCCCGCGATCTTACATATGAATATCAAACACCCGTCCAGTTATCACTCGGGTGATCTGAATAAGCTTTCTTGACATTAGACATGTGCATGAGGATCGTACGCGAGAAGGAAGCTCGGAACTTCTAGATTTTATACTCCAGGGACATCGTCAAGTACGGGAAATTGTAAGCCTGTACTTATGATTTGACTGTGGGACATGTATCCCACCTGACGAGAACAGTCCTTAAATCTGAACACCAAATGTGTACTGCTCAGACCCTTGATCTCGAGCTCGCTCTGCATTATTATTGAATGGCTAGATACCCAGCGCACTTTTTCAAAGACAGCGGCGCAAGCTTTAGGTTCCGACTCTGAATCATCGCCGCTCATCGATCATGTTTGCACTCACCCTATTATTTTGGCATAGAGGACCCGCTGACCCTGCAAGCCGGCGTTTTTTTCGATGTCTGCTCCACTTCTCGGTGACAACAGTTCGATCCAATGCCTCCCCGGCGCCGAGTCTCCAATTTGATCGACATTCAAACGTTCACACCCCGTCCACCCTGATCATGAGACGGTGAACCTTGATCAGCTGGACGAGCATGAGTTCCACCAGTGGATAGGTAACTTTCACCAAAGATCAAATTTTGTGCCACAGCCATGGTACATGGAAACCAAACCCGGCCGAGCACCAGAAGTTACTTGAAACCGTTCAAGCAGAGATCTTCGCTCAAATCCCGCATTGTCTCCATGATCACTAAATGAATTGTTTGCAAACGTCAAAGCTTATCCGACAGGCTAGATTTCTTGGACAGTCATGGATCTGATGGAAACGGGCGCCGATCATGAGCCAGTACGTCGATCGTGAATTCGTTGAGCCTGACATTTCAATAGGATCTCCGTCCTCCGACGCTGTCTACAGCTCGATAAAGCCCACCCTAACGTAAATGGACTCTTCTCCCAAAATTGTCGAATCCTTTCCTGACCGAGAAACATGTGATTCCAAGGAATATAAGTCGGACCCTCGCCGAGCCCTATCCTACGCCAAAAGGTCGTCTCTCCCACAATGCTTCTCAAATGTGTGGTCTGCGATAGAGAATTCGCCAACCGCGAAGCACTTTCACAACACATGCGGACATCGTCCGTTCAGCATCCCCTCTGCGTTCCCTGCAATCGCAGGTTCGTCAGTGAGGGTGAGCGCGCAAGGGTAAGTTTTCAATTGCTCACCATGCAGAGTTTATCTGAACAACCAACACGTACAGCACGTGGCCAGCGCTCACCCACCAACCCATCCTTGCGTCCCCTGCGGCAGAGTATTCAAGCATCAATTCGCACTCGAAGACCATTATCGAGGGTCCCCCGCCCACCCGAACTGCGCGAGGTGCGGGTTGGGCTTTTTCGGAAGATCCGAACTTGAAAGCGTGCGTATTATTATGTCGATTCGGATCCTCGCTTACGATTCCTTCTTATTTCGGACGCTTAACATCTGGATGTTTGCAATCAGACTGTGGTTTCGGACGGCGTCGAAGGTCATGCGCACTGGCAGCCCAAAACTCACCGGGTTGTTCGCTCGGCTGAAGCTGCTCCGGGAGAATCGGGGGTGATCTATATTTTAACAGTTCGCCATCCTGTGTGTTAACGCACTTTTGGTGTAGGATTCGACGTTCACAACAGCCGGTCCCACTCCCGTATTCAACTTTACAGATCGTCCTTCTTTAATTCAAGCGGACGACGCAAAATTTGGGGGGCCACCGGGAGAATCGCCGACCCACCGCTCCAGCTGTTCGACTCCTCGTGGACCCGGATTATCGTCCGTATGGGCTACACAGTCGGTAATGACTTCCAAGGTAAGATCTATCATCTTGGGTGAATATAAATGTTCAACGCACGGCGTTTGATTCACCCCAGCTTCCTCCCCCTTCATACGCGATGGATACGATGTGGGAGTCGATGGCGCCGCATGTATCGGCACGGCTGAGTATGGTCAAAGCGAGAAATGGTGTGGGTGTGATATGTCCAGAGACTTCTAATGGGATTGGCAACTGGCGGCGCCCGTCTGGTTCGTCGATTCCAATTGGGTTCAATCCGTTCGAGTGATATATTTTTGTGTTACGTAATATTTACGGTACCGTATGCAAACATTTCGATTGCGCCTGATCGTGAAGAGAAATTGGTTGTCTCGAGAATATGTCTTGGCATGTCTCACTTTATTCTCGATCTGGCCCCGCCATGTCAGCCTCCCTCCCGATTAGGCCGCGTCAGCCTCGGCGTCACACTCGAAATCCTGGGATATAAAAGCTGCGAGAAACCCCCCACTTTTCTCCATCCTCTGGGACCTTCCTACATCGCTACTACTACAATCCTCACACTCTCTCTACACTACACTCTTTTATAACTCTACAAATGCCTTCTCTCGCCAAACTCCTCCCTCTCGTCGTCCTCGCCGCGACTTCTGTCTTGGCGACCCCCATCGTCGTCCCCCGCGACGGCGTAAGTGCCCTGTCACCGTCGTCCACGACATCGCCTAATGTTCCTTCTTACAGGCCATCGGCCGCCACCACCGCGGCTTCCGTCACCACCATGTTGGACACAGACACCGTGAGCAACCCCGCTCTTTCTCAATGCCCGCCTTTTTCAACTGACACTCCCTCGCGTCACAGACGGTGGGCGCAACAACCACCGCGGACACAGGCACCACCGCCGAGGTGGAGATGGCCTTTCCGAGTTGTTCGACGATATCTTCCCCCAGAAGGGTGTCGGAGGCGAGGGAGGTGAAGGAGGTGACGCCGGTACTGATTACACTGGCAAAGGCAAAGGCGGCAACGGCGGTAGCGGCGGGCCTGGCGGCAAAGGTATCTGGAAGGCCAAGGGGAAACATGAGCACGATTCGTATGAGGGTGGTGGGACTTTGGAGAAGCGCGCGGAGTACGAGCAAGGATACTGGGGAGATGGGAAGGAGAAGAAGCACTCTTACGACGGGGAGGGATACCACAAGAAGGAGAAGAAGGGCTACGGCGAGGAGAAAGGCTACGGGGAGGAGAACCGTGAGTACGAGGGAGAGTACGAGCAGCCTGGCTACAGCAGCGGATACGGCAAGACGCAAGACGGCTATCCCAAACAGAAACTTCCCATGAAGAAGAAGAAGGGGAGTGGTCAGGGAGGACACGGTGGCGCTGGTGGCGCTGGTGTCTACGAGAACGGATCACGCTCGGATCTCGAAGCTCTCGACACTCTCATTCCCAGCCAGGAGGGAGTTGGAGGGGAGGGAGGGGAGGGAGGTGATGGAGGTGATAACGGTACCGAGCCTGAGGATTTGTTCGAAGCTCTCCTTGGCGAAGACGGGTTGGCAGGACTTTTGAGCTGATCTCTTTCTCTCTATCTTTCCGTGATCTTTCCTTCAACCATTCGTAGTATACCCTGTTTGTCTTCATCTGTGGCATGTCATTCTACGGTTCCTTTAATTGGATTCAAACCGACTTTCGATCTGCAGCTGAAAACTGGACACTCGACTCTTTATTTTTAGGAATGCTACGGGAAAGCGACGTTTAATTACAGCACACATGCAGATTATTCCGGTATCTATTCAAGTTGAAAGAATTTGAGAGGTCTGATCAATGGTGGCCATAAACGTATGAAAAGTAAGACGACCGCCATAACTCGCATAATCGTACTCCGCAACAGCCCTGACGTCTCTCTTCTTAGGCCTTGATGATGTCGCAGCGCGGAAAAGGTCCAACATAGGGTCGATCCATTCAAGAAGCTCCTCCATGTCCTCCCGTACCAATTCGAGGACTTCGTCGGAAGTTTGTCCAATCGTCACGAAAGCGGACTTGACATCCGAGTCGAAGGCGAGAGACAACTGAGAATTCCATTGTTCCAGACGGGAGACGGTGTTCAGCCGGATGTTATTATTCAGATCGTAGTGGATCGCAGCCCACACCAACAGGAAGAACGACTCGAGGTCATGAGGTAGAGATGAGGCGGTGGATTCTCGACCAGAAGATTTGGGTATTAAAATTCCATGTCGTGGTATCTATTCAAGTCGAAAAAGATCGAGGAGTCTGGTCAATGGCAGCCATAAAACTTTGAAAAGTAAGATGACCGCCATTAGTCGCATAATCATACTCCGCGACAGCTTTGGTGTTCCTTTTCTTCGGCATAGACAACGTCCGAGTCCCAGCGCGGAAGAGGTCCAAGAGTGGATCGATCCATTCCAGTAGCTCCTCCATATCCTTCCTAACCAACTCGAGAACTTCATCAGAGGTCTGCATCCCGATAACAAACGCAGACTTGACATCCAAAGCCAAAGAGAGCTCAGAATTCCACCTTTCAAGTTTCGAGACGGGGGACGGTGTTCAGCCGGATCTTGTTCTTCAGATCATAGTCTATCGCAGCCCACACCAACACGAAGAAGAACGACTCGAGGTCATGGCGGTAGAGACGAGGGGGTGGATTCTCGACCAGAAGATCGCGCGCCATGAAGGGGATGGTTCCCGTCCTGTGCTTTGCTGCAGAAGTGGGCACCTCGCCAGCGTCATTCAGGATCGAAGCCATATCCCAATCGTTGACGATCCCCTTGGCATTTCCATCCTTGCGCTGGAACATGAGGTTGTTCTCGCTGAGATCTCGGTGAAGCACTTTGCCGACGGTATACGCCTGGTAGTGACCTAGTCCGCACACGTAACACAACGTCAACAAAAAACGAAAAGAAGTTTAGAAACGAAACCAACATTCAACACAATCAACAAAAACCCTCTTGAACTTCTCTACCGTATCCAACCCACAACTTGCGGTACAACCTCATCGCAATCGCACGAAGCTCCCGGTTTTTAAATTCCGCCGTCGAAATCGGCTTCAAAAGCTCAACACGAGGCAGCACCAACTGCTCCGCGCTATACGTGGCAGAGAACGACACCTCGGGAAGATGGTCTCTCCACCCCGGAGGGGCATCCACGATCTTCTTGATAATCACCGCCTCCTTCTGGCGCGACACGAGCGGCCAGCTGATCTTGAGCGCCTCAGGCCAGCTCAGTCCCTCCTTCCCTCAGCGCTTCATAAACCTTCGTCGCCCGACCAATAAGCCCATGATACTCAAACAAAATCCTTTGAACCGTCCACGACCCAGACTCACGTCACCGTCGTCACCGAGCGGAAATGCGATGCGAGAACAGACGATGCACGGAACACCCGCGGCTTTCACCATCGATTTCGACGACGCATCAGCCTGGAGAGCGTCGCTGTGGTGTATCTCCATATGCGGATCAAACCCAGCATGTTTATGATCGCAAGCACTAGTAAGCGCATAAATGACAAGCGCCAGCGCAGCGGGGTACTCTTCAAAACTGAACGACTTCGTCCGTATCATGCACGCGCTGTCATAACACCACAACGATAAAAACGTGCGGTCGATGAAGATACCGGCGGTGTAGAGCCGAGTGGAGCTTGTCATGCACTCGAGCGCGTAGGTAGCGAGTTGGAGCTCGTCTTGGGTGTAGTCGATGGTTCGGCGCTTGGTGGGACGGGTATTGGCGGTTTCTGAGTCGATATTTTTGCGTTTTTGGCCGGTAGTCCGGGAGGGGGGAGGGGAAGAATACCGGGTCGAGGCGTACCCTGGGGGGCCTGACGCGTTACAGGAGGCAATCCTTGCACTCCGACGGACGGGGTCGGCGCTGGGGCTACGATTCGCCGAGGGGACCTGCTTGCGCGGTCTACCAGACGACTGTCCACTCGAAGCGAGCCCGCTTTTGGGAACCGAAGGCAGGGCAGAGCTAGTAGATGACGCGACGGCCGCCCGCTTCCTCTCACCATCCAACTTCCTCTCTTTCTCGAACTCAAACACCTGCCACGGCATCAGCCAAACCGGACGGTCGACCATCTCCGCCAAGGTCAACATATCGGGTTGGAGGCGCGTGAACCGCGATTTGATTTTACACGTGTCGTCTTTGCTCCAGAACACGACAGAGCTCCGACTCGGAGCCTTTCCGGTACGATTTACCAATGCGCGGACCTTGGGTATCAGATCCTCGGCGATCTCTGTGAAGATTGGGTAGAGCTCCGTTTGGTTGTTCGTCTTTTCCTTATATCCCCGGAGAACATCAGGGTCGATGGTCCATGTTGTTTGCTCGCAGATGAGATCAACGGTGGCATCGTCGACACCATATACGTGCTGCATGAACGGCTTGATGTCGACAAGAAATACTTGTTTGATGTCGTCTTCTAGTGAGGACGAATGGCAGAACGAGTGGCATTTTCCGGAAGCCCGACGACGCCATGTTTGCTCGGTGTCGACATATCTGTTCACCCGATTTCATACTGATTAGCGCTGCTTCAATGAACGAGATAAAGACTGACTGACCTGAATCTATCGACGATGGATCTGAACAACTGCCAGTGGCACTGGAGGAGGAGGACGAATAGGAAAAGGAAACGGAGAGGCTCCCAAGATGCGGGCATTTTGGAACGTTTACACCACAGTTTGGTTTGGTCAAAGTGTTCAAAGCAAGGGACCAAGATGGTCGGAATTCTCAGTGGCCAGATGAACAATGGGCGTGACAGTAGCCACATCGAGACACGTGTTCGTGACTGGACGCGTCGACTTGTGTGTAGCCAACTTGTAGCATCTGGTATCAGCCAATGGCACAGAAAATCAGATGGGGGCTTACGCTGTGGAAAATAAGACTGTTGAATGGGTTGGAGTCGATATCCATGCCCAGCATGATTTTCAAGTTATACAGTCACGTCGGTCGACGACTCGATTCCATGTCTGTCGAGTGTCCGAGTCTACAGCTGTAGAATACAGCTAGTTACTAAGCTGAATCAGCTTGGACCGTCACGGCTAGGATGAGACAGTGTCTATGTCCCTCGATTAATGCTGGCACCGTTATTCGGTATTGGACGTCAAAACTCGCTTGGAACACACTCCGTTAAACATAGGTAGACTGGCCAATTGTCCGGTTCTGCACCTCTGAGAAGACATTATCACGCGGGGGGTAGGAATTCCTGGGTTTATTATGATACGACTACATCTACTATTGCAAGTAACAAGTTGAACAAGCTGCGATAAATTCAACCCACGTGGCATTTTCAAGATAGAACTCTTTGCTTCGTTCTGGATCTGATCTGAAGGTCCTGAAGTAGTACGGCAAAGACAACCACTGGGATTGTGTGACGAGAAGAACGTGGAGGTCATACGGTTGAAAAAGGGAGAGGTGATGATCGAAGTTCTTGATGTTCTTGAGGTTATCGAGGAGCTCACCGAAGTCCTTGAATGATGGTGGCCTATTTTCGACTGTGGTACACGAATCGTGCATATAGCTTCGTTTTTCTGCAGTATCTGCAATCTTGGAGAGATAAGCGTACAAGACGGAGTCACAAATGGTCTTCAGTTGCGTGACAAAATCGTGGGTTGCCTGGGTTACGTTTTTTATCTGTAGAAGCAGTGCCTCAGCTGGGCGAAGTTTGGAAGGGGATGAATGCAGTACTTGGTTCCAGCGAAGACCAACCGCCGCGACTAATAGTTCTAGTGCCGCAAACCTTTCCCAGTCCCTGTCCGACCAATTGTCCAAATCCAGGAGACATGGATACCAGATGCCTGTCTCTATGCTGTCGCTTACAACTTCGATGAGCCGATCCTTTCTTGAGCTTTTATTGAGGCATTGACTGATAAATTCAGACAGGTGTCGAATTTTCCAGAGCAAGGCCGGCGTATCACAATCTATAGGTAGATACGTCAGCCCCTGCTAGTATCATAAAAAACAAGTGACGGTGACAGACAGACCGTTCGGGTGAGACGAGGCGGACTGGATGCCAGCATCCACGGAAAAACCCAACACTTTGCATCCCAAGGACAAAGCGTCGTAGAATGCTGTGTGAACCCATTCTTCGAAGTCCACATGATAATCTTTTGAACGTTCCTTATCATGGAGGAAATCCCCAAAGGATGCATGGTTCAAATAAATCGTAACAGTCCCATTTTCCCATCCCCCAAATGAAACAAGAGATCGCAAACCTCGTAGCATCAGCTTCACCTTCCCGCGTTGGAGACAGAGCAATGCCTCGATGTCAAGCACACCCAAGAACCCAAAAGTGTCCATGAAAGAGGTGCCCATGACAGAAGGAAATACGACATACCCTACGATACGCTTGAACATAGGAAGCTTGGATGTCGGATATGATGACAGGATCTGTAAATAGAGCTTGTCGAGCTCAGCGAAGGGAGCCGAATCGGAGGAGAAAGCGGTTGAATCGGAGGTGTTCAGAACCTGATCGAGACGATCTGCAGGCGAAAAGCCTTCTTCGTCGATGAATTTGATGGCCGTGGACGCATAGATAAAGTAACCCCCAGACTTGGTTACGAGCGTGTCGACGACGTTCTTGGAAAGCCAAGGTCTCGGGACGAACTCCATGACGTCTCTGTGCCTCTTAGAGCTGTGTATTCTCGAAAACTCGCCTCGAAGATACTTGGCGACATCGTTCATAGCCTTCAAATCGCCGTAAAGCGATAAGATTTGGGCAATGTTGGCCAGGTCTGGTTCTTCAAACGCTTCACAAAGATGGGCTTCGGGACGGCTCACGATCAAGAAGCGGAGCGGGATGCGATGGGTTTTCACCATGCGAGTCACTTCTGCTAGGATGCGACGTTGTTCGTCACGTCCCTGACACTCGTCCAGACCATCGATGACAACTAAGAATCGTGAAGGAGGGACCAGTGCAGAGCCCTGTTGGAATAAGGAAACCAAAAGATCGACGGAGCCCAAGGCGCGCTCAGCGATGCACGGGTCCTTTTTCAGTATAGTGTCGAGCATCTTGCGCTTCTCTGGCACTGATAACGCTATCTGAGCAGCTATGGTTTGAAGGAGGTGTTTCGCAGAATTCCGATTAGGGACAGTACGAGCGAAAAAGAAACTTGCTGCGAGCTGGTCGCGCCCGGCACACTTTTCCGCAATAGTCTGCGCGATCGCCGATTTTCCTGCGCCTGCGGGACCGTGAAGCCAGAGGATGCTTTTACCCTTACTACCAGGCTTGACCCACTTTTCGATCTGCTCCAATATTTCCTTCCGCGTTCCAGGAAGACATCGAGGAGCTGGGTCACGTTCCTGGGAATTGTAAGCGGCGCCCATAGAAACACGGTCCGAGATCGATGGCCAGGGAAAGCCCTGCTATTGCTCCAGATGAGGGTCCGAAAGTAATATGTCTCAACTGATTACCTGCATGGGAGGAGATTTCGTTGTATACGTTCCCATAGTACGTGTGAGAGTCGCCCTGAGCAACGTCGATGAAAGAGGAGTGCGCGATCGTCACAAACGATGGTCTCAAGGGTTCCTCGCTGGAGGTCTGGTTCATGGTTGCGGTTGTCCTGAGTGTGAAGTGGAAGGTCTGTAAGCAATGAAGGCGTGGCTATAGCAGCGCATTGATGGCATCGCCTCGTGAGCAAAGCCCAACACTCAGGCATTCACGGTTGGGGTTTGCGCTCGTAAATCGCCCCTACCCGGATCCTGACGTCCCTTCGTCTCTAGGAGTCAAGCGTCCGTTCGGGTATAATATTCAGCCACACGTTTCCGTGATAGATACATTCCAGCATCTGCTCCGTTTCCCTCCGAACCAACTCGACTCCAACAGAGGTCTGCATGCCTAAAAGTAACGAATGCAGACTTGACATCCAAATCACCCCGCCGACGATATATGTCTGAAGTGATCTGATACTTAGGATACGAGAGACGGGATAGGTGAACGGGAGGGCTGGGGAATGTACAGGATGACCCTCCCCTGTCAGAAGGGTGTATGTGGCCGGCGTCGTTTGGTGATGACGGGACGGGGGGTGGGCGATGTGGAATATAACTGGGCTGATAATTTAAATACAAGGCCATAAAGTCAGCAATAGACATGATGTCATGCAGAAAGAGCGCACCTTTTGAAGACTGTCAACCACACACCGCGTTTTTGCTATCTATCAGCGCCTACAATCCCAGGCCACACGTTGAATACTGCTTGGACCGCTGCCGAGGCGGCAGGTGCCGACGATTGGAATGTCGTTTGACACATCATTGGGTGAACGTCTTCCAAGGATGACGAGAGCATCAGACTGAGAACCGAAAAAGGGACTCCGAGCGGACCCGGGAAGGACACCTGCCGCGTTGATGAGATCGTAAACGGGTGTCTTTGATATAGAGCGCTTGTGCCATCGAACCGTGATGCGCCATTGCATTACTTGGGGCCAATAAAAAGACTAATCGAGTAGAACACATGAGAACTGTCCCGGCCACTGAAGATTGTGTCGCGTTAGAAGGTATAGAGTATTGACTTGGAAGAACGTACTTGACGATAAGATGCTGAAGATTAGCCGAAATCCGGTGTTGCGGAAGAGCTTGAAACCATCTGTGCAACATGCCTGAAAAGCGAGGTAAACGTGGCTCTACAGGTAGCGCAATGAGTGTCGAACACACGGCAGATTTGTCTGGCTCAGGTACTCACGCTCTCTCACTCCCTATGATAACAGTGAATGTTCCGCGCTTGGTCTGTAGGTGGCAGCAGGACCAGACAGAAGAGGAAGAACCCAATGATCATTGGGATGGCGGTGCCAACTGAGATCAGGAGTAGGAAGGAGGGTGTGTTCCCAGCGAAAAGAGGCGTGAGGGGAGGTCCGAGGCCGAAACCCGATAATGACCAGAGCACGCTGGAACGGAGATGAAGGTTAGGCGGAGGGATAAAATTCAAGAAAGAATTGGGTTCTTACAGCCTTATCCGTGATGGTCTTCGCTGTCGAGTTGATAAAAGCTATGAGAGCAGAGTTTCCACCTGCGCCGGTCATATACCCGCAGAGGGAGAGGACACAACGACGAGGGTCGACATAGTGTGTGCCGACGCGGAGGTGTATCGGATGTCGGAAAAGGCAAGAAGGGGAAGGCGAAATTTCCGGATGCGAGGGAGGTATATGGCCCTCTGAAGTGGCCCCATACTGGACCTGAGGCCTGAGCGCTGAGCTGACAATCCGACTGAATGATAGGTAATGTTAGTCTTGAACAGAGAAACGAGGTGCAACACACACAGCGTCCCGCAGCCTTCTATAACGCTGAACATTCTGAGACGAGGGTAGAGCCAGGGAGCGTAAGCTGGGATATTGTGAGTTTGAGATTCTCGAAGGTGCCTTCAAAAGTCGATTGTTAGTAAAGCCAACAAGTGTGCTCATCCAAGCAAGGACTCACACGACTGGTACCGGAACTGAATGACGCGAGGACCATAAATCTGGGGTGCTCAGGATTCCCGGCGACAGGGACGACATGGAGTCGGTAGAGCAAGAGGAAGAGATTTATCCGTAATATTTTCGGAGGCTGGAAGCAAACAAGACACATCCTCTCTGTCAAGCGACACCGCCCCGAGTCCATACACCAAATTCTGGCTACATGACAGATCCATAAGTCCTTTCGTTGAGGATGTGCCTTCCTCAGCTGGCAACCAGCATTTACCCAAGACGCGACGACAGCTACCCATGGTAGAACCTCAAATCCCCAGTGTATGTACCAGAGTGTTCCCTGTCCGTCAGAAACCAACAACACACTGAGCAGAACCACCGCGGAGCCAGCCCCAGTCATATACGATCAAAAATTCCGCATCCGTGATCATACTCTTTAGGGGTAATGCAAGGGAGACGAGGTGGGCAACTTTGGTTGCGAGACATGTGCGTTCTTTTGAAAAAGAGTTTTCCGCAATCTCTGGAATTTATATTTTCTTTTTTAACGTAGCGTAATGGCGATATATCAATAAGCCAAGAGTTCTACCCTGACCCACTACCTCAGCTGTCGACTCGCCGAAAACGCCCTGGGTATACAGTGATCCTATTGCTCATGCGCTCACCGGTTCCCCTCCTCACATCCCTTCCACCCCCACTCCAAAATGCCGAAATGTACCGCATGTTGACTACATCTACACCGCCTTGCATCGAGCCCACCTCGACGAGAGACCCCTCATTCAGCCGCTCTGGTGCAAGCATATTCACCATCGAGGCACAGGTCCTTTAGGGACCCTCCATCATCGTGCCTCGTGCCATAGAGGAATCTCAACAATGGCGAGGTATTACTCCCCCCCCCAGATGACGCCTTTCACGACCCGAAGACGCTCGCGTCCGTCAGGAATGCCGGGAAGGAGGGGTTTGAGGAGATACCGATGCATATTCTGGGTCTAAGCATGACCACCACCACTATCACCACTGTCGACCAACAACTCCATCAATCCCAGATCATCTCAGGATGATATTCGCCCGCAGGCACCTCACCCATGGTAGACGCTATTCGTGCTCGTCGTGGACCAACGGGATCACCCCGCTCTACGCCACACTATGACACGTCCTGCCCATTGCCAGCGGTTGAAACTCGCTGTTAGGAGTGACCCGGGCTGGTGCTGTGTGCCTGCCGCTACCGCACATGTACCTGCTCCTGCTCAAAACATAACCTGCTACGGATCCCAGATTAGTAGCACCCAACAGACCTTGCCTGTGGGTGAGGGATAGAGGAGACGGGGCGGGGGCGGGGGCGGGGATGGGGACGGGGACAGTGGAGGAGAGGACGGGGGGTTTGTCTGTGGAGGCGTCAGCGGTGGTGGTGACGTATAACATGGTGTCGAGACATGTGATTCCGTGGCGTTTGGAGAGGAAAGATGCGGGATACAGTATGTTTCGTTTTTAGACGTTCGTTTATGCAGTCCTTCCACGATACAACTTACGGCAAGCCGTCTGATACCGAGGTTGATGTGGAGAATGAGCTATATCTCTGTCAGGACATTCGCATTGCAAATTCTAAGATTTCTAGCTTGTTTCTAACCTTGGTCACGAACTTCTGGCAGTTACTACATGCTTAGCAACGTTGGGGCGCTAGCAAGTGCAACGGTATCAGTCAGCCAAGACTACCCTCCTTTACGTCAAGAATGTCCTTCTCCGAGCCATATTCCTGCCGATCTTGGTTTTGTAACACACGGGAGCGCTGGAACTCAGACTCGTTCTCTATCGTACTATTCATCGACCCGACCGCAAAGGAGAGGTGTCCAAAAGTCGCAGCACGACCTTCAGATGCCCCTGGGCCCGCGAATTTGCTTTCGGTCGATGGGCTCATCTCACAAACATCCATCATAGAACGCTGAGTTTCGACCAGGACGATCACCACAGCCGGATACATTGCCTACATTTGCAGATGTTGATCAGAGGATTACACATGGCCGAGATCTATAGTCCCCCTAACACTTACGGAAAGAGAAAAGTACAAGGCCTGAAAGCCAAGGTATTCAGAGCCAACAAGACTCGCAGCAAGACTCAGAACCAAGTACACAATCTATTAGAATGATGAGAACCTTGAAGATCCTGTGCGCGTATATCAGCAAGTCACTGACCTGGAACGCAAGGTAAACAAGACCTGATTCAACGAGAAGAATCAATATGGTCTGCACTGGGCTCTTTCGTGCGCTCAAGCCGAGAGTCTTCACGATGAGTGTACGGTGAACCCTAAAAACTTCATGGTGAGCCGCTGGATCTAGTGCGTCCCTCCTATAGCGACGTACCATAACTTATATGCAATCATCAATGTCGTGACAGCGTTCGTTGCGATGGAGAGTGTAATGCTTGCGGTCCATAGGATCAGGGTAACCCCAGTATCCTTCGAGGAATTGTAGCCCATCGGGGTCAATAACCATGCAAGGGAGGCGAAGGTCGTCACTGGGAGCATAGAGAGACATTCAGCAAAAGGGAGTGATTCCGGGCAAAATGTCCATTACCCACAGTTCCGATCCACAGAACAAACGGTACGAGAATTACCCACTTTTGATCTGGGAAAAGGACCCAAGCCCTCCAAATGACAATGAGATCGCTGACCAATGTCTTCACCGAGTATAATTAAGCTAGGCACGGAATCCGGCAGCAACAGATTGATACTCACAGGAAGGATCCCCGTCCAGAATTCGACTGTGTTCAAGCTTTGTACTGCATTATTGACCAGCTGTTGCTTCCCCAACAGCGGGTAATCAATATCCAGGATGAGAGCCTTTCGGATGGACGTAATGAATACGGCAATGTGAGTTCCAGTATTCAAACTGGAGAGGAGGAAGTTGATGACTGTCGCTATGAACATGGCTGCTGTCGTCCGATTAGGAAATCCTTTCCGCCTGTAGATCTCAGGAATCAGTTCTTGTTAGCGACTTTGCGAGAACGAGAAAACGAACACAAAGATAACGACTACTGCAGAGAAGAGTACGACAAATACTCCTGTAATCCAAGTTCATGGAATGGACTCATACGACGAGCGAGGAGAACGCACCATATAAAAAAACGAAGATGGACAATGTTTCAACATCCCGCAAGTATGAAGTACCAAAAACCTGGAGAACCTCGCTCTCGTCGGGCGTCATGGAGCCGCAAATACTAACAGGATAATGCGGGGATCGATGGATATGGCCAGAATGACAACCTTAAGCTGTCTATATAACTTAGGCGCTGTTGACACATGGCTTGCTCCTGCAATTAATACGGCTTTTGTCCGGTGGAGATGCTACGGAATGAGTGTCCAAACGAAGGTGATGTTGGATGACTGAGCAATAATGAACGAGTGCCAATCTTGATAAACTTATCCATCAAGCCACCGTGATCGGATGGTACATCATTAGTGCGAAAGTCTGTTGACAGTATACCTGTCTCCACAACGATTTTCACACTGCCATTGTGTCGCGCTTTCCGTCGCCGGTATCGATGTGCCTCTCTCCGAGTGCCAGTACTGTGGACGTGAGGTTGGGACGTGCTTTGAGACAGGGAAACCGTGGACGGGATCCGGAGGTTTAGGAAGAGCCAGTGGCGGTAAAGTGGACGCCATCTGCCCTGTCTCCATCACGATATCACATCACAAGTCAGTGATACGAATGAAACGCCTTGAAAGACTTGGACATCCGGCCATGCTACGTAGTTGAGCGCCACGAGATGTTTCGCGACCACCGTCCATTGAATTTCTCATTCAGGGCGAATAACGTGGGAGATTCCTGATATCAGGGCAAATCATGCCACATGGAGGGCCGAAGAGCTGAATAGACGTGAAATGTGGCAAATGTGGGGAGGGGTAGAAAATACATACGTGAATACCGTCCGATTTCAATGTCTTGTAATTCCCCATTACAAGATATCAGAAGCGCTGATGACGTGGGCAAACTACCCCAATTCATCCCTACAGTTATCGGTAGCAACCCAAAACTGTTGGTGCGCCTTACTACTGCCAGAACCCCTAACACCACTCAAACCACGATTTCCGGCGCCATAAGAGTTTTCCTTGTATACGCCCACACCACCATCTCCGTCGTTTCCTCCATTGTCCATGTCATGACGGGATTTTTGGACTGTGTCAAACGATGCTTTCTGCTCGATATGTGTCATCTGATACATGAAGGCGGTATGACTGGGATGAATATGAACATAACCGTGAAAGACCAAGGTCTAGATTCGTCACGAAAAAAACTTACACATAGGATAAGGCGGCAGATCTCTCGATGGAACTGATGGATGGTCTTGCAGCTTGCATCAGCAAACCATGGGAACGAAATCCTCTACAACAATGATGAATCCGTAGCTGATCCTGACCGGAAGGTATTCATCCCACTTGACGTGGGATTCGTGAACATCCTCTTCTATAGACTTCCCCTGGTGCTTCCATTCCTCCTCGCGCTTCTCCTCTTCCTCCTCCTGGAGGCTCTCTACATTCTCGTTCTTCTCATCAGAGCCAAATTCCCCTGGTTTACCGGGTTGCCCTTTGCTGATACTGTATATCATTACATCTGAGGGTCGTGTGGAAAAAAGAGGACTTTGTCTGCGCTCGCGTTAATCTACTTTTCTATCCATGGTCGACGAAAAGGGGACGCTCACCGGTTCACACCTGCTGTTCTGCCTGACCTAAACGTTTGACGGTTGGGGTGGAAACGTTCGCTATATCCAGCATGATGCGTGTCACGCATTCACCAGATGTCCTAAGACAAAGCTTGACGCATTTCTGGAATGGGGAGCCATGTGAGTTGACAGGAATGCGGTGCAAGAGGACGAAGATACTGACTTCATATGCACGGAAGGGCTTTATCATCCTTGAAAAAAGCGTACGAATCCGGTGGGTTCACTGTTGCATGGCGGCCAGGATTCAACGACATAAAGCATGCTGGAACGGAGATGAGGGATAGAATTGAAAAAATAATTGGGTTCTGACGGCCTTCTCTGTGATGTTCTGTGTTGTGGAAGCCGAGAGACTGGATTTTCCAACCGCACCGATCATATACCCGCAGAGGAAGAAGACACAACGATGAGGGTCAGCATAGTGTCTGTCAACGCGGGGATGCGGCGTTGGAGGTGTATCGAATGTCGGAAAAGCCGAGAAGGGAAGGTGAAGCCGGATGCGAGGGAGATACGTGGCCCTCCGGTATCTACAATGTGGCTCCATACCGGACCAGAGCTGTACAATGACGGGTAAGGTTAGTCTTGAACAAAGAAACGAGGTGCAACACGCACAATTTCCCACCGCCGATGTGGGGCGATCCGGAGACGGGCATCGAGCTGGAGCGTAAGCTAGGATATTGTGAGTTTAAAGTGAATTTGAGATTTCGAGTGATTCAAATATGCTTTCAAAAGTTCGATGGTTAGAACTTAGTAAATCTACCAAGTGCGCTCGAGCAAGCCAGGACTCACATGACTGGTACCGGAAATGAATGAGACCAGTAATAACGCCAGGGGTGCTCAGACGGACTATGGAGCGACAAGGACGACGTGGAGCCGCGATCGAGGTGGAACTTCAAGAAGGGAGAGAGTATGTTGGGCTTTGTTTTGACATCACACCACACCGTGAACTCGAACCGCCATACAGTGGCGTGACAAGGAAGTCGAACAGTTCATGATGTCATCAAAGAATGCAAGGTTCTATCAGTGTCATGGCAGACGACGTGGACACGAAACTTTCCCGGCTGCACGGTGGGAACTGTAGGGAAATACTGCACATGTGATCGACGATCGTGGACGTCGAATTCTCGATGCCAAAGCAACTGCCAGTGGTAGAGGGCAATTAAGTTATGTTGTTACTGTGCGTTCTTTCACTGGATGCACAGAACAATATTTGGTGCTGAAATATTGAAATAATATTGGAAAAATAGTCCAATTATTATTATGATATCTTTTGCATCTTTCTTTCTGAAAAACGTGCAAAATATCGAAGAGCTATCTTGAGAATCTCCTTATTTGGACATATCTTATGGAAATCTTTTCAATACTCTTGAGGTCTTTTGGAGAAAAAGATACAGAAAAAATCTTGAAAATAATTGGAATACCTTTTCAATATTTTTTCAATATTTCGGTGCCAAGTATTGTTCAGTGCATCCAGTGTTTACATGTTTCGACCAAATACATTATTATACATATACTTATATTCATATTAACTGCGGTAGTGGAGATGCTCACCCTTCCATCCTGCCACACATGTATACTTTGTGGATTAATTAGGGACTGGCTCTCCAAGG
>Ga0307516_10002774_pt1 | contig 23111 bp, 26 predicted proteins | sample 19_EM_MG_FD_203310 | JGI IMG/M metagenome (GOLD analysis project Ga0307516, IMG submission 203310) | Populus trichocarpa ectomycorrhiza microbial communities from riparian zone in the Pacific Northwest, United States - 19_EM | ecosystem: Host-associated > Plants > Roots > Unclassified | place... | reverse complement strand
GTGGGCAAGTTCAGTACATCTACGGGGATGAAAAAAAGAAAGAAAGAAAAGAGGCTTACCTGCGGATCAAGTGGGAACTCTGCCATAAGCCCTCCAAGTGCCGTCAAATTACCATCATCATCCAGCGCCGACAAATAATTCAGCAACTCCAACGCACGCATCAACGTCTCAGGAGCAGGCGCATCCACATAATCAAATTTGACCAGATCCTAACACCCCCATCATGAGCTGGATAAAAAGGGAGAGGAAGAATCATGCCTCACCTTGATCCCAAGCTTCACAAGCTCCAATACCGTATTACTCAAATTACTCCTCAAAATCTCTGGATACGTCTGTTCCTCCAACTCCCCCATGAAATCCTTCTCCGTATACAGCCTAAAACACTTGCCCGGCCTCGTCCGTCCAGCCCGCCCAGCCCTCTGCTGCGCCGACGCCTTCGAAATTGGGCTCACGAGCAAACTCTCAACCCGGATCCTGGGGTTATACACCTTCTGCTTCGAGAACCCTGGATCAACCACATACACAATCCCATCAATTGTCAACGACGTCTCCGCTATGTTCGTCGATACCACCACCTTTCTCCCTGCTGGACCGTCCGGCTCCCTTGCAGCAGGCGCAGCGTCGAAGATCCTTTGTTGTTGCTGCGGGGGGAGGGAAGAGTATAGAGGGATGCACACGAGCGGGCCGACGGAGCCTGGGTCTTGGTTCATCAAGTCGTCCGCTTCGAGCTTGATCTTCCGACACGCATCTTCAATCTCTTCTTCCCCCGTCAGGAAAAGGAGGATATCACCTGGGTCTTCGGCTCTATGAATCATCAACACCGTCCGAATTGCAGCTTCGACATAATCCGGCTCTGGCTCCTGAGTGTAAAATACCTCGACGGGGTGTGTCCGTCCCGGAACTTTAAACAGCGGCGCCCCAGAGGAAGAGGCACCGACGTTGTCGTTGGCGATCCCAAAGTACTTTTGAAACTTGACAGCGTCCAGCGTGGCGGACATGACGATGATCTTGAGGTCTTTCCGGCGTTTGGCAAGGGATTTGAGGAGACCCATGAGGATGTCGGTCGCTAGTGTTCTTTCGTGGGCTTCATCGAGGATGATGGTCGAGTACCGTTGGAGGTCGGGGTCGTTCATCGCCTCGCGGAGGAGCATTCCATCTGTCATGTATTTGAGAAAGGTCGTGCCAGGTTCGGTCATATCTTCGAAACGGATAGAGTAGCCCACGTGTCGGCCGAGTTGGACTGGTGAGGACGAAGAGGTTTTTTAGAGAGAGAGAGCTTTGAGGAGCTTTGAGGAGCTAGACGCACCGTCCATTTCATCAGCTACACGTTTGGCGACCGACATGGCCGCCACCCTCCGCGGTTGTGTACACGCCACCAGCTTGCCCTTGGTATGCGGCAAATCTGAGTATGCGACGAATTGGGGTATCCTGTTAGATGGACGATGATGAACGATCCATGTGAGTGCAACCGAGGGATTGAAAGAAAAAAAGGGAACGCACTGAGTCGTCTTCCCTGACCCGGTCTCTCCGACCATGACGATGATCTGATGTTCACTAAACTGCGTCACATATCAGCCAACTCTCGTTTCGAGAAGAAACCATGGAGGAAGGAGGGGAGGGGCCGTCCCTAGAAGGAAGCAGATCTCAAACCCCCTCCTCCACGAGGTTGTGTAAAAGGGCCTATACGCACCATCTGAAAAAAATCGTCCATCTTGGCGAATACAGGGAGCTTCTTTCGTGATTCGAGGATCTTCTTGTACTGCGCCGACACTGGCTGTTTCGTGAACGGGTTGATGTCGTGCTCCTTTCAACACAACACCACAGAAAATTAAGAAAGTTCACGGATGAAGCAAAAACACAGATTGATTCACCATGGCTTTTCGAGCTTGTGCTCCCTTGACCTTTCGAGGGAGAAACCCATAGAGAGGGTTATCGCCCATGGCTGTTGATGGTTCAAGTTGAAATTTTGTCGAGATTCAGTCACGTGACTAGCACTCAGACTCGGTTCCGAGAAGCAATATAACCAGAGGCATAACAAACATGCAACAATGTAAGTTACTTAAACCTCCCTATCTATAGTGCGCTCTCGAATAGCAATCTCCGTGGTTTACTGATGGGAGGTGGTACGGAATACAAGGCAGGCCTGAACACAAACAAATTAACATGTGACATGCTATGGGAGAAGGAAACGGCTTGCATACATTGACGTTCCACACATAGCGGCAGGGTTACCCATGATAATGCTTTCCGAGACACCTGCAATACTGTCGCTTTTCCCGAAAGCGGATGCATCAAACAGATGGTCCGTTGTCTTCTCAAATGAAGCAAGCATGAGGACGCTATCTTTCATTTTCGCAACACCGAAGCGTGTGATACCCAGGACTTCACCCTGTACAAGAATTAATATGTAACCGACATCTATGAACTGTTCTGTCACCTTGTAGGACATGACATCCCCTAAGAGCATTACGTGCCGGGGGTCGATTATCATGTCATGGGATTTCATTGTATACTGGACTTCGTTGATGATTGTGCGTCGGGCGGCCTCGATGCCCAACACTTGGGCAACCTCAATAACATGATTCGAGGTAGTGTGCTCTCCAACCACCCCTATGAGACGATGTCGACCATATCAATATTTTTGATTTCTGCCGACTCACCTTCAGCAATCATACATTTTTGCAAGCCATAACCTTCAACGAGTAATTCCTTGTCACCTTTCTTACCCTTGGCATCGTCTTTGTCTTTGATGTTGATAATGGCGCGCTGAATGGTAGGTACGCCCTGACGCGGTTTTAGCCTGGAAGATCTAAGGTTGACAGCGAACTTACTTTCACGACAACCTCCGCCAATCCACGCTTAAGTTCACGTAGCCGGTAGTATTTATCTTGGTTGTCGACATATATTCGAAGTCGATTCTTGCGAGGAATGACTGTGATAGACTTGTCGATACTACTGTGAATATATAGAAGGGATCTAGGAATGTGAACATACTTCTTGTTTGATTTTGAGTTTCTTGGTGCCTACAATGGCCCATTTGATGTCATCCAATGTAAGCTCGAGCTGGGAAATCTGGTCAGAAGATGAAAGACAATGCATCTCGTACCCAGACCTACTTGAAGCTTTTGAATTGCATCCATGTCAATGATAATGCCTATGTATGTGTATTCAGGAGCCCATGCTTCCTCCAAAAGACTTGCAACCTGTGAAGTATTCGGCTATAGCTATAGTCGTCATTGCGGAAAAATAGTATACATCACCCAATAGAGTCTTCTCCAATCGTCCCTTGACGATGCGAGCAGAAGCCTCGCTATCGCTTGTCACCAGTTTGCAACTGATGATAGGAGTGCTGATGGCCTTGGCCGCATTGATAATTTCCTTGATACGAGGTACCCCGAGGGTGACATTCATGGAGGCAACACCAGCAAAGTGGAAAGTCTTGAGGGTCATCTGGGTACCTGGTTCACCAATCGACTGTGCTCCAACGGCACCGACTGTCGAACCTATAAATGGAATTCAGTTACAGGATAACAGGACACAAGGTAGGCCACATACCTGGCTCGATGCGAGCTTTGACGTATTTTACCCAACAAAGCTCCATGAAGGTTTTAAGCTGATCTTCAGTGACCTTGGCTTTGTTGTCCACGATTGCCTTGTCCGCAACTGCGATTTCAACTCGTAAGCGATTCCGGTGCAATCGACCCAGTAACTCCTTACGAGTGGCTCCCAGAGATAAATCGGTATCTTCGTCCCATTCGACATCCCTTTCCAATGCCTCAAACATGCCCTGGCTCCGCCGGACATCAGCCATCTTTTGAACAATGTGATCCACGACAAAGCTTCGTATTGTGGCTAAGTAACCTGGGGGGCATTCATTGACAAACTTTGTTGTCGAAAATTCGCGATCAAGGATCTCCAGAATTTCAAAAGGGAAAAGACTGCGTCCAGTGCGAGAGGCGAGGGCCTATCTTCATGTCAGTAAGATGAGATGTGGCACTCTTCCAAAAAGATGTCTCACTGTCGAATGCTTCCACGCTCGTTCCAAGTCAAGTGGATGAGGATCACCTTCGAGACAAGCTGGATCGAGACCATCGTCCCCATACCGAAACTGGACGACTCCGCCTGTCGAGTTCCGCACTGACAAATCATATTGAGTTGTCAAATCCTCCAGGGCCTTCATCAAACGGCGTTGCATGTATCCGGTCTCTGCCGTCTTTACTGCTGTATCAACCAAGCCCTCACGACCAGATATAGCGTGGAACAAAAATTCTGTTGCGCGCAATCCTGAATAGAAGCTATTGCGGACGAAACCTTTTGATGGAGGCTCCTTGGACTTTTTGGGGAAATGTGGCAGGGAACGATCTTGGAAGCCATCTGGGACACGGTGACCGGCGATAATTTGTTGTCCAACACAAGCGACCATTTGGGAGACGTTGATTACGGAACCTAGCTAGACCTTGAGCAAGAAAGAAATAACGTCTGTTAAAGCAAACCTTTGGAACCACAGGTAGCCATGATTAAAGGGGCATTCTGGCGACTCAGCTCCTTCATACAAATTCCACCCACTTGCTCCCGAACTTTGGATAGCACGGAACCAATCATCGCTTCGAGAGTCTGTTCTTGATCACAACCGGGTTTGTTCTCCAGTTTTCCCTTCTTCGCCAATCCAATGAGATCTTGGCAGTCCGCATAAGCCTTTTCAATGAGGATGTCTTTTTGCCGGTTCAACTCTTGCCCGGGAATAACGTCGTTGATACCAAGAGAAAAGCCGTAATTCGCTGAGCAGGCGATATAAGATCGAATGCCGAAGAGAATGATAGTGTGTAGTTACCGAGATAGCGTGCGCAGAGTTTTGCAAGACGACCCATCGCCGTCGCCGCCTCGTGAGGACCATAATCCCGCAAAATCACCCCGAATATCGACTTTTTCTTGCCGCTTCCGACTGTCGCCTTGTCCATCACGCCACACATTATCTCGCTATTGACAATGACGAGCCATCCATCATTTGGAGATAAATCTGGTGCAGGGTTCATTGTATAATTCGATGCCTTGGCTTCTTCCCACTTGTTGCATTTGGATTCGACATTGACAAAGATTTTAGACTTTTTATTGGGACGCATAAGGACATTGAAAACCTGTTTTCCCGTCCAAAGTCGGACAGGCTTCCAAATTGTTGGTGGAGGAATGTCAATCTGCAGGTTGGCGTCCGCGAGATAACAGCATATTTGAGTGAACTCTCTGCGGTCTAGAAACCGATCTTTTCGGGACAGTAGGAAGGAGGCGGTAATGAAATCCTGGATAGCGGCGATTACAGGTTCCCCGTTTCGTGGTGTTACAAGGTTGTGTTTGACGCTCATTAATTCCAGAGCTTCTGTCCGAGCTTCCTCTGTCTGCGGAACATCTATGCAAAATTGTGTTAGGAAACCATACGGGCGCGATATGATACTTTACTTGCGAAGATTCATTTCATCTCCATCGAAATCAGCGTTATAGGGCCCACAGACACATTCGTTCAAACGGAAGGATCGCCATGGTCTGATTTTAGCCTTGTAGTAAGGAGATTGAGAAAATATTTCGAGAAACATTGGAGGGCTTGACTTACTCGATGACACATGATCGAGAGCTTAAAACACCATGAGAACCATTTCCATTTAAAAAGAAGCGACATTACCTTATGCAAACTTGGTTGACGGTTGAATAAGACAACATCCCCATCAACAATATGTCTTTCAACGATATCACCGACAGCTAAGCCATCGGCTATGGCGTTCCGATTACCGAATTTCAAGAATTTCTTGTTCTCCCCGTGAGCCACGTAATTAGCACCTGGATGTACCTCGGTGCCATTTCTGACTGCTCGTTGTAGCGTTTCTATATTATGCGGGGTGACACGTTCAGGGAAAGTCAGAATTTTTGCAACGCGTTCCGGTACGGCAACTTCATCAATGCGGAGGTTTGGATCAGGTGAAATAACGGTGCGGCCAGAAAAGTCCACACGCTTTCCGGAAAGATTTCCTCTGAATCGTCCCTGTTTACCTTTCAACCTCTGCACAAATCCGCGTATTGGCTTTTGACCAGGTTGAGACGGAACGCCAGGAAGTTCCGAGTTGATGTACATTGCCACAGACAGTTGGAGAAATTCCCATTGTTCCTGTCAAAATGCAAGGGATGAGAGAAGGCAGAGACCAAAACGAAAATGCGACGAACCATGAACTGGGGTGTGGGAGCACCCTTTGCCAAACCCTGCTTGATCAATGCATTGGAAAAGACTATCTCTGTAAGTTTCACAGTCAAGTCATCTTCGTTGGACGCTCCATCTTGGGCAACAGAAGGGCGAATGCAGACCGGAGGTACGGAGATGTATTGCCAGATAAATTCTTCGGGTCTGCCCCAAGCTGGATTTAGCCCGAGTAACTCACAATCCTGTCGCAATGATTTAACGTGGCTAAACGTGCAACTCAATCCGACCATCACCTCATCAGATATCCTCCGGAATAGATCCAGAACTTTGAGCGGATTTAAATCTTCGTGTACGGCTTTATTCAGGTACAACCCCAGCTCTTTTTGCGCTTCGACAGCATGGGCGAAAGTCTTCTTCCACCTTTCCATCTCTTCGGCAGTTTTCTTTGAACGGAACTTGTCGTGAATGATCTTCAGCGCCCCAGCTTTTTTCACCGCACCATTTGTCGCAGAGCAGTAAGGGCAATAAACGACCTTTCGAGCCATAGTATTCACAGCTTTTGATATGGCTTGACGCTGGATATTTTCGAGATTTGGCCGACGAAATCTTTTCAGGAATACACGACGATCGGGCTCTTCTAGTAGCACTTTTGCACAGGTCTGTATCCCGTAAGAAGCTAGTCGAAAATATACCGAGTAAACGCACTTTGCAAATGGCCTGAAGGATGCCAATAGTGTGTTTAAAGTACCCGATATGAAATACAGGGACAACCAGCTTGATATATGCATAATGGCCGACGCAATTGACTGAAGACTGCCCACAAGTTTCACAAAACGCATTCTTGTCGGTCGTACCCTAGCGGCGACCGTGAGTTGTTCGTTCACCGACCTACCAAACGCTAACCCACAAGTCGACGATCAAGAACGCCGTCCTTCACGGGAAGCCGATCCGTAGGGGTGTACAGGTCTCTATGGGTAACCTCATATTCGGAGATCTTGACGGTATCTTGCGCGTTAAGAAGGCTGAACTGGAGCTTTTTGCTGCCGATATCGTGATGAGATGACGTACAGACGTGTATGATCAATGCCTACATGACCTTTGGCGCCTGGTGGAAAACCGCCTCCTTCATAAGGTAAATCTGAAGCGCTCAAGGCTCCCAGCAGAGCCGTCGTCAGATATTTGTTGTCGGGTCGAGGAAATTATCAGGAGCGTGTGACGTGACCGGATGTGACACGATCGCGTGACGATGACTTGCGCGTCCCAGCATTTCGATCCTCGACTCGACTGCAATGTCAAGAACATCGTACGATAGGTGTGGTCATTGCATAAACGCATAACTGTCAGAGCACTTACGAATGTCGCAGATTTCTTACTGTCTTCTCACCCGAAGGTCGTTTGTATCAAGTCGGTTCGTTCAGCGTTCAATACATCGCGATCTTTTGGCTCATCACATCGATTAATGTAGAATATGCCTTCAAAGCAATATCTGGCTCTGGGCATACCGCAGTCGCTGTCCGAGGGAGGGACACCTCGGTGGTAATAACGCAACGCAAAGTCCCTGTATGTCAAAGAGAGTCTCCGTTCGTTCACTGTTTCCTGACTGCCACTTGTCAAGGATAAACTGCTCGACGCGTCGACTATTACCCACCTTTTCGGCATCACTCCCACTATTGGCTGCGTGATGACTGGACTTGTTGGTGGGTATATTTTTTTCTCGTTGTTTGCACCACTCATGCTAGGATCTTTCAGCCGATGCTCGCGCTCAAGTAGCTCGTGCTCGGGCAGAAGCTGCTCAATTCAGATTTAAATATGGTTACGAAATCACACCGGACGCTCTCGCGCGACGTATAGCGAACATCAACCAAGTTTACACACAAAGAGCAGGGATGCGGCCACTCGGCATCTGTAGGTTTTTTTGACACGCTCGTCCTGAGAGCTAGCTCCTCATTGCACACACTGCTCTAGCCATGATCCTCATTGGAATCGATGCAGAATTTGGGCCTCAATGTTTCAAGCTCGATCCTGCAGGTTACTTTGTCGGGTTCCACGCAACTGCGGCTGGTCAGAAGCAACAAGAAGCAATGAACCATTTGGAGAAAAAGTGGAAGAAGCTTGACTCCGGACGGGGCGCGGAGGATGCTGTGCAAGCAGGCAAGACACTAAGTCGGGACGAGGTCATTGAGGTATGGGGCTCCACGAATGTTCCAAACCCAAAAAAGCTAATTTTTCTTAGATGGCGATTGAGGCAATGTCGACTGTCCACGCGACAGACTACAAACCCGGGGAGATCGAGATCGGAATCGTGTCCAATAGCCCAGAAGAAGGTGAGAAGACGAAGGGGCTCTGGAGGGTCATGGACGAAGCTGAGATCGAGAAACACCTGTTGGCGTATGCAGAAAAAGACTAGCCAATATACCTTAGGGTGCTCGAAGTCTCGTTGTAGCAGGTAGATTGCATGGTCAATGTATGTGTATGCATAAGTATGACACTCTCCACTTGCGTAGGGAGCAACTCGTCAACGTAGCGATGCTCCACCACTCTGAATCCGTCGTCAACCGATGAATAATCGGTACAAAATGCCAATACTCACTAGAACAGCCTCAATTTCGACGTCCTCGATCTCTTTCCTCCTGAATCGTTCAGGCGCCTCCCAAAAGTTGGAGAACACCGGATTGCTTCCAGAGTTTGGACGGGGGGTCTGTCTCACCGAGAATCCCTCCTTGACTTCTAGAGGTGCAGCGGGGTGTGCATGAGGTTGAGTGGGGCCTATTTGTAATCAATGCTTCTGGAATGAAGAGTCCGTTGAGACTGACTACCTGGAAAGATGCGCTTTCCGAGAAACTTGATGAGAGGCTGGTGAGCACGAGATGAGCAAATGCGGAGAGATGGATGCATGTTGTTGCGGTTGAGGTAAGCGGTGGGATGTCTACATTCGACCTTATCACAGAAAGCTACGTCTTACCAAACGATACCATCAGGAGTGCGTCGTAGAGCTCCCGATGAGCGCCAATACCCTAGTCAGCAAAGCAACAACACCGCCGCAACCGAACGAATGGACACAAAAGGCTGAAAGAGCCATCGAAGAAATCCGCACCTTCAGTGACCCGCAGCATTACTCAGATCCGCCGACTCCTTTGGTCAGATACATTCTCAGCCAAAAGCTGAAACCTATATTTCAATCGAATCCAAACCCTTTACTGAATGTATCGACTGGTCGAAGGCTTCCCCGGGTTGCGGGAGGACTTATGGCAACCCAAGATTTCTACGATGATCAGACTTGGAAATCTTCACCTGGAATCTCGAATCTAGTATCTTGGTGTGTTCGTCATTTGCCGGTATGTTTCCCCCATCGCCTCAACGGTTTATTCCAATCTTCCACGCCTCTAACAAGAGAGACGCTTACGAGGACCTGTGGCATCTCATTATACCTCCTGTAATGACCCTTCTCGATGATTACGAAGCGCGGTATAGATTGCGAGGTGCAGAAATCGTCGCTGAAATGCTCCAAGTCGTTCCCGGGCAATTATTGAGGAGGACGGGTGTGGACGGTCTCATCCGTACGGTACGCAGACAGCTAAACTCTCTCGTCTGGATTTTGAGACTACCGCTTTTCAGTCACTTGGTGTCTCTCTCACGCATCTCCAAAGCTCCGAGACTGTACCGCTCATCCAGGCCGCCATTTCGGCTTCATTATCACTCACATTGCTGACGACGGACGTTGGCTCCGAAGAGCAGTTCGATCAACTTTCTGCATTGCTGGGAGAAGGTATCATCAACGGCATCTGGCTATATGCCTCTGACAAACCCGATGTGATCTTGGCGTCTCTTGATGCCATGCCCCGTTTGATAACGAGCTTAGCGGTAGGAAATGCGAGATATGTCAAGGTTCGTTCTTGAAATACCCGCCCTGGGAAGACAATTCAAAGTCTTTTTGGAATAGGCACTCGTGGTTCAGCTGGTACACCCACTCAAGCCTGTCCCATTGAACCCGTGGTCCGCAGAATTACCAGTCAGTTCGCTCCGTTTGTTGCGCGTTCTCATGGAGTCCTGTCCTCCTTGTCTACCGCGCTGGAAGATGACGATAGTGAATGGGGTGGCGATGTGCTGGGTTACGATAAGGGACTCGGGCAAGCACAAGGGTGAGTGAGTTTCGAAAATCGGGACATGTTAGAAGACTGGTCCTCGAATTTCCCACCAGCAGCTTCCGGCGTGTTGGAAGTGGAATTGCGACTGACGTGTGAATCATTGGCGAGATATTGCCCATCCGTCGTGGAGGTAAGAGGGTTATGATATCTTTTGTTCGAGCTGCAGTCAGCTCGGGTCCCCAGAATGAATATCAAAAACTCATCGCATCTGATGCGGGGCTATTTGGTGGCTTATTGGCTATGTGAGATGTAGTAGTGATGAAATAGACTTTCGCTGTCTGCTCCTTGACGAGCATGAGCATCTCCATGGAGGACCTGTCTGCTTCCCTCTCATCGAGCCACATAGGCCAGGAGGCTTTGGACGTCGCCGCGCTGCATGTACGCTCCCCTTCTGACCTCGCAGAGACCGCCTGCTGAGACTCCACTGAAAGGCTCAACTTGCTCAGGCGCTGTTTGCTCATTCCGTTGCTCATTCCTCGAGCCAATCCAAAAATCCCCGGAGTTCGCCCTCCCACCCACAACGATGCAACACCCCCACTTTTCCGTCCAGCTTCTCTGGAGCCTCCCACTGTGGTGAGATTCCGCATCACATTTCCACAGCTTGCGGGCTGGAGCGCGGCTGTCATGGAGCTCGAGACGACATGCATATGGAAGAGGATGAGCGCATGGTCGAAGACTTGCTCATCCCTCGCTCTCCCATCGACGTCGCCAACTTTCCTTCAAAATCCAGTCAGACATCCGAGACACCTTCGACACTATTCACTTCAGTCGACCCATTCTATGTAGGTCTGTGTCAAAGGCACGACGCATCCCCCTACTCCGTTTTTACCCAGCTTGGACGCCAGTCCCAACAGTCTCCATTTACCCTGCAGGCTTCGTTGCAATTCTGTGAAAACCCAGGACCAAGTCGTCCTGCCCCACTGTGTAACCTGGATTCTCATTCACACTTGCTCAACACCGCTACCTCGTCGACCATGACTCAGAACCGAACTGAACACTAGCATAAAGTGGAATGATTTGCCCCACTCCCATCATTTTATGTCTTTCACTTCCCGTTCTGTTCCTCATGCCGCTCTTTTCAGGTGGATTCTGTCATTCTTACGAAAATTCCACACGTAATTTCTTGCTCTTTTTGGAGCCGTGACCATGGCCTGCCAAACCTCCGTTGTCTCGCTCTTCGCAGTCGAGACCAGCCACGGTTTCGTCATATCGCACATCTTCTCCATCCTCTAACGTACCCAAGCTATCTTTCTGTAAGGTACAACACACTCGCTTCTCCGTGTGTTCCGTTTGCTACCATATATTCATTTCATCGCTGTAATACCATGATATGTTACTCAAACTCGAAGGTTCGCTAAGGATTTAATACAAGTGAAAATATACATAACAGGTCAGAGATACATGAAAGGAAGGGGAAAAGATGCGATGATGATGTGCGTAATCTTGCCAATATGATATGGGATACAGAAGGAATGAATCATCGCGGAGTGGTTTTCATGAAAACCTAAAAGAGGTCTTCCAGTGTCATTTGTTTCACGATGTCCTGGTTACCCAACGCCCGATTTTGAGTGGGAGACGGACAAGACAAAAGGAGACCAACGCACGGTGTTTGAAACCATTTGAGCGAATTCTTCGAAACTTAGCTTCCCATCACCATCCTGATCGGCCTCTAATATTGTCTTGTCCACGATTTGTTGCAATTGTTCATCCTTCCAAAGACAAATGTAAGCTTCGCATGCTCGTTTTGCGCGCGAGATAGATGGCACAGACTTTGAGATTGCTGCCGACCATCATTTTTAACACAAGGAACAGTTCTCCGTTCGAAATGAAGCCATCCCGGTCAACGTCATATACCTTGAAGGCAACTGGACGGAATTATTGGTTCAATCAGCCAGATGAGAGTGTAATAAGTCTTACATTTCAATTTTTCCTCTCTCCCACCGCGGCTGCTAAAGGCACTCAGCCCTCCCACAAATTCTTGGAAATCCACCGTGCCACCACCACTAAAACGATGCCAAATGAATGACATCCCTGTTCCAAAATATGCGGCACTCACTCCTCGTCAAAAATTGCAATCATCCGAGATGCAAGGGGATTGGTCGCAATCTGTGGTATCTGCAGGAACTCCTCCCGATCTATCGAGCCAGAGCCATCGCTAGCGCCTCAAGGTCAAGTCCTGCACCACAACCCGACACGAGTCGCGAACCTATCGAGTTTCATGAATCGCTTTTTCAACCGCTCAAGCTCAGCTTGTGTGACTGGCGGACCATCCGGATGAGGCGCATGAGAAAGATTAGGATGACACTCACAGTTGGACCGCTTTTGCATGTCCTCCATGAACTGGGATGCTGGTGGACGAGCTCTGTGTGTAGTTCAGTCATATAAAGCAGCGATACATACGTGATTGCCCCATGTTCTTTCTGTATGTTGTGGTGGTGGTTGCAAGGGATGTCGTATTGATAAGCACGTGGCTCTCGTCTTTGGATGTGGCGGTCTCTGTACAGACTACGCCGCGCAGATCGACCGTCATTCACTCATAGCCGGCTGTGTTCCACCCTTCAAGGAAATCTCGTTCCGTCGGATGCACAGCGCCGTACTGTATATGCCCTCTCGACGCCCGCAGGAAAGGCTGGCATAGCAGTCGTCAGGGTATCTGGCCCCGACGCCTTGCTTGTCTGGAAGAACATGGTCAGACCATACAGAGCGACACCCGCCCCACCAATCCCTTGGAAAATGGAGAGATGTCGCATCATTCAACCCCAGAACGAGGACGAGCAGCTCGACGACGCTCTCGCCGTCTACTTCAAAGGTATGCATCCGCTATACAGAGCACTCATCTCATGTCAACCGAATTCACAGCTAACTTTAGGGCCCAAGTCATTCACTACTGAGGATGTCGTCGAACTTCACCTGCATTCGGGTCGTGCCATCGTTGCATCCGTGCTCAAAGCATTATCACAACTCCGCTTTTGCAGACCTGCCGAGGCAGGTGAATTCACGCGGCGTGCATTCCACGGCGGACGACTCGACCTGACCCAGGTTGAGGGGCTGAAAGACTTAATCGATGCTGAGACCGAGGGCCAGCGCCGCATCGCCATGCGCGCTGCTACAGTACTTCCTTCATTTATTTCTCGACGTGCGCTATGTAACCCTTAGAAACAGGGGACCGTGAAAGCACAGTTTGACGAACTCAGATCGGGGATAATAAGCTGTCTCGCAAATATCGAAGCCCTCATCGACTTTGGTGAAGGTGAGGATCTCGAAGAGGATGTTTATGAGCAAGGTTTGACTTTGCTTTTCGATACTGGGACCAGGGATGCTAGTGACTCTTCCTCAGCCAGATCCCGTGCTCAAGACCTTCTAGCCACTATGAAGAACATCCTACAGGACAGTCGACGTGGCGAAATCATCCGCTCAGGGATCCGCCTTGCGATATTTGGCCCTCCGAATGCTGGCAAAAGCACGCTACTCAATTGTCTAGGCAAGCTCTGAGGTCTCAAAACTTAATCGGAATTACTGATGTCTGAACAGCTCAACGAGAAGCTGCGATTGTGACACCCGTCCCAGGCACTACTCGGGATATCCTGGAGTTGTCTCTTGACATCAACGGACTTCCCATCATCGTCCTTGACACAGCCGGTCTGAGAGAAACAGACAACCTCGTGGAGAAAATTGGAGTCGAACGCGCTAGAAAAGCGTAGGTGTATTCATCTTTTATCTCTCGGAACATCTCAATACAGTCCTGTATTTGATGCAGGGTTGAAGCCGCTGATATCTCTCTTTGCGTATTGTCGCTGCCTGAGGTCATGGATAGCACCTTAGCCGGCCCTCGCATCGCGGTTCCCTCCATACTGAAGCCCTTGATCACCTCACAAACATTATTCTTACTGAATAAAACTGACATCGCTCCATCCGTATTGGGAGAATCCTTCGCCCTTCCCGGCTCTCAGGCTTTCTGGAAGGCCAGTCTGAACACTGGTGAAGGAACGGCAGGCTTTTTATTTGGATTCGGCAAAACCCTTCAAGAGCGGTACGTTTGGCTCTTCGACTTACCATCCTCAATGTGCCTCACGCCCCGGCAGATTTCATCAACATGACAACGCGACTTCTGCTGAGATGCCTTTAATCACGCGTGCCCGACACCGCGTTCACCTTGAATCGGCGTGCCAGTTTTTACAGGCTTTCCTGGAGACGCGTGTGTTACTTCATACGGATCTGTTTTTGATGTTTCATTACTTTCCGTTTCCTTAGCTGCTGTGGATGTTGTTCTCGGAGCCGAGGAATTGCGATATGCTGCTCAGGCAATCGGCAAAATTTCTGGCTTCATTGATGTCGAAGACATTTTAGACGTTGTTTTCAAGGACTTTTGTATTGGAAAATGATTTTTGGCTGGTTTCGTCCTTAAGTCTATCCAGTGAAGAAATCAAAATCTTGCTATCGTCTGGGCCGCTTTCCGGCCTTTCCCCCCAAACTTCAATTAGACGACAGACTAACGAAGTGTGAACAGTATTACCTGCTCATCGTTCTGGTCAAGACTCCTTTTGCGCGATGGAGGATCAACGTCCATGTCATCGGCGAGACTCGACCAAGCGTTGAGTCTAGAATCCTCGCCTCCTGTAAGAAGCAGATTATTCTGCAAAATATGTGATTAGTCGAATGCCTGGGGCAACTGGTGGTACCAACTTGTTCATCCCATAAGAGAGATCTCACGACTCCGACGTGTCCGTCGGACCATATTTTATGTAGATGCCAGGGAACGTCGGCTACTGAGAGATCGGTGTTGGAGAGCAAGCCAATATCTCCTCTAAGGGTGATCAGATATTGAAATGAACTCGAGGGATGCCATACTAACTCATTCGATCCCACAAAAATCCCGAGATCGGGGGAGGTGGCCGAATTCTGGACGCACGTAATCAGGTAATCCGTGACCCAAGTTCTCTGGCCGTGCAAAGCCGGATTGCGGATGTCAAGGCTTTGGTATTGGTCAAACTAGAAGCGCGTATGCGAATCGTATGTCACAAGACAAGTAGAAAATAATGCCACACCTCATGGGTCCACGTGCTGAAAGTTTCCATATCACTTGCTGCCCATATCTTTGGACCTGTCGGTGAGGGAATCCAACCGGCCTGTGATACACTGCAGCCCCAGTTTGCGACGTGGAGAACGGCTTCATCTTCGTCGGCTTCATCCGCATTTGAAGTACTGATCAGCCCATCGGACGATGCGGAAAGTAGCACGTTACGGGGCACTCCAGAATCGAGCGGGGCGAAGGAGACAGTGGTTACATCATCTGAGTGGGTGGATCCGTGGGTTCGAAGAGGGGAGCTGGGGTTCCTTGGATCCCTGATATAGTTGGATTAAGTCCGATACTGCAAGACGCTTGAAGTTCTCACCAATAGAGGATCAAAGCATCCTCTCCTTGAAGATCAGTGCCTGCCGCCACCGTCAATCCGTCCAGCGACACATCGGTGCATAGCAGAGATCTTGCGGTGTTGACTGAGTAGGATAGTTCGCGTCTCTTGAAAATTTTATCAACCTTGTATGTGGACAATTTATTCCTCACTTTTGATGTCACACGATCCGGACCGCAGATCCCAAAATTTGATAGAGCCATCCTTTCCTGATGACATGAGTGTTTTGGTGCCGGATATGCCTCCGACGTTTTCCACCACGCGCAAAGATGTTGTTGCGGTGGAATGAGCTTGAAAAGTATCCACGCGCTGAAGAGTCGATTTATCAAATATGTCGATCACGTTAGACGGCGGGGACGAAGAGGCGGCATAATGGGATGGGAGATTTGCTATGGAAAGGATATATGCCTGAGACGACGCTTGGGAAGATCTTTGAGGTGAGTTGGCAGCGCTGAAGCGCGGTGATTCTAGCAGGACATGGTTAGCCATCATTGACGACGACAAGACGACACTCAGGCTAATATTACATAATTTATACTTGCTCTTTTTCTTCCATCTCGCCTCGACGACCGTCGCCTTATTTCAGGCCCCACACTCTTTGAATTTCCCCTCTTCGCGTCGTCCTTTCAAGGCATTTCTTCAGCCCTTTGCTGTCCTCCAAGTCCATTCTCAGCTGATCATAAGTACATTATGCCTCGCTCTGGTCCGTACTTTCCGCCACAGGTTTGACTTGGCTTACGAGACTGACTGACTTCACTTCCAGCTCCCCGTCTTCATAGGTTGCCGCAACGTCTGGACTACACCTTAATCCCTGCTCCCCTCGGTGTGTTACTAGGATCCAAAAATGACAATCTTGCGTAGTTAACCCCAAAATATCAGATCTTTCTCTTCCTCTTGTGGCTGAGAAATCTCCCTTACCAGCCATCATCATCACTCCATCATCCCCATCCTCCACCCACGATTTCTCCATTGCCTTTCTCGCGCCGCCTTCCAAGCCAACCATTCGCGAGCGTGTCTCGTCCTTCTCATCGCGCGAGCTTCCTTCGTTACCATGCAGAGTACGCACAGTCATCGTCATCGTCATCATAATCCTTGTCATGGTTTGCCACGTCGTTACCCATCGCTTGGCTGCTCGGCGTCCGCATCTAGAATTCTCTGTTCAGACGGGAGGAGCCCATATCGTCGACACGTCAATCAATTGGTTCGACTTTCGCTCACTAGTGGGAGGATCACGGGTACCCAAGGATACATCAACGGACAGCAACCATTATTTAGACCCCCCTGCCCGACTCTGATGAGGAGCAATATATACAACAACTGTTGGCATCTCTAGAAGTCTCTGACCCAAAGTTTGTCCTACCAATGGCGTGCTCCCTTCAATATGTTGTCGATATCTTTCTATTGGGACCTTTATTGCTTAGACATCAGCGTGGCACAATGTCTGATTACTTGACTCCTTCGTAAGGGTCATCTGCAATCGAGGGTCCCTTTTGCGAAATTTTGAGTTTCACTTACCAAGGACAGGACCACCATACTTAATGAGTCTGTTCTTCGGGGAGCAGACGTTGTATATAACTCCAAGTCGGGTGATGAGATGTCCATTGCCTGAGTGAGGTGAGTCTAAATACTGTATATAATCTAATAACAGAATCTAACCACGCCGTGTGGTAACATGTGCAGGTACCATCGATTAAGGTCCAAACTACAATTTGCGAGTGTCGGTCGTTATGTATACTACATAGCCTCGAGTTTCCACCTCGAGGCAGCACAATGAATGATTGATCTCAAGTTATCAACGTCGACGTCGACTTGCCTTGTCTTCGCACCCACCTGAATACCGGCTATTTTATGCACAAAACTGGGCTTCCAAAATTATTCTAAATCCCGCGGGAAGTCATCCACTGGTACAGAAATCGACTCCTTTTTTAAATGTCCTGTTGATTGAGTGTTCATTTTTTTTTCGGTCGGCCCTTACTGTAACCAGGGCTGTATTAGTCACCATCCATCACATAACTGGACATGCCAACCCGCCTTATCCGAGCGCGAGAAATGATTGATATATAGTGACATCAAACGCGTCGCCGTTATTGTCAAAATCGTTGTGTGGCCACTGGCCGGGCCGTAGCCTATCAAATGCCCTTGGCAGACCAAATTGGCGCTTAGGCGGTGTTTAGGTGTGGACCATAATACATTTTAATACAATGTTGCACCTCTCACGACCTGTCTTTGTCTCCAAGTGACTGGGTGGACTCATTGCGGTCCAGCCTACTGGTAGCGATCATCAGGCACATGCTGGGCATTATACCGAATTGGATCCCTGACGGACGGTTGTAGTCTTTTAAAAGTCCCTCCTATCCTTTTCGCTTTCTTCACCTTGTTCCCATGGCCAGTTCACTCCCGACGCTCCGTATTGCTGCTCTTGGTTCGCTTCACGTATATCTTTCTGATGAACTCACTCCTCAACGCATGCACTTCTAGCCACTTCCACACTCTTCTCCCTCATCGTTCTCGGGTTAGCGGCTCATGTCACAAATCTCACCGTCACGGAAGTCAATTACTATTTCACGTTTGCTGCTCTGTCCATTGCCACCGCGATTCTTTCCCTTGCGTCCCTCCCAGTTTTGTGGGCTCAACCTTCATCGTTCCGTACATTCTCGCTCATGTTTCTGTCAGGATCATCGTGGACTCTATGCGCAAAGGCGCATTCACCTCCATGATTATCGTTGAGCTGATTTGGCTTGGTGAGTGAATCTCTTCTTGCTTCTTTGTTCTTTGTCAGACTTGTTATGTTGTCAAGGTATTTTGTGGGTGCTCTGGTTATCCAGCGCCGCAACAGCCACCCAAACGGCGTTGTTCAGTATAGGATGCGATTATAGCCTCGACGGTAAGGATTGATGAGCCATTTATTCTTAAACTCATCATCTCCACCGTCAGGGATCTGTCCTGAATTCTCTGCCATCCAGGCGTTCGCTTACTTGAACTGGTTGATCCGTGAGTCCTCATTATTAGGGCTTGTCCGACCGCAAACCTCATCAAACAACAAGTTTTCGGCTACAGTATTGCTCTCCTTTCATTCAGCATTATGGCCGCAAACCGTGGAGTCGCTATCTGGACCCAATCCGTCAAAACAGCGGATTTCAATGGCTCTTCTCTCCCCCCTCAGAACGTTCAACAACCAGTTATGCAGCAACCCCAAAATACCGGGTTCTCTCAAGTTTCAGCTGCCCAATATCCCCCTCAGGCGGGTGTCCCAGCACCCGGGTGGGCTGGCCATCCCCAGTCTTTTACCCCTGCTCACCCCACAGCTATCCAAGTTTAAGCTATCCACATCCTCAGGTTGCGGTGGGCTTGTGGAGGTATATCGAACTCATCTACTATGTATTTTGTTTGTCACTGCTACTCATGTCCAATGCAATCAATTTCATGCCACCAGATGGGAGTGAAGGTTAATTATCTCGTGGTTCGGTGTTGCAAAGCTCGGATGGGAGTCGTTGGGAGAAAAGCGGCCACACCCTTGACAGCGGCGCGGCTCTACCCCTACTTTCGTGCGCGAGCTGAAGTCGAAGAACAAAGTGGGTAACGCACAAGTCGCCGCCCTACGAGGCGTGCAGAAGCGTCAGTTGTCAGCTGAGAGCGGCACTCCAGCACACTCCAGTGGGTTGTCTTCAAAGTGTGACTAACGCGTCGATAAACGATAAACGTCACGCCGGAAAGGTTCCGTTTCGTTCCACAATGCCGCTCGTGGCGAACGACTGTATCTCTTTCATGCCGACCGTTACGTCCTCGCCAGCCAAACTAAGTGTGGTATGCCTCCAATTTCGGGGGACACAATTCTATGGGGTCTGTGTCCTCCATACTCCAACCCTTCCGCGACGCCTACCTTGAGCTTTTCACAGGTATTCACGTCTAACTCCGCCGCTCTCTTTATTGCCACTGGGATCGGACCATTCTTCTATTTTCGCCACGAGAAGGCGCCAGTTGCTTAAAAAACGCTAGGCTCTTGGTCCTTATAATCTCTAGGTGTGCATTACACTACGAACAAACTACGAACAGAGCAACAACGAGCGGATAAGCAGTACAGTGGCCCCCAAGTAAGGGACCCGTTCACTCTTAGGACATCCAACGGCCACCCTTTCACGGAACAAAACTTTTCGGGCAAGTGGTCACTTGTCTACTTTGGTTTCACAAATTGTCCCGATATCTGCCCACAGGAGCTCGGTGGGGTGACTGCTGTTCTGGATGTACTTGGTATGATTCAACCAATTCTGGCAACCCAACTATAATTGAGGAGCGTCGCACAGAACGAACATGGTAAAATATTTCAACCTGTGTTCATCTCAGTAGATCTTGCACGACGCCTTCGCGGATAGGACGTTACTTCAAACATTTTCACCCATCTTTTTTGTTGGTCTTTTCGGGACTTATGACGAGACAAAAGCAGTTTGCAAAGCGGACCGTATTTACTTCTCGACACCGCCGAACTCGGACCATGCAGGTGACTATCTGGTGGACCATTCAATATTTGTCTATCTCATGGATCCACATAGGAAGTTTGTTGATGCTTTTGGTCAGAGTATACAGAAAGAGGATGTTGTCGAGAAAATACGGGAAGCTGTCCGTGAATGGAAGGATAAATATTAGCGAGAAATGTACTCGTAGTCATTTGCAACCTAAACCAAACCTTTTCTCTTCCCGCTCCGTGTGCGATGGACTGAACGCCGAGAACGGTCCTCTGGGCACCATTCGAATCAGCCTCGAGGTTTGGCTTCAGGGGCGCTCGCATCAGATCTGGACGTTTCCGGCGGTTTGACCGCGGCCTTATAAAAGGCAATTTTTCAACTGCCACATCACCACCCCTCAGGTTTCCTTTGGTACGATGATACTGTAGCGCGTCCTCATCCTACTCACGGACCACCCAATTCAGGTTTGCTTCGCTTGTGTTCATGGACGCACTTTTCCAGCCGCTGGCCGACTTAGTTGGTGCCAGCGTGGACCAACTCAAAGTCAGTCCTTTCCACACATTTCTCCACCACAACGCTAACTTGTCGCATTGGAACAGCTAATTTCATGTCTCATAATCGCATACCCCCTGGGTAGCGTCTTCGTCCGCATACCATCCACCCAACCAGAATTGAGGCACTTGTTCAGTATCGCGGTCGCCGTGTTGTTCTTCTTCCCGGCCTTGGCGATGTACTCCGCCTTCTTCCAGCTTCTTGCCAGCATACTTGGAACCTACTTCATCGCGCGTTTTGACCATAGCTCGAGGATGCCCTGGGTTGTCTTCGTGTGCGTGACCCCAGCTTGACCGTAGCCACAATCCTTATTCGTTTTCCATCTTCATTATAGTTTTGTTATGGGGCATTTGACTGTCAAGTGAGCAGTTCGTTATTATAAACGAGGAGAAATATCTAATTTGTCCCAAGCCACGTCATTCGCGCCGTATACCAGCTGAGCTACGAAACAATGGAAGTGACTGGCCCACAGATGGTTTTGACCATGAAACTTACGACCTTTGCTTGGAATGTTTGGGATGGGCGAAGACGTGCTGAGGTATAGATTGCAAACCAAATACCACAGGATCACCCGGCTGACGTTTTCGCCAAGGATTTAGACAAGTGGCAAACGGAAAAGCGCATCGTCCAGTACCCGTCCCTCCTTGAATTTCTTGGATACGCGTAATGTTCATTTACTTCGAAATCTTTCAGTTGGAATGACCTTGTCCGCTGTCTAGTTTCTACTTCCCGGGGATGTTAGTCGGGCCCTACCTCGATTTGGCCGAATATCGCAGCTTGATAACAGAATCATCATTCAAAGGCAATAATAAGTCAACCCGGAGGCTCCCTTCGGGCAGGAAACGCGTGGCTTATTTCAAAATGTTCATGGGCTTCGTCTATCTCGGCATCTTTGTCGTTTTCGGAGGACAGTATAATTTCTCCAGTGCTTTGACACCTTGGTTTGCGGAGCAGGGAATGTTTACTAGGATCGCCTTGTTCCAGTTGTACGGTGTTTTCGAACGTTGCAAGTACTATGCTATCTGGACACTCACGGAGGCATGGCATTCCTGGATGTCGTCAAAACTCTGTCTAAAATGACTTTTCTTTCCAGGGAGCGAGTATTGTCACCGGCCTTGGTTTCACCGGTTTCGACCAAAATGGCAAGTCTCAATGGGAAGGCGCAGCCAACGTTGATGTCCTCAATATCGAATTCGCACCCAACTTCAAAGTCCTTCTTGATTCCTGGAACATGAAGACCAACGTCTGGCTCAGGGAGTGCACATACAAGCGTGTTACGCCCAAGGGCAAGAAACCTGGCAACATGAGTAGCATGATTACCTTCTTGACGAGTGCCTTCTGGGTAAGTGTCCACCACATCCCCTCTTGTGTCACCACCTGACTCTGAATGATATAGCATGGCATCGCCGGCGGATATTATCTCACATTTCTCATGGGTGGCTTCATTACCAGCGCTGCACGGCTCGCTCGCAACAATATCCGTCCCCTCCTCCTGCCTGCACCCAACCAGCCTCCTTCAGTCGTCAAACGAATTTATGACCTTGCGGGCAATGTTCTATCTATTCTCGTCCTCAACTACGCCGCAGCGCCATTTATGATCCTCACGGTCACTGATTCACTCGCAGTCTGGAAGCGTCTCGGCTTCTATGGCCATATAATCGTATTCGGCGGATTACTCTTTTTCCGTGTGGGAGGCTCTGGGTACTTCAAGCGCCTTCAAGTCAAACGTGGTATTGTAGAGCAGGCGAAAAAGCCCAAGGGTGCCGCGAATGGCACAAGCCCATCCCAGACATAGACATTCTTCATGCGTTTATTGGAATATATGAATATATATATACCTTTTAAGAAGTGGACCAGACAACTACCCGGGCCAAGATCAAAGGCTGCCCGTTCAAGATGGGTGAGCATATGGCTTATAACTTAGGCCCCGTTCGGGAACTCCGGAATCAACTTATCAAGCCCGTTGCCTGCGAAAATCAACCCGTCCATGATGGAAACCGTTCGTGATGAATGTCACACGGGATTGATATTCGATGTCATTGCTGGGTGTTTGGCTTATTTGACAGGTCGGGATAGTTTTGTCACCTCCAATCGACGACTTGTTGGATTTGCAAGCTGTCAAGAGTCACGACGGATTACCGCGTGAATGCATTGTCCCTCGTGAGCCACATTTCCGTGTTTATTGCTAGCTTTTGGAATTTTGTTAATGTCCAGAATTTGGTTGGCCAACACTGGATGCACAGAACAATACTTAGTGCTGAAGTATTGAAAAAATATTCAAAAAATAGTCCAAATTTTTTCAAGATTTTTTTTGCATCTTTTTTTTTTTCAGAAAAATGCATGAAGTATCAAAATCACTTTT
>Ga0307516_10002773_pt1 | contig 23112 bp, 16 predicted proteins | sample 19_EM_MG_FD_203310 | JGI IMG/M metagenome (GOLD analysis project Ga0307516, IMG submission 203310) | Populus trichocarpa ectomycorrhiza microbial communities from riparian zone in the Pacific Northwest, United States - 19_EM | ecosystem: Host-associated > Plants > Roots > Unclassified | place... | reverse complement strand
TGACGCGGGCCGGCCTGCTGAAGGATCTTCTGGGGGATCCGGGCAGCGGCCAGGACCAGGAGTCCCCGGCGTGACACCAAGGAGGGGCCATGAACGCCATCTCGATCACCGCGCTGCTCGGCGAGCATCTCGCGGTGGCCCGTACCGCATCCAGCGGGCGCAGCGCGCACACCGTCTACGGCGGCAGTGAGCACAGCCTGCGACAGACCCTGATCGTGCTGGCCGCCGGCCGGCGCCTCGACGAGCACGAGAATCCCGGCGAGGCCACCCTGCAGGTCCTGCACGGCCGGGTACGCCTGGAAGCCGGCTCCACGTCGTGCGAGGCCACCGCCGGGGACATCCTGGTCATTCCCGACTCACGGCATGCCCTCGAAGCGCTCGAGGACGCCGGAGTCCTGCTCACGGTGGCCAAGCGATGAAGTAGTCGCTCTTCTCGTTCTCCGTGCCCCGTCAATCCGGGACCGGCCAGGTCACGACCATCCGGGCGCCGCCGGCGACGTCCTCGTAGTGGGCCTCGCCGCCGTGCGCCTGCGCGAGTTGACCGACGATCCAGAGCCCGAGCCCGACGCTGCCGGGGTTGTCGCTGCCGAAGCGGGTGAACAGCCGCGGCTGCGCCGCGGCGGGGACGCCGGCACCGTGGTCGCGCACCTCCAGCCGTCCGGTGCTGCCGTCGCTGGTCACCGTCACCATCACGGGCGGCTTCCCGTGGCGCAGGCTGTTGCCCACGAGGTTGACCACGATCTGCTCGAACCGCTCCCGGTCCAGCGCCATGACCAGGTCCGGGTCGACGTCGATGACGACGTCGACCCCGCGGCCCAGATCGGCGACGGCGGCGGACACGACGTCGGAGACCGGCCACGGCCGGGGGTGCAGCGTCAGCCGGCCCTGCGAGTCGATCCGGTCCAGATCGAGCAGGCCGGCCGTCAGGTTGCTGATCCGGGCGACCTGCCGCAGCGCCCGGTCGATGAGATCCTCGCCCTCCCGGCCGGCGTCGACCCGCAGTTCCTCCAGCACGATCTGCACGGTGCTCAGCGGTGAGCGCACGTCGTGCGCGAGGGCCGCCACCAGGGCCGCCCGCCACTGCTCGATCTGGGCCAGCCGCGCCCGGTCCTCGCGGACATGCCGGGCCTGCGCCTCGATGAGCAGGGCGATGCCGAGCGCGATCGGCAGCAGCACCACGGCCGAGCCGAGAATCATCGGCGGCTGGCCGGTGACGATCAACGGCACGAGGTACGCGAGCAGCGCCGGCGGGACGAACGCCAGCAGCAACCGCCGCGAGAAGTGCAGGGCCGCCCACGCGAAGATGAGCACCAGGAACGGGCCGGTGCCCGCGGCCACGCCACCGAACGCCCACGTGGAGAAGCCGAGGACCACGAAGGCCGGCAGGACGAGCAGCGCCGGGGCTCTCCGGTGCCAGCGCTGCCACGGTAGGGCCATGATGACCGCGGCCGACACGAGGTCGGCGGCCGCGATGATCAGCAGGTCGCCGGCCCGCCGGGTGTCGTTGGCGATGCCGATGATGCCGAGCAGCCCGGAAAGGGCGAACAACACCGCGACCTGACGAGCTGCGGCGCGTGGCCCGATGCCCAGCAGCCGAGAGCCCTCACGTGTCCTGATACCGGACATTTTAGGCGGGAAGCACCGCTCGGCACGACGAATCCACCAGGACGGCGGAGCGCGGCCCGCGTACGGTGGTGAGCCTCCCCGGGATCCCGGCGCCCGCCGCACGCCCGTACCGTGCTCGACGACCGGAAGGCCGGCCCATGGCCGCTCGTTCACAGACCATGACCGCATGCCGGCGCTGACCGGCACGCCGCAGGCGGCGCGGCAGAGCCTGACGCTGACCCCCGACCCCCGGCGGGTCATCGTCAAGCTCTTCGTGCCCGGCGAGGACGCCGCCGTTGTGCGGACCCGCGCCCACGCCCTGATCGACCGGATCGCCGACCTTCCCCCCGACCAGGCGGAGAGCCTGCTCGCGCAGACCGTCGAGGGCTTCGCCCGGCGCCACCACGACCTGGCGGGCACCTTCCTGCACCACTTCGACCTGGTCCGGCACCGGGCCGACCGGGCCGACGACCTCTCGCCCACCCAGCGCCTGCTGGTCGGCGCCTACTTCACCCACGAGTACGCGGTCGAGGCCGCCGCCCTGTGCAACCCGTCCGTCGTCGCGCACCCCGACCAGTCCGCGCTGGAGGCCGGGCAGTTGCGGGTGGCCGTCAGCCTCCGCCAGATCGGCGAGGGGCACCTGTCGTCCATCGGATTCGCCACGGCCGTGGTCGGCCCGGCCGGCCGGCTGGCGGTCACCGACCGCGCCGGCCCCCTGCACACCGGCCGGCGCGCCGCCGCGAGCCACCGGCGTGACCTGCTCGCGGCCGGGCTGACCGACGACGGCTGGGACAACGAGGTGTCCTCCACCGTGCTCGGCTCGCTGCCCGCGCTGTTCGACGACGCGACCTTCGAGCAGGTCCTCGCCGACCTCCCGGCCGACCTGCAGAGCCGGGAGAACACCCAGCGCACCCTCGAGCACCTGCGCCGCACCCACGCCGCCGGCTACGCGATCACCTTCCCGGCGGAGACCCCGCTGCACCAGCGGGTGCTCTGGCCGGCCAGCCCGGCGGAGAGCAACGGCATGGAGGACGCCCGCTTCGTGCGGTACGTCGACGACGACGGCACGATCGACTACCGGGCCACCTACACGGCCTACGACGGGCGCCACATCGCCGCGCGGACCCTCAGCAGCCCCGACCTCCGGCACTTCCAGATCGCCCCGATGCGCGGGCCGGGCGTCCGCAACAAGGGCATCGCCCTGTTCCCCCGCGCCGTCGAGGGCCGCCGCCTCGCACTGTGCCGCACCGACGGCGAAACCACCGGGCTGACCGTCCTCGACGAGGACGCCCGATGGCAACCGCCGGTGCCGCTGCGCGGGCCCCGGTACGGCTGGGACCTGATCCAGACCGGCAACTGCGGCTCACCGATCGAGACCGACGCCGGCTGGCTCGTCCTGACCCACGGGGTCGGCCCGATGCGCCGGTACGTGATCAGCGCCCTGCTGCTCGACCTGCACCACCCGGAGCGGGTCATCGCCGAGTTGCCCGGCGCCCTCATCGAGCCCGACCAGACCGAGCGGGACGGCTACGTGCCCAACGTCGTCTACTCGTGCGGCGCGCTGATCCATGCCGGGCTGCTCTGGCTGCCGTACGGGTGCAGCGACGCCCGGGTCAGCTTCGCCACGGTCGACGTCGACGGCCTGCTGGCCGCCATGCGCCCGCCGGCGGCGACCGTCGGACGTCGCCGCTGAGCCGGGCAGCCCGGCCCGAGCGCCGCTGTCGCCAGCACCGGAGCGCGGACGCCGGAGTGACGACCGGACCCCGTCCGACCGCGCCGGCTACCTTCCGGTGCAGGTGACGGACGGCGTCACCGGTGTGCCCGTACCGATGAAGCCGAACGTCGTGGTGGCCGCGGCCGCCAGCGTGCCGTTCCACGGGGCGTTCTGGACAGAGGTCACCGGGCCGCTGGCGGTGGCGGTTCCGCCCCAGATCTGCGACACGGTCTGGCCGGCCGGGAAGCTCCAGCCCACCTGCCAGCCGCTGATCGCCGTGCCGCCGGCCCGCACGGTCACCTCGGCCTGGAATCCGCCCTGCCATTGCCCGGTGAGCCGGTAGGCCGCCGCACACGAGGCACCGTCCGGCACGGTCGCGGTCGGCGTGGCATTCGGCGTGGCGGACGGGGACAAGGACGGAGAAGGCGACGGGGACGGGGGCGAGGACAGCGACGGGGAGGGAGACGAGGACTGGGACGGGGACGGCGTGGGTGTCGTCGTGCCGGTGATGGCCAGGTCCGCGGTGGTGAAGGTGCCGTGCGCCGGGTTGACGTCGGTCTCGCCGGCGCGGCCGTCGCAGCCCCGGTCGGGGTTGAACAGCAGGTAGGTTCCCGAGGCGCAGGCGGTGCCGGGCTCGGCGTCGCCACCGATCACGACGGTGCCGGACAGGTTGGCTCCGCCCTGCACCAGGGCGCTGTTCTTCACCACGGCGTCGCCGGTCATGGTCGCGCCGCCGTTGACCCAGGCGAGGTCCTCGATCCGGGCGTTGCCGGAGACCGTGCTGTTGCCGTACACGGCGGCCCGCGGCCCCACGTAGGCGGTCGCCGCCACCGTGGCGCGGGCGTCGACCCAGCCGCCGCCGTTCGAGTGCCAGCGGCCGCCGCCCGGCGCCGCCGGCTTGACGTAGCCGGGTTCGTATCCGGACGGCGCGGCGCCGTCGATGCGGAACTCGTATGGGTAGCGGTAGTTCTTGGTGTAGCCGTCGAGGAAGCCGTAATGGTGCACCGCGCCCGGGGTGCCGGTGACGACGAGGTAGACCTCGTTCTCGCCGGCTTCGGTGCGGAAGCTGAGCTCGCCGTCGGGGCTGCTGCTGAGCGGCCCGTAGCGGGGCACGCCGTTCTTGACCGCCACGAAGCCGTAGGTCCAGCCGGGCTGCGCGGCGCTGTTCTCCGCGTGGCCCTTGAAGTGCAGCCGGATCAGCCCGCCGCCGGCGCTGGGCACGAGTTTGATCTTGTTGTAGCCGTAGTCGGAGGGCGCGAGCGCGTCCGAGATCCGGTAGTGGCCCGCCGCCTGGTTCACCGGGTCCACCGTCACACCGTTGTAGGCGGTCACGAACGGATACAGCTGGTTGATGAACGGCATGACGTCGGCACGGTTGGTGTAGTCCCAGGTGACGTTCCGCTGGGCGTAGGCGCCGACCCGCTGGTTCAGCTCGGCCTGGGTGATCCCGGCGATCCGGCGGTACGTCTCGAGCGGATGCTCGGTGTCCCTCGCCTCGTTCCACATCCGGTTGAACATCGCCAGGCCGTCGCGGTCCTTGATGTACTGCGCGAGCATCCAGTTGCCGTAGTGGTGCCGGCTCGAACTGTAGGCGAGGTTCTCGGTGCGCAGAAACCTGGTCAGGTCGCCGGCCGCGGTCTTCGGATACACCTGCATCGCCATGAACTCGGCGCTGGTCTCCCAGAAGGTGCCCGCGGACGGGTCGGTGAAGCCGGCGCCGGAGCGGCCGAGGAAGGTGTAGTTCTGGAAGACGTGGCCGAGTTCGTGGGCCAGCCCCCAGGAGCCGGGTGCGGCCGCGCCCGGCGCGACGTTGATGACGCCGACCTTGCCGTCGGTCGAGCCACCGGTGGCCCAGGCGTCCAGCGGCGCGTTCGACCAGGTGGTGGTGATGATGACATTGATCTTGTATTGGGCCAGCAGGCCCTGCTCGGGCGTGAACTGCATCGTGTTCACGTAGTAGGAGTACAGCTTCTCCAGCTGGGCGAGGATGTCGTCGGGGTCGAACCGGTACGGCGTGGGCGCGGTCTTCGGATCGGTGCCCGAGCGGTCGCCCCAGAGCAGGATGAAGTTCGCCGACTCCCTGGTGCGCTGCTGCACCCAGGGCACCTCACCGGTGGCGGCCCAGTGCGCCGGGATGTAGGTGGTCTTCGCCGCCGCCGACGCGGACGCGACGATCTGCGGCACCACGATCGGGGCGGCGGCGAGCAGGGCGACCCCTGCCGCGAGCACGACACGCCGACGCCAGCCGGTGCGGATGCTCATCGCGTACCCCCGGCCCCAGATCTTGTCCGGGCCGGCGCTGCCGGCCGCCGGGAGGGTCGTGACCAGCAGGGGCACGCGGGTACGGCGGAGGTTCGGGGCATCGCTTGCCTTTCGTGGGCGCGCCGGCACGACACCACGAAAAGGTGACTGACGGTGGCGGGGAACCGGCGAACGGGGATCCGGGAGGCGGGGAGGCCGCCCGGGGCTCACCGACGATAGCCCCGGTGGATCACTCCAGGAATACGCTTTCTCCTGCGGATTTGCGGTCCCGGAGCGGCAACCGGACGGATGAACTGGGGTTCCGCGGAAAGGTTGCCAGCAACAATCGAGAACATTTCACGGATGCCGCAAGAGCTGCCCGTCACCGTGCGCATCGATCGACCCCGGTCAGTACGGATGCGGCGGCGCGGCCGGGATGATCTCTCGACGTGGCGGTACGCCGAGCCATGACACCTGCCGAGCCGCTACGGTTTACCCCATGACGACCTACTCGGGCCCGGCAACGCTGATCCTCGTCGATGGCGCACGCGTAGCCGGCATGGCCTCCCTCGGCACCAACAACCGCGGCGATCTCAACGGCTGGAGCGGCACCTTCCGCCCCGATCAGGTCAGCACGGATCTCCGCGCCGCCGGTGACGGGCTGCAACTCGAGCTGCCCTACGAGCAGATCGGGGCGGTCGCCGTCACCGGCGTCCGCAAGCTGCTCGCGACCCAGGTGCTGATGTCGCTGGTCGGTCGCGGACCGGCACCGTTCTAGCCGGGAGTGACCACGGCTCCGCGCGCCGACCCTGACCGGCGGCCCGCGGAGCAGCCGGGTCCACCGGCGGCACGCGGAGCCGGCCGAGGACGCGCCGGCGGCACGCGGAGCCGGCCGGACGCGCCGGCGGCGGATCTCAGCGGCTGTCGGCGATCCCGGTGGACTCGCGGACGATGAGCCGGCCCGGCTCCCGGATCACTCCCGAGACCGGCGACCCGTCGAGCGCGGCGAACAGGTGGCGAACCGCGGACGCGCCGAGTTGCTGCAGGTTGAGGTCGACGGTGGTCAGCGGCGGCCGGCACTCGGCCGCGATGACCTCCCAGTTGTCGTAGCCGACCACCGCGATGTCGCCGGGGATCGACCGGCCGAGGTCGCGCAGGGTCTCGGTCACCCCGTAGGCGATCTGGTCGCTGCCGCAGAAGATGGCGTCGATGTCCGGGTGGCCGGCGAGCAGGGCGGCGGCCGCGTGCCGGCCCCAGCGCTGTGACCACTGGCCGAACATCGGCGCGCCGACCAGGGGCAGCCCGGCCGCGTCGAGGACCTCGCGGAACGCGGCGGACCGGTCGCGGGCCGCCCGGTAGGTGAGGTCGCCGGTGATGTGCGCGATCCGCCGCCGGCCGAGCGAGACCAGGTGCTCGGCGGCCAGCCGGGCGCCGCCCGCGTCGTCGGCCACTATCGACACGTCGTTCGGATCGTCGGACTCGCAGAACACGTAGACCACCGGCACCGGGATGTCCGCGGTCAGCGACGGGCGGATCTCGTTGGCGTCGCCGAGCACGATGAAGCCGTCGACCTGCCGCGCGAGCAGCGTACGGATGTAGTGGCCGCGGCGGATCGCGTCGCCGCGGGCGTCGCAGAGCAGCACGCTCATCTGCTCGTTGCCCAGGGCGTTCTCCGCGCCGAGCAGGACCGGGATGGTGAACCGGGCGGCGGAGAGCTCGTCGGTGAGCAGGCCGATGGTCCGGGTGTTGCCGGAGATCAGGCCGCGGGCCAGCACGTTGGGCTGGAACGACAGCTCGTCGGCCGCCATGATGACCCGCTGGCGGGTGGCGGGCGCGACCTCGTCGCGCGCGTTCAGCGCCTTCGACGCGGTGGCCACCGAGACCCCTGCCCGCTTGGCGACGTCGGACAACCTCACCCCGGACCGTTGACGTGCCATGGAATGCCCTCCGAAAAGTTTCGGCCAGCATAGCCGGGGGCCGGTTTTCTCGCCAAGCGCGGATCACCACCGAAACACAGCAGAAATAGACCGTTGACACTGGACCCGGGCGCTGCCAGGCTTCCCGAAAAGGTTTTCGGAGTTTCGGGGGCTACTCCGCTACCCCTCGTCGAACCTGGAGGTGACGCGATGCCGAAAGCCCGCTGGAGACCCCGACTGGCATCCGCGCTGACGCTCGTCCTGACCACCACCGTCGCCGCCGTGGTCGCCACGCCCACGGCCGGCCTGGCGGCGCAGACCATCGGCTATCCCACCTTCTCCGGCGCGGCGATCCCGGCGCCACCGGTCGGCCTGAGCACCGGCAACACCATGGCCGCCATCTTCGACGCGGAGAGCGGCGGCACCGACTACTGGATGGACCGGCTGCTCGCCCGGAACGGCGACGATCCCGCCGGCACCTGGCTGATGACCCGCGGCCGCGGCCTGTTCATGAAGACCCACAACCCGGGCACCCTCGGCTTCAGCGGCCAGGTGGCGTACTGGGAGAGCATCAACGACCAGAGCGCGTTCACGGTGGCCGCCTCCCCGGGCACGTTCACCGAGCAGGTGGCGCAGCGCCGGCAGGTGCCCAGCCACTTCAAGAGCGTGCACACCAGCGGCTCGGTGCGGATCGACCAGACCAAGTTCATCACCCACCAGAACGTCGCGGTCGCCAACCTGACCGTCACCAACTCCGGCAGCGCCGCCACCACCGTGCAGCTGCGGGTCACCTCGCCGTACGCCACCGCGGGCAGCGGCAACGAGCTCACCGGCCAGGTCAACGCCAAGAACAACCTGACCACGATCTATCCCCGGCTGTCGGCCGACGGGTTCACCGCCACCAGCGGCGGGCTGAACCGGTCGGTCACCGTCGCGGCCGGCGCCTCCATCACCACCAAGGTCGTGATGGGTTTCGTGACCAACGAGATCCCGGAGTCGCTCACCGAGTACACGGCCTACAAGGGGTACGCCGCGGCCACCGCCTTCGCCACCCACGCGCGGGAGTACAACCGCTGGTGGGCGCAGAACGTGCCCTACCTGGACGTGCCGGAGCCGGCCATCAAGAAGAACATCTACTACCGCTGGTGGCTGATGCGCTTCAACTATCTCGACGTCGACATCCCCGGCCAGGACTTCCAGTTCCCCACCTCGGTGGAGGGCGCGCTGGGCTACAACAACGCCATCGTGCTCACCCAGCCGATGCACATCGACGACCTGAAGTACCTGCGCGACCCGGTCTACTCGTACGGCCCGTGGGTGTCGGTCGGGCAGGTCTCCAAGGGCGGCCGCTTCGTCGACAACCCGGGCGACCCGGAGAACTGGTCCAACAGCTACACCCAGTACATCTCCGAGGCGGCCTGGCGGGCCTACCAGATCCACGGCGGGCAGCCCGGCATCGCCGGCAACCTCGCCCGCTACGCCGAGGGCGACGTCAAGGGCCAGCTCTCCTACTACGACCACGACAACAACGGCCTGATCGAGTACGACTGGGGCGCGCTGACCGGCAACGACGCCGACGCCGTCTCGTTCCACTGGCGGGCGGGTCAGCTGGACCGGACCGAGTCGGCCTACGTGTACAGCAACGCGCTGGCCGCCGCGCAGGCCTACGACGCGGTCGGCAACGCCGCCAAGGCGGCCGAGATGCGCCAGATCGCCGAGCGGGTCCGCGCCGCGATCGTCACCGTGCTGTGGAACCCCACCCGGCAGTTGTTCGAGCACCGGCACGTCGCCACCAACACTCTCGTGCCGTGGAAAGAGATCAACAACTACTACCCGTTCTCGGTCGGTGCCATCCCGAACACCGATCAGTACAAGCAGGCCCTGCGGCTGTACGCGGATCCGGCCGAGTACCCGATCTTCCCGTCCTTCACCGCCAACCAGCGGGACAAGGCCGCGGCGGCGGCCGCCGGCCAGCCCGGCAGCAACAACTTCTCCACGATCAACTCCACGGTGCAGTTCCGGCTCTACTCCTCGGTGCTGCGCAACTACCCCAACCAGTGGATGACCGCCGAGGACTACAAGAAGCTGCTGTACTGGAACGCCTGGTCGCAGTACATCGGCGGGGACACCCAGTGGCCGGACGCCAACGAGTTCTGGGCCGACTGGAACGGCACCACCAAGACCATCAACTACCGGTCCTGGATCCACCACAACATCCTCGGCAGCAGCAACTGGACGGTCATCGAGGACGTGATGGGGCTGCGGCCCCGCAACGACAACCAGATCGAGCTGAGCCCGATCAACATCGGCTGGCCCAACTTCGCGGCCAACAACATCCGCTACCGCAACGCCGACCTGTCGGTCGTCTGGGACGACCCGGCCGACGGCGTGGTGAAATACGCGGGCATCCCGCAGGGCTACTCCGTCTACCTGAACGGCACCCGCGCGTTCACCGTCGACCGGCTCACCCGGGTGCTGTACAACCCGGACACCGGCGCGGTCACGCTGCCCGCGGGCGGCACGGTCACCTACAACAGCGCCGTCAGCGGGATGCGGGCGCCGACCCAGGTGGTGCAGGACAGCGCCCGCATGGTCGACATGTTCGCCAAGGCCGGCACCGATCTCACCTCCACCCTGCCCAACTACGCCCGCGGCGCGGCGACCACCGCCTCGTACACCGCCTCGGGCACCGCCGGCGCCAACGCGGTCGACGGCTACCCGGTCAACGAACCGATCTGGGGCACGTACGGGTCGCCGAACAGCGCGGACACGCTGGAGGTCAACCTCGGCCAGACCCGCCGGATCGACGAGTTGCGGCTGTACTTCCGCAACGACCGGGCCACCAACCGGTACCGGCAACCGTCGTCCTACCAGGTGCAGTACTACAACGGCAGCGCCTGGGTCGCCGTCGCCTCGGCGGTGAAGACCCCGGCCGCCCCGCAGGCCAACTACAACCTGGTCAGATTCGCCGCGGTCGACGCCCAGCGGGTGCGGGTGCAGGTCACCCACGCGTCCGGGTTCAAGACCGGCCTCACCGAGCTACAGGTGTACGGCCGTGGCGGCGGACCCCCGCCCGGCCCCGTCAACAAGGCGGGCAGCGCCACCCCGTCCGCGTCGTACACCTCCGCGTGGGAGTCGGTGGCGGCCCTGAACGACGGCATTGACCCGCCGTCGTCGAACGACACCGTCAACCCGCGCTGGGGCACCTGGCCCAACACCGGTGAGCAGTGGGCCGAGCTGACCTGGCCGACCGCCCAGTCCCTGGACAGCGCCGACGTGTACTTCTTCGACGACAACGGCGGCGTGCGGCTGCCCGCGTCGTACAAGCTGCAGTACTTCAACGGCACGTCCTATGTCGACGTCGCCGCGTCCGGCGCCTATCCACGCGACCTCAACAAGTACAACCGGGTCACGTTCAGCCAGGTGAGTACCACCCGGCTGCGCGTGGTGCTGCAGAGCACCGCCGACTCCGTCGGCCTGCTCGAGGTCAAGGCCTTCGGGCCGTAGTGAGCCCGCGGGGAGGGAGCGCCCGGCAACCTCCCCGCGCCTAACGTCACCAGGTAAGGACCCGCCATGTCCCTCCCCGGCCCGATCTCCCGACGGACCCTCCTGCGCACCGGTGCCGCCGGCGCGGCGATCCTCACCGGCACCGCCACCGCCGCGCCGGCACTCGGCAGTGCCGCCGCCGCCCGGCCCGACAGCGGCGTCTCCGCCCACCCGTTCCCGCTGACCGCCGTCCGGCTGGCGGCGGGCGGCCCGTTCGCGGCCAACCAGGGCCGCACCCACGCCTACCTGACCTTCCTCGACGCCGACCGGCTGCTGCACATGTTCCGGGTCAACGCCGGGCTGCCGTCGTCGGCGGCGCCGTGCGGCGGCTGGGAGTCGCCCACCACCGAGCTGCGCGGGCACACCACCGGGCACCTGCTCACCGCCCTCGCGCAGGCGTACGCGTCCACCGGCACGACGGCGTTCAAGTCCAAGGGCGACGGCATCGTCACGGTGCTCGCCCAGTGCCAGGCCCGCGCCGCCGCGGCCGGTTTCAACCCCGGCTACCTCAGCGCGTTCCCGGAGAGCTTCATCGACCGGGTGGAGGCCCGCCAGTCGGTGTGGGCGCCCTACTACACGCTGCACAAGATCATGGCGGGGCTGCTCGACATGCACCTGCTGGCCGGCAACGCCCAGGCGCTGGCCGTGCTCACCGGCATGGCCTCCTGGGTCAAGGCCCGCAACGACCGGCTGACCCAGGCCCAGCGGCAGAACATGCTCGACACCGAGTTCGGCGGCATGAACGAGGTGCTGACCAACCTCTACCAGGTGACCGGCGACCCCGCGCACCTGGCCGCCGCCCAGCACTTCGACCACGCCGAGATCTTCGACCCGCTCGCCGCCGGGACGGACAGCCTCAACGGTTACCACGCCAACACCCAGATCCCGAAGGTCCTCGGCGCGATCCGCGAATACCACGCCACCGGCACCACCCGGTACCGGACGATCGCGGCCACCTTCTGGGACCTCGTGGTCCGCGACCACACCTACGTGATCGGCGGCAACTCCAACGGGGAGTACTTCAAGGCGCCCGGCCGGATCGCCACCGAGCTGTCGGACACCACGGCGGAGTGCTGCAACTCCTACAACATGCTCAAGCTCACCCGCCAGCTGTTCCGCACCGACCCGTCCCGCGCCGACTACTGGGACTACTACGAGCGGGCCCTCTACAACCACATCCTCGCCTCCCAGGACCCGGCGTCGGCACACGGCTTCCAGTGCTACTACGTGCCGCTGCGGGCCGGCGGGATCAAGACCTACAGCAACGACTACCAGAGCTTCGTCTGCTGCCACGGCAGCGGCCTGGAGAGCAACACCAAGTACGGCGAGAGCATCTACTTCCACGACGGCGCCCAGCGGCTCTGGGTCAACCTGTTCATCGGCTCGGTGCTGACCTGGCCCGGCCGCGACATCACGGTCCAGCAGGAGACCGCCTTCCCGCAGCAGGCCTCGACCCGGCTCACCGTCACCGGCGCCGGCCGCATCGACCTGCGGGTCCGCATCCCCTCGTGGGCGGCGGGCGCGCAACTGCGGCTCAACGGCACCGTGCAGGCGGTGCCCGCCGCGCCCGGCACGTACGCGGTGCTGGACCGCACCTTCGCCTCCGGCGACGTGGTCGACGTCAGCCTGCCGATGGCGGTGCGCCGCGAGGCGGCCCCGGACAACGCGGCCGTGCAGGCGGTCGAGGTGGGGCCGATCGTGCTCGCCGGGGCGTACGGCACCACCAACCTGTCCGGGCTGCCGACCCTGAACCCCGCCACCCTCGCGGCGACCGCGGACCCGCTGCAGTACACCGCGACCGCGAGCACCGGCAGCGTGTCGCTGCTGCCGTTCTACCGGATGCACGGCCAGCGCTACACCGTCTACTGGACGGTCACCGGCGGCCCGCCGCTGCCCGCCTTCGTGGCGCACTACCGGTTCGACGAGGCGAGCGGCACCACCGCCGCCGACGCCACCGGCAACGGACGGACCGCCACTGTCACCGGCGGCACGTGGGCTGCCGGCCGTACCGGAAACGCGGTCCTGCTCACCGGCGGCACCGGGCACGTCGCGCTGCCGGCCGGGATCCTGGCCGGAGCGGCCGCGTTCAGCGTCGCCTGCTGGATCCGGATCGGCACCGCGACCACCTGGTCGCGGGTGTTCGACTTCGGCACCGGAACCGGGGCCTCCATGTTCCTGACCCCGCGCTCGGGCGCGGGCACCGCCCGGTTCGCCATCACCGTCGCCGGCGCCGGCGGCGAGCAGCGCATCGACGCGCCGGCCGCCCTGCCGGCCGGCGCCTGGGCGCACGTCGCCGTCACCAGGACGGGCAGCCTCGGCGTGCTCTACGTCAACGGCGCCGAGGTGGCCCGCAACGCCGCCATGACGCTCGGGCCGGCCGACCTGGGCTCGACCACCCGCAACTGGATCGGCCGGTCGCAGTACGCCGATCCGTATCTGGACGCCGCCGTGGACGACTTCCGGGTCTACAGCCGCGCCCTGTCCGGCACCGAGGTCGCCGCCCTGCACGCGGCGGCCTCCTGATCCCCCCGCCCCACCCCGATCCCCCGCGCCAAGAGAGGAACCGCACCATGAGACTCCGAAGACTCGCTGTCCCCGCAGCCGTGCTGGTGGCCCTGCTCGGCATCCCCGTGGCGGCCAACGCCGCACCCGGCCAGGGCGACAACCTGGCCAAGGCGGCCACCGCCACCGCCTCGTACACCTCCTCCTGGGAGAGCGTGGCCGCCGTCAACGACGGCATCGACCCGCCCAGCTCGAACGACACCGTCAACCGCCGGTGGGGCACCTGGCCCAACACCGGCGAGCAGTGGGTCCTGCTCACCTGGCCGACCGCGCAGACCCTGCGCTCGGCCGACGTCTACTTCTTCGACGACAACGGCGGCGTCCGCCTCCCGGCGTCCTGGCGGCTGCAGTCCTGGAACGGTTCGGCCTACACCGACGTCACCGCGACGGCCGGCTATCCGGTGGCCGCCAACCGCTACAACCCGGTGAACTTCAACCCGGTCAGCACCAGCCGGCTCCGGGTGGTGCTGCAGAGCGGGGCCGCCTCCGTCGGCGTGCTGGAGGCCCGCGCGTACGCCACGGCGATCGGCACCACCGACCCGGGCAACCCGGGCGGCTGGAACCCGCCGGCCAACCTGGTCACCCCGCTCAACCAGGTCTGGCAGCACCAGGAGCAGACCTACAACGACCTGTACGGCTTCCGCAACTACGGCTGGGACCAGGTCGTCGCCAACGGCGGCAGCATCAACTACTGCGTACGGTGGGACTCCAGCGCCCCGGTGAGCGCCGCCCTGCGCGATCGCGTCCACGCCTCCCTCGCGCGGCAGTTCAAGAAGTGGATGGACGTGATGGTCGGCCACAACGCCTGGCCGTACCAGACCGTCCCGCTCAAGGTGGTCGGCTGGGCGGTCCGCGACCGCTCGACGCTGCAGTGGTCGGACAACTCCGTCGACATCTACGTCAACAACATCCGGGAGAACGCCCCGCAGTGCTCGGAACCGTGCGGGCGCTTCTTCAACCAGTCCGGCACCTACCCGAACTGCCCGGGCGGCACCAGCCACCACTACGACATGTCGTTGTGGCTCACCGCCGGCATGAACGGCGGCGCGGGCGGCGACTGGGGGCAGCGCATCGGCAGCGAGTACTACGTCGGCGCGCTGGACGCCGACAACATCCACATCCTGCTGCACGAGATGGGGCACAGCTTCGGGCTGGACGACTTCTACGACTGGACCCCGACCGGGGTCGGCGGCTTCCTGATGCAGGCCGGGAGTGCGGCGCAGATCACCGACTTCGACGCCTGGATGTTCCGCGACTGGTGGCGGCACCTGAAGAGCCGCTACGGCCGCTGACGGGCCCCGGGCCGGGGCGGATCACGAGTCTTCCCCGGCCCGGCACCGTCGATCATCCGGTTGCCGGTCCTCGCGTTCCCACCAGGAGGATCGCGTGCCCGAGAACCTTGCCCTGGCGCAGCGGGTAAGGCAGGGGCACCAGGTCGTGCAGGCCGGCCTCCCGGGTCACCGAGGCGCCGGCGCGAGTCACCGCGTCACGCACCCGCTGGATCGAGCCGAAGTGCCCGGGGTCGGCGAAGAGGTCCAGGAACACGAACCGGCCGCCGGGCCGAAGCACCCGCAGGGCCTCGGCGAGCGCGTCAGTGGGGTGCGGGCTGTCGGACACCTCGTGGAACGTCAGGCAGCTGACCACGGTGTCGAAGCTCGCGTCGGGGTAGGACAGCGCCGCCGCGCTCTGCCGCCGGAAGGTCACCCGGCCGCTGACACCCTCGGCGAGGGCGTTGCGTTCGCACTGGTGCTGGGAATACTCCCAGTCGCTCCCCCACGAGTCGATGCCCTCCACCGTGCACTCGGGCGCCATGATCGCCACGGCGACGGCCAGGCTGCCGCTGCCGCACCCGACGTCGAGAACCCGACCGGGCCGGGCGCCGGCCTGGCCGGCGATGAGCTGGTGGATGCGCCGCTGGAAGTCGCCGCCGTGCGGGCCGAAGCGGTAGACCGTGAGCACCAGGATCAGCGTGATGTAGCCGAAGATCGCCGCGGGGACGAGACTCAGCAGAAACCACGCGGACACCGGCGCCAGGCCGGCCGCGGCGACGCAGATCGCCGTCACCGCCGCGAAGGTGTAGACCCGGCCCATCCGGATCCAGGTGCGGTAGCGCGGCTGCTGAATCGACACGCCTGCGATCGTAGGTGTCCACGGGGAGCCCGGTGCGCCGCGTGGTGCCCAGCGGGCTCGCTGGGGGAAGAATCATCCTATGGAACCGACTGAGCCGACCGACGACACCGCCCTCCGGACCGGCCCCGAGACGCGTGACCGGGACGCGGCCGGGCGGCCCCGCAACGCCCGGCCGCGGGACGGGCTGGGCCGGCCCCTCCCCAAGGGGATGCCCGGCGTGCCCACCACGCCCGACGACCTGGTCCTGCCGCCCGGCGAGGCGCTGCGCGAGGCCCAGCGGCTGCTCGACCAGGGTCGGCCGTTCCACGCGCACGAGGTGCTCGAGGCGGCGTGGAAGGCCGCCGGGGAGCCCGAGCGGGAGTTCTGGCGGGGCATGGCGCAGCTGGCCGTGGGCCTGACCCACGCCCGGCGCGGCAACGCCGAGGGCGCCGCACGGCTGCTGCGGCGCGCCGCCGACCGGATCGAGGCCTACGCCGCGGCGCCGCCGCACGGCGTGCCCGTCGCGGCGCTCACCGCCTGGGCGAGAAACGCGGCGGAACTCGTCGGCCGCGGCGACGGAGACCTGCCGGAGCAGGCGCTGACCCCCACCCTCGTCGGCGGGAACCGTTGACCAACCCTGGCATCATGTTCCGTCCATCGTGGGATGAGGTTCGCCATGCCCGCCGGCACCGCCTTGAACATCTTCCTGACCTCGACCACCGTCATCGGCTTCGGGCTGGCCATCTGGCAGTCCCTGCGCGCGGAGCAGTTGAACCGCCGTGAGCGCGACCTGGACTGGCCCCGGTTCCGCGCCGCCGCCTCGGATCTGGCCCGGTCCATCGACAGGTCGGATTTCATGCCGGACGTCATCCTGGCGCTGAGTGACCGCGGGGCGATCGTGGCACACCTGATCGCCCGAGAGCTGCGCAGCCAGGTGCCGATCGTCACCGTCGGATATCTGAGCACGGCCGGCCAGTCCGTCGATCTTCCCGGCTACCTCCCGCTGCGCGGGACGAAGGGCACCGCGTTTCTGCCGGACCGGCTGCACGAACAGAGCGCCTGGAAGGTTCTCCTCATCGACGACTTCGTCATGTCGGGCGACGGTCTGGCGCGCGTCCGGGAGGCACTGGTCGGGCAGGGCTTCGATCCGGGTCAGATCAGGAGTGGTGCGGTGGTGGCTACCAAGCTGTCCGTGGCGAACCGGAAGGGACCGGACTATTTCGCCCGGGAGGCCCGCGGCTTCGACTTCTACTTCCCCTGGGGGCGGGCGGAATAGGGCCCCGCGGCGGCCAGCACCTCGCGCAGCCGGGCGGCGAACTCCTCGGGCTTGCCCGCGTAGCCGAACTCGCCGCCGAGGAAGCCGCCATGATGGCTCGGGAACACGGTGGCCTCCTGGCCGAGCAGCGCCGCGACGCCGACGGCCGTACGCGCGGTGTAGGTGCCCGCCGACTCCTCGCCGACCGCGATCACGATCCGGGTCGGTGCCGCGTTGAGCAGGACCGCGTCGGGCCGGTAGTCGGTGATCGCCCAGGAGTCCCGGGACAGCAGCGGATCGCCGCGGCTGCCGTCGTCGTCGGCCGGCATGCCGAACGCCGCCGGGTCGGGCGCGGGCTGGGCGAAGTAGGCGTCGGTGAACTCGCCCTGCCAGGACGTCATCGCGATGAACGCGGCCATGCCCGCGCCGGTGCCCTTCGCCTGGTACGCCTCGTGGAAGCCAGCCCGGGCGCGCTCGGCGGCCTCGGCGTCGGGAAGCACGGCGTTGATCGGCGGCTCGTGCGCCACCAGCGTGACCACGTCGCCGGGATGGGTCGCGACCAGTTCGAGCGCGGTCACAGCGCCGCCGCTGCTGGCGAACACCTCGACCGGGCCGGCGCCGAGCGCCTCGACCAGCAGGTGCAGGTCGGCGGCCTGATGCTGCGGCGTGTGGTCGGACCGGCCGTCCTTGCGGACGCTGCGGCCCAGGCCACGCGGGTCGTAGGTGACGACCGTGCGGTCGGTGAAGTGGGCGGCGAGCGCGCCGAAGCCCTCCGCGGACATCGGCTGGCCGATCATGAGCAACGCGGGGAGCCCACCGGCCGGCGGGAGCGGACCGCGGACGTCGTAGACCAGGTCGACACCGGGTGAGGCGAGGGTGTGCGTCTGCGTCTTCGTCATGAAAGGAGAATACGGCCGGAGCGCGTCCCACCGGGCAGATCAGTCCCGGTCCGCTGCTCCGCCGCCGAGCTCCTCGAACACGGTGATCTGGAGGCCCCCCGGCGCGTCCAGACGGGAGTTGAGCGACCCCCACGGGGTGCGGGTGGGTGGGGCGAGCGGATCGGCCCCCGCTCGTACGAGGTGGTTCGTGACCTCCTGGGCGTCCGCGACCTCGAAGGCCACCCGCAGCCTCGGACTGACCCGCCGACCCACCTCCACGCGGTCGATCATGTCCACCTGCTCCGGGCTGGAGATCTCCAGCGTCGCGCGGCCGACATCGAGAATCGTGACCCGCTCACCGCCGTCCCCGTGGACCTGAAGTTCCTCGGCGGCGCCCAGGACGTCGCGGTAGAACCGAACCGCGTCCTCGTAGTCGTCGGCCTCGACGACCAGGCGCATCTGCAGCACTCGGCGGTCAGCGGTCATGTCGGTTCCCTTCGTGCCTCGGCAGTCGGCGTACCGGCAGTATCGCGCCACCCCGCGGGATCGGCTGAATCGGCTAAACTGGCGGCGGCTGCCAGGAAGCCACCGGTCCGCGGGAATGGGCTCAGCCCACCTGGGGTGTGCGGCACGGCCACCACCGTTCTCCTTTCGGCCTGACCAAGCGGACATCAGGCAGACGAGAGGAGATCGTTGTGCCGACCCTGGACATGCCCGACCGTCCCGACCTCGACAGCTTCCGCCGGCAGGCCCGTTCCCTGCAGCGAGCAGTCCGGGCCGGTGACGCCGACGCGGTGGCCCGGCTGGCCCGGCACCGACCCGGTGGGGTGCCCGACGACCTCGGCGGCCTGCCGCTCGCCGCCGCGCAGTTGGTCGTCGCCCGCGAGTACGGTTTCGGCAGCTGGCCGCGGCTCCGGCGCTACCTCGACACGGTGGCCGAGCACACCTGGGAGACCGGGCTCGGCGCGGTTTCGGTGGCCGACCCCGCGGACGAGTTCTGCCGCCTCGCCTGCCTGACGTACGGCCGCGAGGACGGCCCGGCGCGCTGGGCCGAGGCCCGGCGGCTGATCGCCGAGCATCCCGATCTGACCACGGAGAACATCTGGGCCGCCGCGGCCGCCGCCCGGCCGGACGACGTCGCTCGGCTGCTCACCGCGCGGCCGCGGCGGGCGGCCGAGCGAGGCGGCCCGTTCCGGTGGCGGCCCCTGTTCTACCTCGTCTACTCGCGACTCGACCCGGCCGTGCCGGCCGAGCGGGTGCTCGCGGTCGCCCGGCAGCTGCTCGCCGCCGGCGCCGACGCGAACGAGGGCTACCTCTTCGATGCCCTGCCGTCGCCGTTCACGGTGCTGACCGGAGCCTTCGGCCTCGGCGAGCTGGGCCCGCGGCGCCAGCCCCGGCACCCGCACTCGCAGGCATTGGGCCGGCTGCTGCTGGACGCCGGCGCCGACCCCAACGACGCGCAGACCCTCTACAACGGGATGTTCACGCCGGACGACTCGCACCTGGAGCTGCTCTTCGCGTACGGTCTCGGCAGCGGCGACGGCGGCACCTGGAAGACCCGGATCCCCGACCTGGACACCCCCGCGCGGATGCTGCGGACCCAGCTGCACTGGGCGGTCGAACACCACCAACCCGACCGGGTACGGCTGCTGGTCGAGCACGGCGTCGACTTCCGCTCACCGTTCGAGGGTGGCAGGCGCGCGTGGTCCCCCGGCGGCGGCCGGACGCCGGTCGAGCTGGCCCAGCTCAGCGGCGACACCGAGATCACCGGCTACCTCATCGCCCAGGGCGCCGCCCCGCCCGGACCCGACCCGGTGCGGGAGCTGATCGCCGCGGCGTTCCGCGCCGACCGCTCCGCCCTGGACCGCATTCGCGCCGACCATCCCGGCGCCTTGGCGCAGGCCCTTCACACCCGCGCCGGCCTCATGGTGTGGGCCGCGACGCAGGCGCCGGTCGAGACAGTCACGCTGCTGGCGGAGCTCGGCTTCGACGTCAACGCGTACGGCCGCGGCGACGCGCCGGTCGAGGAGCCCTGGGAGACCGCGCTGCACCACAGCGCCGGCAACGGCAACCTCGCGCTCACCCGTCTGCTGCTCGACCTGGGTGCCGATCCCGACCTGCGCGACCGGCGCTTCGGCGCGACGCCGCTGGGCTGGGCCCGACACCTCCACCAGACCGCGACCGCCGCCCTGCTCGAACCCGTCACGGCGGCTCCGGCCGGCGGCCCCTGAGCGGACGGTTCGGGACCGTTCGGGTTGATCTATGCCGGTAGTTTGGCGCGCATGTCGGAGCAGACCGGTTGGGCCGAAGATCCCTCGCAGCCACCGCACCACGTGCTGAGCACCCCGCTGGGCACCCTGCGGCCGGAGTCGATCACGCCGGCCCTGGCGAACGGCCGGGAGGTACTGGTCTTCGCCGGCACCGACGACGAGTCCCTGCCGGTGCGGTTCGTCGACCTGGAGAGCGGGGCGCTGCTGCCGGACCGGTCCCTTCTGCACAGCCCGCACCTCGCCGGCCTCGGGCGGGGCGCGGGCCGCACGCTGCTGGCCACCGTGACGCCTCGGGGCACGGTGGCGGTGCGCGAGGCGGAGACGGGCGAGCCGATCGGCACCGCGCTCCACGGGCCGGAGGCACCCCTGGCGGTCATGACCGGCCTGGTCGGCGGCCGGGAGTTCGTCGCGGTCTGCGGTCGGGACAGGACCCGGGTCTGGGACCCGGCCGACGGTGCGGAGATCGCCGCGCCGGGAATCGGCGGGCACGCGCTGGTCGCGTACGAGGGGCGCCTGCTGGCGGTGTCCGGCGACGGGGACACGTGGCGGCTGCGCGACGTGCTGACCGGCGAGGCGTACGGTGCGCCGTTCCCCGCCCTCGGCGCGATCGTGGCGGCCGTCGTGCACCGCGGCCGGGTGCTCGTCGTCTCTCCCGGCGTGCCCGTTCGGGCCTGGGATGTGGCGGCCGGCGCCGAGACGACGCTGCCTGCCCTGTGGCGCGCCGACGAGACCGGGCAGGCCGTGCTCGGCCGGCTCGCGCTCACCGAGCTGGACGGCGGCCTGGCGGCGACCGTGACGTGGCAGATCCCGGCGGAGAGTGACCGGATCGAGCTGTGGGTGCCGGGTGACGACGGGCCCCGTCGGGCCGCGCTCCCCGACGCCGATGCCGTCGCCGTCCTGGCGCACGACGGGCGGCTCCTGACCGCCGCCGCCGGCCGGTCCGGCGCGCTGTCGGTGACCGGTGCCCGATCGCCGTACTACGGCGGGCCGGTCCGGTCGTTCGGCGGCTGGGCCAGGCGGTCCGGCCGCATGCTCGCCGTGCTCTCCGGCGACCCGGCCGTGCTCTACGACATCGAGGCCGGGCGGCCCTTCGCCCGGGTCGCGTTGCCGGACTACGCGCCGGAGAACCCGGTTGAGGTCGTGGTCGACGGCGGCGGGTTCCGCCTCCGGGACGCCGTCAGGGGCCGAGAGCTGCTGCGGCGCGACGGGCAGCACGACAACGACGCCGTCGCCGTCACCGCGGTCGGCTACCGCGAAGCCGACGACAAGGCGCTGCTGGCCACCGGCGGCGCCGACGGTTCCGTCCGCGTGTGGGACGTCTCGGCCCGCGAGCCGATCGGCGGCCCGTGGCACGGCCACCCCGGCCCGGTCACCGCCGTGGCCCTCACCCGGTGGCGCGGCCAGGCCGTCGTGCTGTCCACCGACGCCTCGGGAACGGCACGGATGTGGATGATCGGCGGCCCGGTGCGGCACGCCGGCCACACCGACCGGGTCAGCGCGGTCGCGGGCGGGGTACGCGCCGGCCGTCCGGTCTTCGCGTCCGGCGGCGAGGACGGCACGATCCGCTTCTGGGACCCGGTCACCGGCGGGGGCGTCGGGGAGCCGATCCGGTCCGGCCCGATCGCCGGGCTGGCGTTCGCCGGGGACATCCTGGTCTCCAGCGGTGACGGCGTCGTGCGGCGCTGGGACCCGGCGACCGGCGAGCCGATCGGCGAGCCGCTGCCCGGGTCCGGTCGCCTGGCGACGGCCGAACTGGACGGCCGCGCGCTGGTCGCCGCCGTCGACGACGAGCGGCTGCGGGTGTGGGACGCCGCGACCGGCGCGCCCCACACCACGATGCCCCTGCCGGGCCCGGCGGCGCTGCAGGACCTGGAGGTCCACGACGGGCGACTGCTGGCGCTGACGGTGAGCGACCCCGACGGGCGCCTCTTCCCGGAGGCCGCGTGCATGGACGGCGAGCAGATCACCATCTGGGACGTGCCCGCCGCCCGGCCGCTCCTCCCCCCGATGCTGACCAGCGACGACGGCGGCCACGGCGCGTTCGGCCGGGTCGGCGGCGCAGTCGGCGGCGCAGTCGGCGGTCGGTTGGTGGTCGCTCATGGCGTCGACGCGCGGAAGAACCGGGAGGACGGCGAGGGCGTCTGGCCGGAGGAGGCCGGCGACATCTACCTGCGCGACATCGCCACCGGCGAGCTGGGCACCGACTTCCGGCCCGAGGCCGGCTTCAACCAGCAACTGCTCATCACCCGCGCAGGCGGCCACGACGTGGTCCTGGTGGCGGCGGAGAGCGCCGTGGTGACCTGGGACGCGGCCACCGGCCACCAGGCGGCGCCCCGGGTCGAGAGCCTGACCGGCTCGATCACCTGCGTCGCCGCGATCGAGGCGGACGGCCGCACGTACGGCGCCGTCGGCGACTGGGCCGGCACTGTCCGGATCTGGGAGATCACCCCACGGTCCTGATCCCCCGGCGCCAAACCGACGTGGTCGGTGCCGGCGAGCCCGGCACCGCCCGCGGCGTCCTCGCCGGAACGGGGCAGCCGTGGCATCGGCGATCGTCTAGGTTGTCGATGGCCGATTCGTGGCATGGCCACGGGGGATGTCGCCACGGAGGGGATTTTCATGTTTTCTTTCAGGTTATTGGTCGCCGGCCTCGCCGCGGCCCTGGTGCTGCCAGCGGGCGTTTCCGCCCCGGTCTGGGCCGCCGATCCGGCCCCGGTCTCAGCGGCCGCGGCGGTCACGTCGTCGGTCGCCGACCCGACCGAGTTCGCTACCGATGAGGACAAGGTGGAGGCCGCGCGGGTGCTGGGTATCAATCCCGGTATCGAGATGCTGGTTCTCAACGATCAGGAGTTTGTGCTGTCGTTGTGGCGGCAGGCCAGGGCCGACAGTTTCGTCAAGGCCGAGGCGTTGCGGGCCTACGACACCACCGATCCGCAGGCGGCGTACGCGTTCATCAAGACCGGTGTTTTCGCCGCCGCGGCCGATGACGCTCGGGCCGAGATCGCCGCGGAGCGGG
>Ga0307516_10002772_pt1 | contig 23121 bp, 24 predicted proteins | sample 19_EM_MG_FD_203310 | JGI IMG/M metagenome (GOLD analysis project Ga0307516, IMG submission 203310) | Populus trichocarpa ectomycorrhiza microbial communities from riparian zone in the Pacific Northwest, United States - 19_EM | ecosystem: Host-associated > Plants > Roots > Unclassified | place... | reverse complement strand
GATCCCGCCATAGAAAGTCTCAACCCCAAGGCTAGCTGCTGTCACTCCCCTCGCCCCCTTAGTTTGACATCTCCATCCCGCTAAGATGCCGAGGCTATTCCTTCTTTGCCTTTCCATCATCTCCCTTATCTGCGCGGTTCAATGTACTCCCACCTCGATGAAGAGGAGCGAACCTTCTGCCAAGCCCGAGGTTATTGTGGCCAGGGGTCTCTGTTACTTCTACTGCCCTCAAGAAAACGCGATGGGGGAGGAACTGAACAGGTCATATGCGGATTCCGGACGGTTGTACTGCAGGTACGATGTTGAGGGGGTGGACGATAAGGCGTTTTGCATGTATAATAGGGTAAGGTTCAGCTGTGGGAAACCCCGTCTTTTCGAGGCGCTGACCTTCCACTCTGATTTTCCTAGAACACCGGCGAATTGCTGTCAAGTTCTTCCCCTTCACAATGTGACGAGCAGGCGGTATTCGATTGTCCTGGTACAAAGATTGGCCAACAAGAAATGAAACGAGTGCCGGAAGAACCCAAAGGTTCACGATCCGTAAATCTACCACAATTCGTCAAGAAGCGTTCCATGGCCAGGCGAGAAGTGGAAGGGGACGCTACTTGACCCCACGAACCCGCTATGACATGTGGTCGGGCATCAATCCAGGCATTTTGGTTTATTTACACTTTCATTGGACTCCTTAGGCGATCTTTCCACAATCCTCATCTATTTGATCTCTTTTGCTCAGGCTTTGCTCCCAGAAGTATTGTCACTCATGTTCCCTTTCAATAGTGTCTGGGTATTTGTAACCGTAAACAGCCTACGTTAAGATAGCGTTTGTATCTCATGGACTCTCATAGACTTTAGTAAATCGATTCTCCACGGCTTCCCAGAACCCTACGAGGGTGGTTTGCGTTGGCGCAGGTCGAGACACGCGTGGAATCAACGCGTCGGAAAGTTGAACCTCGATCACGTGAGGGTTGGTTTGCGACGCGATAGCAACCCCTTGTCATCAACCACCAGCTTGAAAACGCAGAATATGGAGTCGACGGCCCCAGTGTCGCTAACTTCGCTGCTAAACTCTCTACACTCTCATCTTCAGCAACAGACGCAACTCCTCCCCGCTCTCCACTCCCAACTCGGACTCCCACACACAAGCCTCGCCGATGAACTCTCAGCGCTTGAAGAGGAGTTGACTGCGTGCGTAGAGAGGCAGATCGACCTCCGGCGCAAACAGGTCGACGAATTGATGGAGAAATGCGTTGGGGTCGAGAACGATTGTACGAGGTACTCTAAAGCGCTTGGTGGGCACATCAAGGTCGCCGGTAGCGGAATAGGAGAGTTGAAGAGGGAGCACATCCTTCCGAAACGTTACGATGCTCTAACTGAGCATCAAGAAAGACTACGACAAGTGAGTACGGCAGCCTATCCCTATCAGATCGCAACAGAGCTGACTGTTGGCCGATCCCTACCGTAGCTGTACCATTCGAAACTTGAACAGTTGCAAACCCTCACAAACCGGATCAACACCATCTCGCGGACCCTTGGGAACGATTTTTACTCGCGGGATATCACTGAGGCGGCCCCAGCAATAGGATTAAGTCCGGGGGACTCAAACCCGTTCCGGGATGTGACCGTTGAGAGGTTCTCCAAGCTCGAGAAAGAGCTCGTTCGAGGGAAAGCCGAAATTGTATGTCGTAGTTATTGTCAACCCACTCTTTCCACAGTCTAATTGTTGTATTTCACACAGAACAAACGGTTAACTCAACTTTCGGCCTCGCTCGTTCACATCGACTGGCTGCAAACCGAACTCGGTATCCCTCCTCCTGCACTTGACGAGTTCTCTTCATCTTCATGCCTTGGCATTCCCTCCATGATCTCTCGCCCCTCCTCTTCGTGTAGCAATTACCCCAGCATGAACTCTGATCCGTTTGTCTCTTCCACCCCCACGCCCGCGGGTCGAACCAAGCCACAGGTCCCATCCCTCTTCACCCACGATCTTCCAACAATCCCATCGGAATCAGACCACAGGGCCGTGTTTGCCAGGTTCGTTGCTCGGTTAGAGGAAGCTGAACGGGACGGCGAATCCATTGAAGGAACGCATATCGGTCTTGAAGGAGTTGATCCGACCCCCGCACTTCTTGCGTGGGCGGATGCGGCCAAGGTTGAATTAGAGGAGGTCAAGAGACGCCGCGAGGCACACATCCAGGCTATGTACGACCAACTGGAAGCATCGTGGAAACGGTTGGGAGTCCCAGAAGAGGCCATGGACGAGTTTGTGGACGAACACCGTGGCAGCACTGAGGACACAGTTAGCGCGTACGAAGGAGAGCTGGAGAGGATGCTCGAGCTGAAACGAGAAAGGATGGGTACTTTCATTGAAAACGCCCGAAATGAAATCATCAAACTCTGGGACGATCTCCTGGTTGGAGAAGAGGAACGAGAAGACTTTGCGCCATTTGCTGACGGTTTGTGTTCCCCTGTTGCGAGCGTTCATATGAGCCTGACGGGCATTTTCCAGATGAGCACACGGAAGAGCTTCTCGCGCTACACGAAAACGAAATCCTACGGCTGAAGGATGAAAGAAAGATGAAGGGTTCTCTCCTGCTCAGCATCAGAAAGTACTTCGACATTCTGGAAGACGAGAAGGAGCTTGCCGCCGCCGCATCTGACCAGTCACGACTGCTGGGTAGGGGACCCCGCGATCCTGGTCGTCTTCTGCGAGAGGAGAAGATGAGGAAACGCGTGACCAAGGAAAAACCACGGGCAAGTCTACGTTTGCGCTGCTCCTCTTCATTCATCTGACCCGAGCCTCAACAGTTGGAGCAAGACCTGATGGTTTCAATCCCGAAATGGGAGGCTGAACACGATAGGGTATTCCTTGTGGATGGAGCGAGCATTCTTCGAACTCTGAGGGGTATCTTGCCCGAGGTGGTGGACAAGGAGAACCAAGGTAGCAGGAAAGGTCGTGCGGGATCCGCTCAGCCCAAGCAACGGGCAACTACCCCCTTCTCGGAAAATGCCAACCACCACAACTACGTGCCCGTGTCATCCGTCAATGGTAAGGGTGTCGTTACACCTGCTGTACGACCTGCCCCCTCCTCAATAACCCATTCAGCACCGAACAAACGACAACGTCTTGGAGATTCCGTTGCAGCACCTCCAATGACTGCGGCACGCTCGACAAGCAAGGGCCCGCCTCCTTCCAATCCCCGAGCAGCGACCCGAAGCAAGACCCCGGTATCGTCACTTCCACGCCCGATCCCCGCTCCTAAACCCGGAACCCAACACCACGCTCTTGGTCACGGGCGCATCCCTTCAACCCAACATCAGGCGCCGCCATCTAGACTTGGTTCGTCAACACGGTCCACCAGTTCTTCGCTGCATTCTTCGAGGGGTGGAGGTCGGGTGAGACGGGAAAGCTTCAAGCCAAGACCTAGCGTGGACGGGGATTGGGCTGGTGTTGCCGGACGATGGAGAACGAATGCAGTCCTGAGGGAGGAGGAAGAGGTGTACTGAGTTTGTATTGATGAGGACTTTACGTTCGCTTTCTTCATGCTTTAGTCTGTTTTCGCTATTCACTCCCCTTCCTCGGTGTAACACCTGTATACTACCTACTTATAAGGCGACTTAGGATTACCCGGGCGCTTGGCGCCCATACCCTTCCATATCCTGGTGATCGGAGCGTTGTCGCTCTCCAACACGTCGCGTCCAAACCCCGGCTGGCATCCACTCCCGTCCCCTCGTTTTCGTCACCCGCGTTCGTACGACGGCGTAAAACATGCCATTGCCGCACGACCTCTGCTCGCTCGTCCAAAATGCCTTCCGTGCGCGTCACAAACGTATTGCCGTTGACCACACCACCCAAAACCTCGGCATCCTTTCCATCCTCCTCCGAACCGGTTTCATAAGTTCCCTTACACGCGGGACCATCGATGGTCCTTCTCCGGAGGCGTTCCATGGGGCAGGAGAAGCGCAGAAACGAATCTGGGCCGAGTTAAAGTACCGTGAGGACAGACCGGTCCTTGGTTCCATGTCGCTCGTTTCGAAACCAAGTCGGAGGGTGTTCATGGACACCTCTGAAATCAAGCGGATTTGCTCGGGGCGGCGAGCGCAAACCATAAAACCTTTGGGCCTGGGAGAGATTGCTGTCGTGAAGACGAAGAGCAAGGAGCACGAGTGGTTGGAGGCGAGAGAGGCACTGCAAATGAAATTAGATGGAGAGGTAGTGTGCAGAGCTCAGTAGGCTTGGCGAAACCTCGTCCAGCTGTAAGCACCCGTCCAGTCGCTCTCCCAGAACATTTGTCCTAAAACTTCGATAAAAGACTAGCCACGGGATACAACTACAAAACCTTCTACACTATTTCTGACGCGGAAGGGATCGACCCAGTTCATTCCTGTCCTTCCTGTCCAAAGTACAACATTTAATGAAGACATAATTCAAGGGCACAAAGCGGGGGGCGAGGGATGAGCAGGCTACTGGATGGCCATCAAGCTGCCGATGAAAGTCATAATCTGTGTGCCTCGTCAACAAGGTGATCCAGCGGTATGGACGATGCTTACTAGACGAGGACGGATGTCAACAATGTCTTCTGGGACGAGGAAAATAACGGCGTTGAGCTTCCTAGCGATGGAAATGGCCAATTTTGCTAGAAAGAAACAGTGAGACCCTCATAAGCGTTGTGGTAAGTTGAGAAATGTACCATTCTGTCTCCGCGACTCGTAATCTCCTGTGTCGCTGACGTTGATAATCAACGAGGGGTCAACAATACCGGGTCGCAATGCCTCCAGCAAGTCAAGGAAGAAAATTCCAGTCGTGAGTGACGAATCTTTGAAGGACCGAATAACCCTCGCCGTGGGTTTGGCCTTCTGAACGGTGGTGTTCGCCCACTTCAGGATCTCTTGGTCGCTGATGGGTCGACCTTGGCCACCCTTGGACAGGGACTGAAGGGTCCTGGTGATACTCATCCTCATCAACTGCCACACGAGGCCGAGGACCAGTGTCTTGTTGCCGTCCACAATGTCGGCGCCCTGGATACCAACCAAACGCATGCCGTTTTGTTTGGCGAGCTCGACAGAATAATTGCAATTCTCGACCCGTTTAAACCTGGAGAGCGTAGACTGGTTGGGAGTGACGCCGATATCCTCCTCTCCTTCCTCTCCCTCGATGGGTTCGACATAAGGCTTGACTCCGCCTTCCTTGGGCTTTGCGACTCTCCTCCACACAACGGATCCGGGAGCAATCTTGTCGAACGCCTGGAGGATGGCCAAACCATCCCTCAAGTCGTTGAACAAGTTGAATACCGCGGGCTCGACGCCAAGGGAGTTGAGCCAGAGAGTGAACACACGAGCTTCACGTTCACCCTCGGCATCGAAGTCCTCAACGGCACCATAGTCCTTGGCTTCTTGCTCGTCCAAAGGCTCGAGTCCTGGGTGGGTGTTGAATAAGTTGGCGACAAAGGCGAGGTTGAGGCGTGGGTTTCCGGCGAGCAATGAGGCCGGTGTGAGGTACTTCCGGCACCCAATATTCCCGGCGCTCGTGAGCACCTGTTCGGCGCGCGTGCGGAGATCCGTGGTCTTTAGTGGGGTGATGGGACACTGGTCGGGTTTGAGTTGATTGAGAAGAACTGTATAGTTCTCTCCGTCCTTCACATCCTTGCTGAAGTTATTAACTCTAGGTGGTGTGTGGTTCAGAAGAATCCAGAGCCTCTTGCTGCAGGGTCAAATACCTTCGTTTCCACCCTGCGGCCTTCAAATGATAGTTGAACCACCGGAGAAGGATCTGATCCGGGGTGAGCCGCAGTAAATCTTCGATGGTCTCTCCTTCTTCACAGAGGCGATACAGTTCGGGGTGAAGTTTGATGTCGACCTGGCTGAGCAATCCACGTCGGATGATCTGCCAGATGAGACCGAGGATGAGGTGTTCTCGGCCTTCTTGAAGATCTTGAGAACCGATGTTGACCACAGAGCATCCGATAGCTTTTGCAGAGGAGATAACGATATTGTTATTCTCGGTCATCTGGAAAGCATTGATTTGTTTGCGGGGCCCAGGCTTGTTCAAAACACGCATATCGATCGTGTCCGGGACCGAATCATTGATGAGTTTACAAAGGATCAGTCCATCTCGGCATTCGTCGAACAGTTGCATGGTGTTTGTGGGGATAGGAAGTCTGTGGCCGATGTCCGTATCGCCTTCGAGCACAGAGTTTATATGATTCGTGAACTCGGATCGTTCGTCCTCGTTAATCGTATGGCTGACGTTGGCGTTCGAACCCTGAACGGTGACCTTGCCCGCCTTGGTCGCCAGGCCACTGGCAGAGGTCTTCATTTTGGCATGGAGCTGCGGATCGCTCGTGAGTATCCGGTTGAATCCCACTCAACCCGGTGGACAATACCTCGACCCAATCCTCGAGCTCGACCTTCCCACTTGCATCAACGCTAACGTGCTTCAGGGTCTCCCGGGCGAGATCGTAGTTTGCCCCGCTGGACTGGAGAGATCGGAGGACCTTGGCCTTATCGACGCGGCCGGGCTCATTCGTGTCTATCGCGCTGGAGAGGGAATTTCAGTCGAGACTCGATACAGGAGATCTAGCGCCACCCCCCGGCTCACTTGAAGCGATTAATGAGATCAAACATCTCATCCTGAGATATTTCTGGGTACTTTTTCTGTAACCGGATCGCTTGCATCTGCGTGGAATGGGTGGGGACGTGGAGGAGGAGGGTGGTGATTCGTGGTCGTTGTCGCTTATATATCCCTCCGCAATCTGAAGCACAGCCGAGCTGCGTCGATCACAGTCGTCATCGTACTGAGCCACTGCACCAACGGACTGCGCCCTCAGTCGTTCCATCGCTGCGGACGACGCACGAGAAACCATCGCAAAGGCCCTCGCGAAGTGCGTCGTCTGGCATCCAGTATTACGTTTTATCGTCTGGTTTGACAGACGCGGCGTCCCTCGTGGAAAAGCCGCCCATGACGCATGATCCCCCTGTTGGTCCCTTCATCTCCCGCGACGCATTGAAACAGCGTGCACGCTTAACATAAGCACCCCTCGCAGAGTCCGAATGCACGGCTCTGTCTTGCCCTGCAAGGTAGGAAAGGGGATAGTCCACTTCATAACAGGGAAGCGAAACGTCTCTTCGCTCCGTGTTGAGACACCACCCTCAACGTGGATCACCTTGCTTGAAGGCAGGGGTGCCACCACGAGGACCGTGTGACCACCGCCCAAGGCCAAGCCGGCTTCCCGCAAGCAAGGAGGTGACAAGCTGGTGTGATGGCTGTCGGAGGAGGCATAAAAGCTGGCCGCGCGACCCGTTCCAGCACACGCTTCCCCTTTTCCATCGCCACGCCCCAGGCCCTCTAGTCGTCTAGTGCGAGCACCATGGTGGTCCAGAATCCCCTTTTCCAGGGCTCTTTCTCGCGGAAGAAACTCCAGGCTACTGTTGTCAATGACATCTGGCCAGAGGTCCTTTTCTTCTCCCTCATAGCGACGAGTAAGGACGCACACCCACTCTCGAGCTCCGCTTACATCGTTCTGCAGTGGTTTCCTCTGTCAACAAGTTTACCTCCCACAGTCTGAATGCCTCAAACCAGCTGTTGACCGTGTTGGGTACCGTGTTGGGTTTGGTCATCTCGTTCCGAACTTCGTCTGCCTATGAGAGGTAACTTTCCTTCCACCGACACCGCGATCACGTTCTGGATGTCGGTTCAGGTTCTCTGAGGGCCGCAGGTTCTGGGCCAGTGTTCTCGTGCTGTGTCGCAACGCCGCGCAAACAGTAAGTGGTTAGAGGTTCACGTCCATCAGTGGACTCGCATAACCACCCACCCCCCTCAGATCTGGCTTCACGTTCCGAACGAACGCCCACACAAAACTGATCCGGAGCTCTCTAAGCCTGCTTTGCATGGCATCGTTGAAAAGAAATCGATGATCAACCTCGTAAGTCGTACAATCTGTTCGCAGCGGTACGCTGACCCCGGATTAGCTCCAAGGCGTTGCTGTTTCGTTGAAGGTTTGACTATTATCCCACACCATCGACCCCTACTCACTCTCTCAACAGCACATGCTTCGTGCCGAACCCGGTGTCTATTATGAGGACCTGTACCCCCTCGTCTGCCTCCTTCCTCGATACGCGTATCTCACCGATGGATCAAAGCACAGTGACCTTCTCCCCATGTGGCAGGCGTCGCTGACTGGGAGGCGTTCGGAATGGGTGCCTCCCACGCTGAAGAAATCGCCAACAACCCTCCCTATGAGCGTTAACCTGGATGAGGTTGAGAAACAGGGCTGGCACAGCTCCTCTAGGATCAAGGCTGGGTTCGATCCGGAGAAAGTTTTGCCAACGGTGTATAGTGATGTCCCCCTGCGACCTGCCCGCAACCCGCCATCTCACGGTTTCCTCACTTACTTCCCTTTCTTCCGCCCGTTCAAACGTCTTGGAAAACTCTTCTCTCGCGGCCGCGAGACTCAGGATGATGGGGGTGACTCCGAACTCGATGCTGCTGAAAGGAGGAGGCGGAACAGGGAGCCAGCTGACTCCAACGTCCCCCTCGAGATCGTCATGTACCTCAACGGTTACAACGCTTTTTTGTTGAAGAATACCTTCCTTCCCCCGGCCGCTGCGACCGCTCTTACCAACAGCCTCGCCGGTCTCCACGACGCGATCTCTGGTCTTGACCGCATTCGTACCACTCCCCTTCCGTTCGCGTACCAGGCCCACTTGAGGATGTCCTTGTGGTAACGTGGCCAAGGCTTATTTGCATCGGTGCAGTGGTGACCCATTGCCTCTAGGTTATACCTGCTGCTCTTGCCCTTCCAGATCTACAAGGCGATGGAGTGGCTGACAATCCCGTAAGTTCCCTTGGTTTCGATTGCGCATGGGATGGATTTAACGAATGGTATGCAGTGCCACGGCCTTCGCTTCGTTCCTATTGCTTGGGTTCTTGGAGATCGGACATGAAATGTACGTTCACGTAGACTCGGCCACCCCCGTCGATGCTGACAACAGCCACAGTGAGAACCCGTTCAACTACGACCTCAATGACCTGGACCTCGACGGTTTCTGCCTCACGCTCCAACGCGATCTGCACGAGATCACCGCGGTAAGCCTTTGTACTGGCCCCAAGTTGAGTTCCCCCATCATAACCCCGCCCCGTAGCACCCTGGCCCACTTGCCCCCGACGATTACGTCTTCACCGCCTGGAATCAGCCATTCGCCCCTGCTGATAGGAGATCCGCGGAAGAAATCATGAGTGATACGCAGCACACTTATCATGGTGATTCTTGGGAGGAGAGCGTCAGGCAGGCTTTGTTGCAGAACTGGAGGACGGTCGACACTGAAACAAGGAAGCGTTGATCCCCCTGGATCTCCAGCGGTGTTTGGATCATGTCAAAGTTTATCCTTGAATACGATTATGTCTCTCGCATCACATATCTAACATCCACTGATAATCGCAATCTTTGCCAATTGGGAACCGCGCTGCGTGTTCTGTTCGTCCTCGAAGCGCGCAGACGCCATGGAAGGTTGCGAGTCGGACCGCCCCCACATACCCACAAAGACAGCCAGTTCTGCATAGTGCAAGCCAGGACCGGGTGTGGCAGTAGTAGTGATGGATTTGTCCGCGCGCCGGTGCTAAATCCTGAGCACCGCCCATCACGCATAACGATTTACGTTGCTGAAGAGTTGGCTCAGCACAATGCGCCCAACGTCTTGAAGCCAACTATGTAAGTGACTTGCCTATCGATGGGGTGTCATTGGCGAACGTGCCCCCCTGGCCAATCAATTAACAGAGTCGGAAGATGGATCGCGATCTCCAGGGTTCACGCCATGCAGCATCCCCTAACTTCCGGGGTCCAAAGTTGGAGGCCTGATGGCTCAGGCATTTAAAGAAGCGGGCGTTCATCGTTTTAGACCACCCCCCTCTCCCGTCTTCGGCGATCCCACGAAGCTGGTTCACGATGGCGAGAAACTCCATATTCTCGGGAAGGTTTTCGACAGGGAAATTTAGGGCGACTGTCATCAACGCTGTATGGCCCGAGTTGCTCTTCTTTACTTTGGTTGCAATGGGTGAGTGGGTCTTGGATCATCCATGTTTTCGGAGTTCTGAGTTGTACGATGGCATCGCGTAACGTTTAACCCCAGTGGTTGTGCTCGTGGAAAAGTTTACGCATGTCAAGCTTGCGTTCAACAACCAGCTTTTGACCGTCCTCGGTGTCGTCCTCGGTTTGGTCATATCTTTTAGGACATCTACTGCATACGAGCGGTGAGTGGACCCAAGAGTATCTGACGCCTCCCAGTCACCCGTTGAAGTTGGCATTCGATTACAGGTATAGCGAGGGTCGCAGGCTGTGGGGCTCAATCGGCACTCTCTGTCGAAATATTGCTCAAGTGGTGCGTATGCGGATCGTTGGATCACCCGAACGATATTGAGAGTGTGTAGATTTGGAACCATGTTGCCGCTGAACGACCCAACGCCGATAAACCAGAGCTCGCTGTCTCGGTACTTCAAGGGACGATTGAGAAGAAGTCGATGATCAACTTAGTACGTCCACGCAAAGTTTTTTGGATTGCACGCAACAGAAATACTGACACTCTCCAGCTTCAAGCCGTAGCCGTGGCTGTCAAGGTGTGCCTTCGTTTCGTCCATACACAATGTCACCCCAAACTGAAGGTTCACCAAGCACATGCTTCGCTCCGAGCCTGGAATCTACTACGAAGACCTTTACCCCCTAGTCGCCTTCCTTCCCCGTTACGCATATGCATCCGATGGGTCCGATGCTAACGATCTCTTGCCCTTGTGGCAGGCGTCACACAACAAAAATGTTGCAGCATTAAAACGGATGGAAACCCGTACCCCGTCCCGTACGACCTCGATAGACGATGTGGACGAGGGAACGTGGTCCATGTCGTATCGGCCTCGAGGCTATCACGAGTTTGACCCCGAAAAGGTCCTTCCTGTCGTGTATTCTGACCACCCTTTGCGTCCCTCCCGTATGGAACCAGAAACGGGATTTTTTGACTATTTCCCCATCTTGCGACCGATAAAGCGGATCCCCAAAGTGTTCAAGCCAAAGAAGGTTGAGGACCACGAGGGCGAAAGGATCATGGAATCTCCCTCTCACGAGCGGAGGAGGTATATGAGTCGAAAACGGAAGGATCCGGTTGACTCGAACGTACCATTGCAGATCCTGTCGTATCTCAGCAGCTATAACGCTTTCCTGCTGGGGAAGGGCCTCCTCGTACCGGCAGCGGGCTCCTCTTTAACAAACTCCATCAGTTCCCTGCAGGACACCATTTCCGGCCTCGAACGAATCAAGGCCACACCTCTGCCATTTGCCTACCAGGCGCACCTGCGGATGACCCTATGGTACGAAAATTCGCCTTTTTTGTTTTGCCACTAGAACATACAGCTGAGACCTCCACCGTAGGTTATACCTCTTCTTCCTTCCTGTAAGTTTGCCGATCGGTCGTGAATCCAGCCGCTTCTCGCTTACACAGGCACCCCAGTTCCAAATCTTGAACAACATGGGCTATGTGACCATCCCGTAAGTTTGGGTTTCGTGGTGTTGATGTTCGGGTACTGACCCAAGTCCAACAGGGCAACGGCCTTTACGTCGTTCCTATTGCTTGGTTTCCTTGAAATCGGACAGGAAATGTGAGGCCATTCTCAACATAACATTCCGGAATAGACGGGACTGACGGTTCTGTAGTGAGAATCCGTTCAACTACGATCTAAACGATTTAGGTACGTAAAATTCGTCGGTCGTCTGACCCTAGTGACCCCAGTGGTTGCAGATCTCGACGGCTTCTGCTTCGCCCTCCAACGTGAACTCCACGAGATCACAGCTGTGCGTAGTGCGCATGCCCTCAAGGTTTACCCCTGACTTTTACCCCCAGCACCCCAATTTCGCACCGTCCGAGTTCTGTTACAGCAGCTGGAATCAGCCGTTTGCCCCGAGCGATCGGCGGACGGCGGAGGACCTGATTCGTGACGAAAAGAACGAATACCACGACAAGGAGGCGGGATTGGACAAGATCAGGAAGACGTTGCTACACGGCTGGCGCCAGGTCAACCAAGATACTAGGACCTGATGGAGCCGAAGAGGGATAGAACTTGATCAGCACACGTGCTACGGCCTTATCTGTGCATCATCGCGAAAAAACATACACGCCCCGACGGGCGAAAGGATTAGGATTTTCCATGTAGTATTGCTCTGTAACACAAATAAATTGGGGCCGAGGCATGGGCCTGGCCAGATCCGCTGTTCTGCCTCGAACCTGCCCTTTGTGGTCGATTTAGCAGACACGCGTGTTGGACCATGAGGCCGGTTTCGCATCCATATTCCAGCCGTCGTCACTCAGCCTATTTTCCTCCAAAGCCCTGCCAACAGGCTAGGGCTTCTGCATGCCGTACTCCCACTCCCTTCTATCCCCCCCTTTGCTCTCTCTATATCTTTCCTGTCCGTGGTTCTGGGCCGTTTCTCGCTATTAGCTCCGTTATCTTCTGGGTTTATGACCTGTCCATCTTTCCGCATCGCGTATGGCAACTCTCACCGACATAATCGATATCCAACCAACTACCCCGAATCCCGATTTCGAACCCGAGGAACAGTGGAAGACCAACCTCAGACAACGCATCGAGGGCACCCTCAAGCCCGCAGTAGAGAAGCTCAAGCGAGAGTTGACCGAGAGGCTCAAAGATCTCTCTCCGCCCGAGGAATCCAAAGCCAAAACCGACTATGATAACGCTATGGCCGAACTACGTCGCACTGCGAACGAGCAGTATCGTCAGATGCTGGAACGCGAACGACAAGAACGACGGTGGGCTGCTGGGGAGAAAGTCGATGAGAAGTGGTCAGAGATCTTGATGAAGGAGCAGCAGGCCCTCTTGGACATGTACAAGAAGGGTACTGGACCGAAGCCCAACCAACCTGAGGCCACTCGGGACGAGGAGCACAACCAGCCCCCACCGTCAGCCAAGGTGCCTGATCGGGCGTCCCTCCCCCCAGAGTCCATCGCTAAAGACCGTACGTAACGCTATCCAGGGCTCCACCTGCTTCATCTCATCCCACCACCATCCCAGGGATGCGGAGGCCGTCGAACATCTTCACAGAATCCATTCCAGAAGATCCCTCACCAACACGACCGCCCCTGGAGGACCGGGAGCCACGACCGTATTCAAGCACCGGGAGTTGGTCACGGCGGAGTAACGGTCGTGATCGGTCGGCCAGCTTTGGATCCCCTCCTCGGCCCACCCCAGAGATATGGAAACCGTCTCCGACAGAAAGCGCCTCTTCCCGTACACTTGCTCACGCTACGGGAGGAATGACGAAAACTCGACGAGATAGTAGTGCCAGCATCGGGGCCACTTCATCGGTCCCTGCCACCATTCCAGAAGACACTTATCTCGGCACCGACAAGGACCGGGACGACGAAAAACTATGGAGTGGTATATATCGATCTCGACAGAAGGCTCGAAAAGGATCTGCTAGCATGGATGACCGTGTCAACGTTGCACAAGTCTTGCCTGACTTCAAGCGGGACGACACCGCCATAACCACCTCCCCTCTAACTCCTGATTCTCCATACGGTTTGGCTCGTCACCCTTCGTATACGATATCTTCCGGTCGGCCGATCGTGAATCCTAGACGCTCGTTCACAGACGAGTCGCGTCAGCCTTCTCGATGGTATCCCCCACCTCAGACCTCCGACCCCCGACCCATCAAGTCCAGGTCGCCATTCCGAACCGATGATGACGGGGGCTTCCCCTTCCAACCCTCGAGCCCTGGTTCTGGTCCCTGGAATCCTAGGTCTTCTCTCGAGGAACCCGCCCCTATATATCCTACCTCCTCCCCCCAGGATGAATTCCGCCCTTGGAAAGTGTCCCCTTCCAAAGCGGGTTCCATTCGGTCACGTTCGTCCATCAACTCTCTCCGGTACCACCCTCCCATCACCCACCCACCTTCGAAACGCTATCCTGATGACGAAGAGTCCATATCCGATACCGAGGATGAGTCAGAGGAGGACTGGAAGCAGAAACTTGAAGCTGTCTCCCGACGAGAGAGCAACGCGAAGCAGATGGAGGAAGAGGTCATGAAGCGAAGAGATGAAGCCCGCAAGAAGGAAATCGAGCTTATGGCCAAGGAGGCAGAGACCAAACGGAGAGAAGAGGAACTGAAACGTAGAGAAGAAGGGGCGAGGGAAGAGGCTCGACGGAAGGATGAAGAACTCCGGCTGAAGGAGGAAGACCTGATGCGCAAGGAGGAGGAGGCGCAACGGAAGGAGGAGGAGGTCCTTGCGAAGGAAGAGGAGGTCAGGGTGAAGGAGGAGGAAGCAAAGCGGTTGGCTGAAGATGCAGAGAAACGGGAGGAGGAGGCGAGGTTGATGGAGGAAGAGGCTCGCAAGAAGGAGGAGGACGCCAGGCAGAGGGAGCGGGAGGCCAAGAAACGCGGGGAAGAAGCGAGGAAGAAGGAGGAGGAAGCTCGACGAAAGGAGGAAGCGGCCCGGGTTCGCGAGGAGGACGCAAGGAAGAAAGTGGAGGAAGCTCGCAAGAGGGAAGCAGAACTCAGGAAGAAGGAGAGGGAGGCTAAACGACTGGAGGAGGACGCCAAGCGGAAGGAGGAGGAAGCGAGGCAGATCGAGGAGGAGGCTCGTAAGAGAGAGGAAGAGCTCGAGAGGAAGGAGGACGAGATGAGGCAGTTGTCTGAGCTCGTCGAACAGAAGGAGGAAGACGCCAGGCGGAAGGAGGAGGAAGCAGGGAGGATGGAGGAGGAGGCTCGGCGCAAGGAGGACGATATCCGCAAACGCGAACGCGAAATCCGCAGGAAGGAGGACGTCCTGAAACGCCGCGAGAAGGAACTCCAAGATCGCGAGGCTACACTCCAGACCCGCGAGCAACAAGAGGATGAGGACCGCCGGGTTAAACAAGAGGCTGCGGACTCCGAAGCTATTCTCCAGATCACCACGAAGGAGGAGGAAATCAAGCTGAAGGAGGAAGAGCTCGAGAAGCGGGAGGCTGAGTTGGAGAGGCGGGTGGCTGAGATGGAGGCGAAGGAGGTGGAACGCCTTCGACAAGAGGAGGCCGACCGTCTAGTCCGTGAGGAGGAACAGCAAGCCAAGGGGGAGGAGGAGAGGCTAGCGAAGGAGGAGGGGCGTGCTCTGGAGGAAGCCGAAAGACTTGCGAAGGAGGAGGAACGCCTCGCTCAAGAAGAAACCGAGCGTTTGGTTAGGCTCGAGGCTGAACGGCTAGCAAAGGAAGAGGCTGGCCACCTTGCGAAGGAGACCGAACGCCAGAGGAGGGAGCAGCGACGTTTGGAGAGGGAAGCGGCTGACAAGAGGAGAGAAGAGAACGTGAGGTTGGAGCAGGAGCGGGAGGAAGCGAAGCGAAAGGAGCGTGAAGAAAAGCGGAAGGAGGCTGAGCGGAAGCAGAGAGAGACGGTAGCACGCCAGCGGGAGGAGAGCGAGCGCAAGAGACGAGAGGAGGAGGCGGAGCAGAGGAGGAGGGAGGATGAGAAGCTGAGGGCAGAACAACTCGAGGCGGATCGCCTGGAGGCTCTCAGGGTGGAGGAGGAATGGCGGCAGGAAGATATCCGGGCCAGACGTGAAGAGGCTCGCCGGGCTCAAGCTGACATCCGGAACGCTGAGGCCAAGCTCAAGGAGGTCCAGCGTAAAGACGAGGCGAGGCGCAGCGAGTCTGGGACATCCGAAGCGCGCTTCATGGAAGAACAGCGCAAACTCGAAGCTCAGCGACAACGGCGGAAGGTACCCGATGATTCCCGTCGTCGAACAGAATCCACCGCGTCTTATATGTCCACATCCTCCACGATGCCTTCTCTATCCGAGTCACCCACGAAAACCAGCGCGGGTTGGACATCTGCTTCGAGCCATTGGACTTCCCCTACCACCTCTACCCGCCCCACTTCCACGGGTACCTCTCAAGGACCCATCCCTGTTCGCACTCCGACGATGTCCACTTCTGCTGGCCGCTCGTCCGTGAATGGAGCTCCGACCTCTGGTACTTCTCCCTACCAAACGACGTCCATCTCTCCCGAGGAATGGGAGAAGCGTCAACAAGAGCACGCCAGGAGGCAGCAGGAGCAGTTCCGTCGTGAACAGGAACGCAAAGAACGGGAGCGCCAGGCTAGGACCTCGAAGACGCTGAGCGAGAAGGAGATCGTCGCGCTGTTTGCCGAGCACGATCGACAATGGACAAGGCTCAAGACGCTTGACGACCTTGGCTGGGATAGTTTTCCCTGGCCAATGTTCAAGAAGCCGACCGAGCCGGAGGAACTGACGGGGGTTGCCATCGGTGCCTACGTTCTTTCGCCCCACCATCCGACCGACAAGTCGAAAGCGGCGAGGGACCGGGTAAAGGACCACATCAAGAAGTGGCACCCGGACCGATTCGAGACGAAGCTGCTGCGTAAAGTACGTGAGGAGGAGAAGGAGAAAGTGAGAGAGGGGGCAGGATTGGTCGCTCGGAACCTGAACGAGATGTTGACCCGGTCAAACATCTTGGACGCGTTTTCTTGACTGCGGTAAGTGAACAATTGTCTGATCCTTGTCTTTCGGTTTCGGGACTGACGCCCGTGTTAGGCCTTGGGCTTGCTCGGATTGTGTATTATGATAACCTGTACCTAAGTACCATTGGCACCGCACCCGCACATGCACGCATGCATCAACAATATTGTAGGACCATCTTTTGCATTTAACACATAGTCTCAGCATTTGTATACCATATGTCGAGGAAGAAGTTGGGCAGTATGACGAAATGTGTATTCTATCTCTGACGCCGAGGTTTTTTCTGTAAGGAGTTGAACTTTTGATGGGATCAAACACGCGACCGCCTCGTCATAAGGACTCTTCAAACGAGGAGGCGAGGATCCGCTGGTTACGGAGAGAGAGAGGTGGAATCTAAACCAGCTGTCGCCCGGCGCCCCGCTTAAAATTTCCGGGGGGTGGGCGAAAACCGTGGACCAGTTCAGCCAATTGTCGCCTCCCGGCGGCCAAAGCTCGGGGAGTTGGTCTGACAACGAGACGGCAGTTTGGCGGACAAAGGCCTAAAGGGAATTCCGGGGGTTACAGGTTACGCTCAGCAGTTTTCTCGCCCTCGTCTTCTCCCGTCCACCCGGATTCGTACATGCCATAATCTCGGAATCGTCATCTTCCTCTTGATCTCTGCCCTCTATAACCTCTCTCGTCATTCACCCTCCCTTCCCGCCACTATCCCTTCCTCCTCCCTCCCTCCGTCTCCTCGACTCTGACGATGGTCGACACACAACGATTCGCTATCTGGCACCCACCGGGCATGCCCACAGATGTAAAAAAAACAGCGCCTGTCCCCATTATTCCCGAACCGCCACAGGTTTTGAACAAGAACATCGAAAATTTGGTCAAGGACCTCAAGTGGAACGACGGCTTCGGCCCCGCCAAATCTAGCCCTGTTCCCACATCGAGACCGCGCGTCCAGTCCGTCTCCTCGTACGCCCGCCCAGCCCTGGCACCACAGCAGATTCGCCTAACAACACACCTGGGCAAGACCGAAGAAGATGACAGCGAGTCCACCTCCTCTGAGGAAGACGTTGTCAAGATTTCTCCAGCGATGATCCGCAAATTCTCCAGCTCGAGCCCTCCGAAGCCAATTCTCAGTTCAACCCCCGTGAACAGCAATTTGTCCAACACCCGCCCGAAACCGGCGGAGAGGGTTCCATTTGCGCTCCCCAAGGTAGTTTGATTCGTCTTCAAAAGCCTCCGAGTTGTTCTGAACGACCGTATCCAGGGGACACCCAAGGAGAACGAGAACAATTTGTCTCAACCACGGACCAAAGCGACCGAAAAGCCGACGACCCAGGGTCAAAAGGTGGCCCCTCCTCTCCGTACAACCGTCGGACCGGCCGCTAATATCAGCCTAGGTAATCGCGAAGCAACCAAACCCAGAACAACCCAAGTTGGCCCCCGGCCTCAAGAAACCCGTGGGTGCAACAGAAGTCAAAAAGGACCACACACCCGAGCCAGTGCGTCGATCGTTGCTCCAGAGGCAATTTTACTCGTACTGAGTCACCCGAATTAGAAGCCGCTGACGAGGAGCCCGCCCCCGATCGACTCGAGGAGGATCACGCCTCCTGACCCCGTAAGCGCAGATTTTAAATTCTCGGTGAAAGGATGAACCTCAGATTTTTCACAGAAGATGGTTACCCAGCGGAAGCAAGAAACTCCGAAACCAATTCCTGGCCCAGCTCCAATGCTAGCTTCTTCGCAACTCGGTCGGCAACCACTGGCACCTGTTCACGATCAAGGGTTCGTCACCCACAATGGGTTCACTTCCCTCGAGGCCTTCCTCGCCCAGCTCCAGGACGAGGCTTTCGACAGCATGAAATTGTCCATGATGGAAGCCTCCATTCGTCAATTCCACCTGATCGCCGCAGATGCCGACGTCCAGCTCACGCGGAAGCTCTGCTCCATTAGAACTGCCAACTTCGGGGAGAAAAGGCAGGCGCTAATCGAGGAGCATAAGCAATTCATGGAAGCTCAGGCATCCTCGCTATTGACGGATATGAATGCACTACACGATCAATTGAAGGAGCAGCAGACCATGTCCGCTCGGGGCTTGTTTGATATCCCCGTCAATGAAGACGGCTGGGAACGAAAACTTCCCCCCTCTACCGTACCATGGAAGACTGTATCTCCCCCAATTCAGCAGAGATCTTCCGACTCTTGGAAGCCCATGCCCTCGCCTCCCAAGACCGCGGAAGTTCCGAAACCCCAGGCACCTCTCCCGAACCCCAAGCCGGAACCTGACCTTTCCATGCCATCGTTCTGGAAGCCTTCCTGGGATTCCGATATCACTGAGCCCCCGATGCCCCAAGTTCCGCCAATCTCCAGACTGGTCACGGTCGAAGATATTCCCGACGAGGAAAGTGTTCCTGAACCTGTCGCTCCCGCCCAGGTCCCGGTCCCGAGAAACCTGAAATCAACCCCGGTTCCTGCCCAGCAACCGATCTCCGTAAAACCACAGATTCCGAGTGTCGCCGATGAGCCTACTCCGATCTGGGGCCAGCCATGGAGGAAAGGTGAGTCTTGTTTCTTGCCGACCGGTGATTCTCGACTCACATCACAACAGGAAAGCCACCAGTTTCTAACACATCGTCGAACCAGGCGACGAAACCCGTTCATGTCTCTCCCCCGCTGCCCCCCGTTGTTGAAAACACCCCCACGCCGCCACCAGTCGTTGCTCCTGCTCCCGAGCCTGCCCCCGTACCTGCCCCGACTCCCTCACCGACACAGACCAAGCCCAAGACAGCTAAACAGCTTCGTACAGAGAGGGCCCGTAAGGGCAAAAACAAAGCTCCAGCGACAGCGGCCAAGGAGGACGTGGCGGAGGAACAGGAAGAAGTTTCTACACCTCCGCCTCCGCCTCAGCAACCCCAACCCCAACCCCCGGCTCCTCGGAAAACTGGAATCGATGCGGCTATCGACAACATGGTGACTACTGGCAACTTCCAATCGGCTCTCGACCAAATCAACTGGGCGTGGAGATGAAACGATCTGTATTTCACTCGGTGAAGGTGTGGTCCCCGCGGACCTTAACCTTAACCGTAAATTTCACCCCCCGTAACCTTTGAGCATAGACAAAGACACGTGAGGGGCGCGGGCAGAGAGCGACTGCGGGCTCCTGTCGGTAACCTCCTTCGTGTGCGTAATTTTCTTGACTTATTCCGTTTTCTTTTATCCTGGGTTTTGTGTTTGTGCGGTATGGTGAGTGTGTGGAGGATGTAATGTGTTGAGGACGAAGGATGCATACCCCCAATTCCATATCATCATCTGTACGATATTCATATTCTTGTCATTATTTCTCGCCGTGTTGTCGACGTTTTTGTTTCTTGTTTTCTCTGACTCTTTCATGTTTGCCATTTGCTTTCTCTTACCCCACTACCTTACAATTCTTCTATCTCTTCCCCTGGCTTTAGAGTTGGGCCGTCGACTGCGGTGTCGAGGAAAACGGCCCGGGTTCTGCGAGTTTCCCTTTTCCCCATATTTACTTCGTATTTTACTTGTATGACTTCATCCCCCGCTCTATGCTACACCCCATCCCACCCCTCTTCGTGTTTCGTTTGAGTTCGGTCCTATATCCCGTTCTTGTATGAACTCCCCCCTGGTTGAACTAATACGTGCTCTCGCTCCCTTCGACTTGTCCGTTCATCTGTCATATCAATATCAATACCCAACGATCATTTGGCATTGTGCATCGAACACCGCTCGTCTCTCATCGACATCCGTCACCCCCAGGGTCTCAGTAGCCCCATCATATCACCTGTGCTCTATGTCTGTGTTTCCTGGGTTTCGTCTTGCGCGCCCACTTGTGGATGTTCTTATCGGTTAAATCAAGTTGTATAACTGGGGTCCCTTGTTGGGTTTTCTGGATCATACATCTGAGAGTGTCTGGGCTGTTAGACTGGGCATCGCCCGGCATCCGTATCAGGGCCCAGATATTAATCTTCACCGCTGGCTACTAGTCTATCTAGGTCAGGTCGGACCCGACGGCGCACCCCTTCCCATGACCAAAATCCCCCGGCGTTGACATAATACGGCGAAGCTATGAATCCCGCAATGTAGAGTCACTTATCGAAGCCAGGTACAGGTACAGGTACCCTCGTATTAGTACCCCCTTCGGCGGAGGCCTAGGCCACAAGAGGGCCCGCCGTGTCCTTGATACTCGACACCCGATATCTATAACACTGGAAACGCACATCCCCGTTTCAAAATGATTAACCGAGTATCTGAGGGATGAGATAGGCATCCGATGGGCTCCAAGTAGGTGAGATCGTGGTCCTTCCCGGAATTTGGAAGTTTGGGCTGGTTTCCAGCGGAAAGGCCGCCGGGTGGTGATTCCAGATGGGGGGTTCGGAGAGTATATTAACGGTCCGACACGACCAACTGTCCCCGTGTATCGCTCTAGACTCGCGCATACACGGCGTAGTCTTACGGGTACCGATAGTCACCCAGTATCTCTATTCACCGCGGCCTTTCCCTAGCGGCGCCGGTGGATGACGTTTTGGCGATAGAAGCTCGGGGACGGTAGTTAGCGTGGGTGCTACGTGAGGGTGGGCTAGCGCGTAATATCCATGTTCAATGGTATTCGGTATCCTTTCTGATGAATGCATACATGCCGTACTGGAACTTCACTCGTTGTCTTTTGTGATTGAATGAGCGGATAGGTGCTGGGATCGCTAGTTCCCGAGCGCCCTCTTCCTTACTCGTGTGTTCCACGAGTGCGTGAAAGATTAGAGATCTTGATGACGTCGATTGAGGCGGTCATGGGAGTGCGATTAGATAAGTGGAAGCCAGTTGTCCACGCATCATGGGTCTTCACGACGCGAGGCGTTGGCATGGTCTTATCAGAGATAAGCTATCAGAGAGCTTTGTATGTTTTATCGCATTAACAACTGTTCGGAAGCTAACGAACTATCCCTCAACGTCAGAGCTCAGGCCTCAATGCGGGGAACCGTGCGGCAAAACCAGGAAAGTAAGGACAGTTAAAAATGCAAGGAGCGGAAGAATGATCGGCGATCGAAAGGAAAGGAAACATTTTAGATCGAACACACGGGGAGGAACGAGGAATCGGTTCAAGGTCGATCAAGCGACGGTCTACGTGAGTTTAGACGTCGATTCCAACGGACACGATTGGAATAGCAGGTATACTGGTCGGGGTGGGGACTGGAAGCGGTCCGACAGGGAGATCGGTAGGGGTGGGGAGAATGGGGGGGAGGGCTATGGAGAGGCTGACAGCGATGGAAGAGAGCTTGCGATCGATGGAGGAGACGACGCTAGAGGGGAGGGCGAACGGCAAAGCGGTGGGATTGAAGGTGGGGAAGGGGAGAGCGGTCATGCTTCCGGGACCGGGAATGGTGGCGCTGGGAGGAGTACCTGGAAAGGTGGGAAAAGTACCGTTAAATCCTGGGAACGGAGGAGTGGTACCGTTGGAACCGGGGAGGAGGATGATGGTGAAAGTGCCGTTGAGGACGCTAGAAAGGATACTGCCTACGGGACCGGAGAGCTGGGAGAAGATGGAACTGAGGCTGGATCCACCCGCACCGGTACTGTTGGATGGGAAACCGAGACCGACGGTGAGGAGGGACAACGTGGAATCAGGGGTGAGGGTCACGTCGTTGCTAGGACCAAGGAGACCGCTGAGGATGGAGGAAAGGAGCTCCGGGAGAATGGCACCAGACTGGCCGCCTCCCTGGCCGAAGGTAACGCTGATGTTGAGGGGGCCAGTAACGCCAATGCTGCCATTAAAGCCAGCGGCGATAGGTTGAACGATGCTATCGAAGGAGTTTCCGCCCCCCTGAGAGAGAGATCCGAACTGCCTCCTGGCTGTGGATTGTAAGTTAGTGGGTCAAGGAAACGCAGGTCGAGAGGTGAGAACTAACGGAGAACGGCTGCGTCCACACCAATGAAGAGAGACTGAGCGGCGATCGCAAGGAATGTGAGAGAAGAGAGTGACAGCATTGCGGGAGAGGAGAGGTAGAGAGACTAGTAGACTGGGTAAGCTTGAGACTTGGGAGAGCTGAAGCTGGGGAGAGAGAACAGCAGACATCCAGGTATTTATACGATCCGAGACCAGGACAGACGTGGGTCCAAAACCGGCGCAACAGGGGTAGGGATTGCCATAAACCCCAGACTGAACAAAGCAGCTTGCAGAACTTCTTGCCAGGAGGAGCAGAGGGGTCGAGCGACCCAAGAAGGAGATTCCCACGATTGCTACGCCCAGACAGAAGCATCGGGTAACGTTGTCGGCTTCCACAACTTCCGAGAGAATAAGGAAAAGTCTGGAATCTCAGCGAAAGAAGCTACCGGAAGTTTGGGCGACATATTTGAACGACCGGAGAGTCATCGGCGCTGGCCCGGAGCGCTTGTCTGCACTCGCTGGCGGGTGCACAGCGATCGGCCGTACGGACAATAATCGCCGGGCAAGCGCCACAACCAGCGTGGAGTCCTGATGGAAGAGGGTGGGAAAAGGGAGAGGAGAACAATTGGGAGGATGGAGTCTATTGTGTTTTGTGATCACTGGATCCTGGCCACTTACCTCTAATCGGACCCGAACGGCCGAAGCTGCCGAGGTCGGGCATTCACTTTTGTGTT
>Ga0307516_10002771_pt1 | contig 23123 bp, 28 predicted proteins | sample 19_EM_MG_FD_203310 | JGI IMG/M metagenome (GOLD analysis project Ga0307516, IMG submission 203310) | Populus trichocarpa ectomycorrhiza microbial communities from riparian zone in the Pacific Northwest, United States - 19_EM | ecosystem: Host-associated > Plants > Roots > Unclassified | place... | reverse complement strand
ACGTCTTCGCTCCTTGCGGCTCCCTCAACCAGAGGGTCTTCGACAGGGGGTAGCCATACGAAGCTCGTCTCCCGCAGCGACCTGTCATCCACCTCTTCCGTCTTGTCGGTACATTCCAACATGATTCTGGTGACTTCGTTAATCTGCATCATCCTTCGCAGCGCCATAACGCACACGGTCTCGCTTAGGGACCACGTTCGCCGCGGCCGAGAAGAAGCACAACAGTATTTGATCGTCCAGTACGGGATGAAGACGAGTGTGGTCAGCGCTCTCTGCAGGATGTATAATCCCTTGAAAGGCTGACGGAAATACGGGGGTTCAGTCATGGATGTCAACTGGGACGGTTGAGCTGGCCGGGCAGGGGAGAGTCATTTAATGCGCACGGGACAGCGTATTATAATATTCGCCAATTGACGTGCGATCAAACCCGGCCGCTGAGCCGACGAGCCTCGCAAGCTGGTTCGATGCAGATCGAGATCACATGAGTTGGGGGTCGCCTCACACCCGAGTAGTAGTACTTAGACGTCTACTCCTGGATGATATCTTCCTTACGCGGCTTCATGCACTTGATCTCCTTCCCTTGCCCGAGCAAGGTCTTGGCTTCGTCGTCAACGACGACCCCTACGCGAGAATTAATTAAAGGTCATTTGAAATCAGGGAGCGCTGACCAAGTCCTTCCTCCTTGACCAGCTCAAGCAAATGATCCAATTCCACGAAGCCATCCTTGTCCGCATCGAGCTTCTCAATTACCAGGTGTCCCACCTCTTCATCCGGCTTGTGCTTGATGACCGCGAGTGCCTTCTCCAAATCCTCGACAGAAATACGTCCCTGTGAGTCCACGGAAATCATCTGAAGGGAGCTTCCGACACGAGAGTCATAGTCTTGCAACTGAGCGTCGATCTTGGTCAGCATCGACCGGATCCTCTTGGTCAAAGCACCGGAAGGTGACTTGGGGTCCTTGTTTGGATGTTGAGTACTGATAGGACGAGTTGTGCTTCAACGATGCCCACCTCATCAGCGGCAAGGTTCTCCTCCATGAGGGCCCGCAACTCATCACGCTCCTTGAGCACACTAGATTGAGCAGACACGACTGAAAGGGCTTCTGCCAACTCTTTCAACTGTTCCGCTGTCATGCGGGCATCTTCTAACTCTATCTTCTCCGGGTGTAGCTGGAGACTATTCAGCATCTCAACCTCTCGCGGGGTTTCCAACTGGCGAACCTCAGAGTCAGGAAGGAGTGATTCGGCCAAGCGAGCCTCCTCTTCCTTTTTGGCACGACGGGCGTCCTCTTCTCTTTGCTCCTGCTCTTGTTCATCCTCAATGAGCTCCTCCTGCTGTTGCAAGACCTCCAGCTTCTGCTTGTACGAGGCATTATCGGAATCGACTTCTAGTTCGGCTTCGTTCAACTAGAGGGAGGGAAATATGTCAACTGCTTTTGGCAGGGCATAACTGGATACTGACCAAGTTATCTGGCAAGCCGCTGAGGACACTCTCCAAGCTCCTGATAACGCCGGTTTTTCCGTCTTCATCCCCAAGAGGTTTGCGATCGAAATCAAAGGCCCTTCCGAGAATTAAGAGAACGCCAGATACCCTATTATGCAGGTGTAGATCAATCCAGGTAGTAAACTCCTCTCTAAGGCGCGCAGGAGAGACACCGCTGACACGGATGCCCCTCGCCTGACATGCCGCTTGGAGTTCGGACGTGGACAGCTCGTCTATGCCCTCGCTGGCAACGAGTTGATCGTCCCGGCGAAGCTGGAGAAGTTGGGTGCGAATAGCTCCCCGGAGGAAGTTGTCAGTCCCGAAAGCGTTGATTCCCATGTACCGGCACATTGACACGAGTTGTGGACGGGAAAGGTTGTCCAGGGTTAGGTCGTCGTCAAATAAACGCGCCACGCTTGTGACATCCGCGGCGGAGGGCGATTCTCCGGTAGATCTGACCTTTCGGAAGAACTCCTTGAAGGCATCGCTATCGACAATGTGCGCATTCGCCTTCAAGCCGGATTCCCGAAGGGTTTCTTGCAAGAATTTGGCCATTTCAAGCCTAACGCGGAGCAGTTTGCGTTCTTTTTCTTCCTAAAGCCAAGGGTATTCAGGGCGATAGTGGACATGGGGTTACGAGCCAAACTCACGGCGGCGAACTTGTCCTCAAAGGTCGATGGCAACATGTTGGGGAAGAGTTTGAGTGCCACAGGAAGCAACAACTCCATGAACGGTACGATGATGAACACGGCAAATGGGATGAGTCGCAGAATATCCGTGGTTGTGCGTTTGAGCTGACGACGCTCACGCCTGGTCAACGAGTCCCCATGAAGTAGCTTCCACTGGAGCCGGGACGCGATCCTGACTTCTTTCGCAAGAAGCTTTGAACCGTTCCAATAGTGGGATGCTTCGTGCTTTACCTTTGACCAGGCCCTGGAAAGAGCGGGAGGTTTGGGTTCCGATAGAGATGTGGACTTTGGCGATGGAGAGCTGTCGACAGGCTTTGTGCTCTGGTAGCGGGCAGCGCGAAGTAGTACGGGAGGGGGAAGACGAATTATACGGTTATAAGATTGGTTGAGAATAGCAGACTGTCCGCGACGAAGCAGCCATAGAGACATGAAAGCGAAAGGTAGAGAGTGAAGTTATGACGCGGTTTGGGATGTCCGTGCCGAGAGTGGAAGCCGCGTCCCGAATGTCCGCTCCATCCGCCTCCGACGACAAGGCTTACAAAAAAGCGAAAAAACTCTACGAAAAATCACTCCGCAACAGACCGCCGGAGCAGGTCGGGGCGGGCTGGGCACCGTTCAGAGCAGCGGAAAAGAGGTTCAAGGCTCGATTCCCACCCCCAGATCTCTCGGATGTCCTGGACCTTGCTCTCTTGGACCCAGCCCGGTCAGACGAGATCCTGAACGGGGTGTGGAAGGGCAACCCAGCCGCTCTTTCCTACGAGTCCATCGACGTCCAGCTCGACGACAGCCTCCCCAAGTCCGCATACGTATTCAGCTCCCACCCTGGCTTCGTTTATCTCCCAAACCTACTCTCTCACAAACAGCAAAGGGACCTTGTACGGTGGTCTCTCAAGGACCACGCACGGTACCCTAACGAAACCAACCTAGACACCCACTACATTTTGCCTGAGGAAGGGTTATGGAATGCTCACTTGAGGTCAATAGACCCGAGTCTTGATATCCCGGATGTTCAACCGAAAGCCGCTACGACTGGCATCGACTTGTCAGCCTACATGTCCCCGACCACTGGCCCGAGGCAGTTGATATTCAATGAAGCGGCGTCGAAGGATAATGTCGGGAGTTTGACGCTGGGCGCTGCTGCTCAACCGCCAATGGCCCCTTCGCCCACGGCTGCAGCGACCCCACCCTCAAAACTCATTCCAAAATTACGATGGGCGAATGTCGGGTGGTTCTACCACTGGGGGACTAAACAGTACGACTTTACCCGGGGGAAAATTGACGTCGCACCGGAGATCAAGTCCCTGTGCCAATCTATTGTGCGTGCGGTTGACTGGAGGCATATTTTCGGAGATCTCCACCTCGAGGACGAGGCGGAAGATTGGAAAGCTTGGTCTGAGACGTACGGTACTGGTGCTTCTCGCAGTCCCCAGCGATCCACGCTCATCCCCTCACAGAACCGGATGCCGGGATCGTAAATTACTACCAGGAAAAGGTCTCTCCCACAACATGATCATCTTGAGAATAAAATACTGAACCTCGCGACCAGGATACACTTATGGCCCACGTCGACCGGTCAGAGATTTGCATTGCCACCCCTCTGGTTTCAATATCGTAATGATACCCGCTCTACCATTCCCCCTCTCACACTGACCACTGATCACAGTATCGGAAGCGCCGCGATCTTCTTGCTCGGTGGGCCAACCCGCGATGTCGAACCTATCCCCATCGTCCTTCGTTCCGGCGACGTCGTGATTATGTCCGGCCCTGACTGCAGGAGAGCCTATCATGGTCAGTGCATGTACCTCACCTTGGGATACCCGAAGCTGAAAAAATCCAAAGGCATCCCGAGAATCCTGGAAGGTACCACTCCACCGCATTTAGCCCTAGGCGCGGATGGGGAAGACTGGGAACCATATGGCCGATATGTTAGGACGACGAGGATTAACCTAAACGTTCGACAGGTGTTCCCCAAGAATTTCCGGCCGACTTGGTAACCCACACCATGGCTCATCTTAATGTTTGTACGAGCTAGGGCGTCGGGTGTATGTCTGTTACGATGTAGACACTTTGCATACACAACGGGCAAGCCCGATCATTGAGCCTCAGAGCGGAACGGGTTCCGTCCAAGTCCGAGGTTGATCGGGTCACGGTGGCGCGTATTCATGTTGACCAACAACCGTCTCTCCTTCATCCTCACGTCGGTTCGTTCAGCTCGGCCATCGCACTGGAGGCAACGGACACCACCGTTGGGTCGTCGGTTACAAACGTCTGCCCAGGATGGCCCAGTGGTGACTGAAACAAACAGTGTGTGCCGTCTTGTCACTCATCGACGTCCTGGCTGAGCCAAGCTTGTAGGAGCGGAAACATCGTTAAAGCGGTTCTGGAAAACTGTGGATGTCGAGAGGGTCGAAAACGGACTCGTAGTTACGCTGGACAATCGTCCACTGAAAACACCGTCAGGGAATAAGCTTCATCTGCCCCAGAACAAGCGAATTCTGGCAGCAGTGGTTGCTACGGAGTGGGAAAATCAAGACAAGATCCTGAAAACGCACGCGTTACCCATGGTAAGTGCGTCGGCTCGTCGAACAACTTTCATCCCCTAACAACGTTCCGCGTAGACATCGTTGGTTTCAAGGGCAATCGATGCGATGCGCGACGAGTCGACTCGCGCCCAGGTCAGGGAGGCTCTGCTAAAATACCTAGACACAGATACCATTTGGTATGTTCCCACCTATCATTCTACGTCATATGGACCAACGTTTCTTCTCCGCAGCTTCCACCAAGAGTACCCTGACGCGTTGGTGGAATTGCAGAGGAAACACTGGGGCCCAATCCTCAGCTGGGCTCGGGAAACCTTCAAAGTCGAAATTCACACCTTCGATTCCATCTTCTCGACGCCGCAACCAGCGGAGACCCTCGCCAAATTAGACCGCTTAATTTCCAAACTCGACCCCTGGCAAATGGCCGGTATGGTTACACCCTTTTCGTCCTTCAAACCTTGCTGACACGTTACGAAGCACTGGAGCGGGCAACTTATTCGTCCAAATCTTTCCTGATCGGTCTTGCGCTGGTGCTCGAGGAGATCACGGTGGAGGAAGCCGCGTTGGCGAGTGCTGTCGAAGTTGCGAGCCAAATTGAAAGATGGGGAGAAGTAGAAGATTGTAAGTCGGTCCAACTTGCCTGGGCGCCGCTTACGTCTGCTTCCAGCCCACGACGTGGATCACCAAGATGTCCGCAGACAGCTCGCAAGCGCGGCATGTCTATTGGAGGGTTCGTCACTCCCGTCATGAAAACCAAACGCGTAGTCGGTATAATTACAACTACCCAACATCTCATACACCTCGCAATGGTTATTACACGCGCTGATGGAAGTTTTAAACCTTTTTATATCGTTATGAAAACACGACCAAGTGGTGACTACGCCTGGCTCAATGTCTAGTACACACGCTTGAACGGAGGAACAGGTTTACATTCGTTCTCATCCAATGTGGTGTCAATGACGCCACGATACGTGAGCTCGACCTCCGGTGAGTTGACGTCCTTCTGGAAAGAAAGGGTGTGCTTCATCCAGTTGTCGTCGTCACGCTGTAAACCTGTTAGACGGTATCACCGACAAACGAATGAACTTACGTCTGGGAAGTCTTCACGAGCGTGGGCACCCCGAGACTCCTTACGAGCAGCCGCAGAGGTAATAGTCTGGACGGCGCACTGGAGGAGGTTACGGAGTTCAAACGTTTCAACAAGGTCGCTAACGGCGGCCGTCAGCGATCGTTCTCCTGTGCAATTAGACACCACATACGAGTTCCAGATCATGCTCCTGTCCTTGATGCCAACTTGGGGGAAGGTATTATAGATCTCTCTGATTTTCTTAACACCCTCGTCCAGTGACTCCTGAGTCCTGTTCAGGCATTTCCATTAGCCCTGGGATGTACCGAATGAATGACAGCCGAGGTTACCTGAACACAGCGGCATCGGCCTGCATGGCCTTCTGCATCTTTAAGCGGATCTCAGAGGTGTGAAGGGGGCCGTCAGAGTTCCTGATCCGATCAAGGAACTCGATACTTTCAATACCAGCTTCTTCGGGAATCTTTCTATGAGGTTTTCCAGGTGCCAATTTCTCTTTGATGTGGTTGGCGCAGGCACGACCGAATACAACGATATCAAGGAGGGAGTTGGCTCCAAGACGGTTGGCTCCGTGGACAGAAACGCAAGCAGCCTCGCCCGCAGCGTAGAGTCCAGGGACGACCTTGTCTTTCCCATCCTCGTCGATGGTCAAAACCTCACCCGTGTACTTGGTTGGAATACCACCCACTGGGGCTATTTAGTAAATGGGTGGCAAACAGGCTTTACGGAACTTACTGTTATAGTGGACTGTGGGTAGCACGGGGATCGGTTCCTTTGTCACGTCGACACCAGCAAAGATAGCGGCGGTCTCGGAGATACCAGGAAGACGTTCGTGCAAGATCTCCGGGGGGAGATGACTGAGTTGCAAGAGGATGTGATCCTTCTCGGGGCCGACACCACGACCTTCGCGGATTTCAATGGTCATACTGCGGGAGACCACATCACGAGAAGCCAGATCTTTGGCGGTGGGGGCATAACGTTCCATGAAACGCTCTCCTTCGGAATTCAAAAGGTACCCTCCTTCACCACGCGAACCTGAACTGGGGATGAGGAAGGCAACTACATCGATGAACAAACGGAACTCACCTTCGGTGATGAGACATCCTGCTCCGTAGATGCCGGTGGGGTGGAACTGAACGAACTCCAGATCCTGTAGTGGCAAGCCGGCACGGGCAACCATGGCGTTACCATCTCCAGAGCATGTGTGCGCACTCGTGCAACTGAAGTAAGTGCGACCATAACCTCCGGTCGCCAAAACGGTCTTGTGAGCACGGAAACGGTGGAGGGTTCCGTCTTCCATGTTCAGGGCAATGACACCAACACATTCGCCGTCTTGCATAATGAGGTCGAGGGCAAAGTATTCAATGAAGAAGTTGGTGTTGTGCCTGAGTGATTGTCCATAGAGTGTGTGCAGAATGGCGTGTCCTGTTCGGTCTGCTGCAGCAGCGCAACGGTAGGCCTGACCGCCTTTTCCAAACTTGAGGGATTGGCCACCGAACGCCCGTTGGTAAATCTTGCCGTCAACGGTACGAGAGAACGGCACGCCGAAGTGCTCCAGCTGCATCCCCCCTGTAAGTGATGCGGGGACGCACACAAATTCGACGACTGACCTCGACAACAGTGTCAGGAGCTTCACGACACATGTAATGTATAGCGTCTTGGTCGCCAAGCCAGTCAGAACCTTTGACCTATTTTCAATGGAACCTGATAAGTTTGCGAAGCAGTCGCAGAGAGCTGCCGCTTACCGTGTCGTACATATGCCATCTCCAATCGTCCTCAGTCATATTCTAGCGGGGTGTAGGACACGTTAGGTATTGAAACTCTGTGTTCTTGAAAGAACTCACACCGAGTGCAGCGTTGATTCCACCCTGTACGTGTTTTGATCACCAAGAGTGCGTGGACAGATGCGTGTAACTCACCTGGGCAGCCACGGTGTGACTCCGAGTGGGGAATAATTTGGTGATGCACGCCGTGTTGAAACCAGCCTCTGCCAAACCAAAGGCAGCTCGAAGACCAGCACCCCCAGCACCGCTACGAAACGCGTCAGTTGGAGCACTTGGGCCATAGTCCATGAGGCCGTGGAACGTACACGACAATGGCATCGTACTCGTGCTCAATCAGGGGGTACTTGCCACTTTCCCAGGACTACATGACTGGAGATTAGCTGAGGTATCCTCCGTGGTGGAATGCGCATAAGGGATCGACCACACCTTCACAGTCTGAGCGCTGGTGGACCCAGTTCCGACGGAGAGACGTGCAGGAGCAGAGCTGCTGAAGTTCCGTTTTGCCGATCTTAAAGCACCCGGGAGAGTTTTTCTCAACATCCTTCGACACCCAGTTAGAGGCGGGGGTGCAATAAGGGGAAGTTGGTGGTAAGGGGAGGAGGTGCGGAGAATTGGCGATCAAGGTTGTGCTTCCGCTCCGGTCCGACTTCGCCCAGCGAATAGTATCACATGTATAATAAATTCCAATCCCGTCCGGCGATACTCGCAGACACGTACCACCTACTTACAAGTACTTACATAATTACAATACACCCAATGGATCGTGCTGAATCGGTGGTTTCGTCGATGTCTCGGTCTGCGTCGGCCGAGAGGAAAACGGCTGCTGCGGCTTGGGGGTGGATCCGGCGGGTGAATACGTATTCACTGTTTTGTCGTGAAGGTGGGTCCACGGCGTACGGGGTAAAATGGGGGATAGTCGAGTAGAAAGGTCGGTTAGCGAAGGGCTGGACGACGAATGTCCTAAACTACGTCGGCGGTCTGGATTGTCATTTCTCGATGTCACGATCCCTCGCGCCTCAAGCCCAGCAGTTGGCGGGCTGCCAGGCGAAGGGGGGTACCCAGAAATGTGGGGCGAGCCTTCGCCAATCGTTATAACCCCTTCCTGGGCTTCCATCCGTGCCTTGAGTGTATTTTCATCAAACAATCTGGTGTCATCAACGGCTGAGACAGACCCTTTGAGAATACTTCTGGCGTACGCCAAGGATCCGAGGGCCTGTCGTTTCCTGAGGGCCGTCGATTCGCTTTCGCCTTCCTGAGAAAAGGTTTCAAGGATCCACTCAAGCGAGTCCCCTATTTTCTGCTGCAACTTCTTCAACTCAGCCACCTCCTTCTCGACCTCAAACCTCGAACGTGTCTCCCAAGGGGATTGTTGCTCTGGAGGCTTTCCATCGAGCAATTGGAATGAAGTGGGTTGGTACTGCGATGGGTTGAACGAGGCGGACAGATCGGGCAAGTTACGCTGGAAGCAACCGTTAAATCAGGTGGCTCCACACCTCGTATATTCGGCCATTACCTTGATTTCTGAGACCGCATTCATGACCGTGCGGTTAATTCCCAAACTTTCGCTCCTGTCGAAGATGTTCTTCGCGATATCAGGAAGTCCCAGGGAGCCAGAGGACCCGTAGCGAGCGTGCACTGGTCGCTGTAGCATTCGTAAAGGCCCATCGTTTATCACGGTTGTCCGTCCTTGTTCAGCCCTACGCTTCATCGGAGGTGGGGGTGGCTCAGGAACCTCTGAAGCGATGTTCAGTAAATTACGGTTCTCGTAAACCACAGAGGCACCGGTTGCCACGGTCGGCGCAATCTGCAACGACAAAGCTTGTCGCAAGAGGAGCGTGGTATGGTGTGTGGTAAACGGTTGCTCGATTGCGGTCGAACTGGCGAGTTGGTGGACAGGAGGGGGAGGGTAACGGAGGAGCAAGGTGAGCTGGGTACTGTAGTCGGAAGGGATGACTGGGGGACTCATCAGAGATGACAGCGGTGCATAAACAAAGAGACCAACGTTGGTTTCTGACGCGTATGAGCATTGCAACGCAGATCCACTTTGCGAGCCCCAAGGTAGGATCACAGGCGAAGAGGCCATCCCACAAAAGGAGTGCGTCGGGAATTCCGAACTCCCGCGTGAAGAGAAGACGAAGCCAGCGGCTACGAACGCGGAGTGAATCACAAGATGAGCGGCGCGGAAACGAACTCACATCCCGTATATCTGGGCCTCTATGCCGGATGCTTGCAGGTGCTTCCACAGATCGGGGTCGACGCTTTTCAGGTAGGTAGACTGTATGCGGTTACAGGCTTCCACTATTGGGGCCACATAAGGCTGGATGCCGGCTGGCCCTTTCTGTAAAGACGTCGGGGATTCTCTCCATTCATACCAACGCCCAACCCCGCGCATGACCGCGAGGAAAAGTGTGTACGCGTCTGCAGTAACCCAGGTCCGCGATAAAATGTCTACCAGTTCGCGGTTTTTGAGGCGCGTTGCCTGTTCTTCGGAGATGGAGTCGAAATCACATGCGTAGTAAAGGAGCGCCAGCAGTTCATGCATTCCTTGGCGATATCCAAGGACTGGATTCTGGAGAGAGTAGATGAAGAGGATGTTTGTGAGGTCCGATTGAACTTCTGGATCTCGGAAATACCCCACGTCCGGAAACCTGGAGCAGTTCAAGGAGAGGAACTGGAAATAAATTGCGGACATACGTGCGCTCGACGTCTTGCAGGATAGTTTTCCGAAGATCCACAGAAGCAAACCAAGCGGTCCAGGGATTCTTTGGATGCCATGGTCAATTGATATGGGAGATTATTTACAGCCGACGTACCTCGGTATCTAGGCTCAGGGGGTTGTTTTTGTCCAGATTCTTTACGGGTGTTTGGGTGGGCTTCGGAGGCGATTCTACACCAGGGACGATGAGACCTTCGTGATAGCTTCCGTCTGGCGCTTGCATGTTATCCAATAGCGCCTCGACATATGCCTTCCGCGAGCGTTTCCAAAACTCAAGGGATAGTGTAGGGGTATCTTGTGCGGGTGGTTTCAAAGGTTCGTTTTCGCACAGAAGGAGCTTTCCTCGCAATCGGATGAGTGAACAATGTACCAGACGAAGTGGTCTGACACACCCTCCATATCATGCTCCGGCCTACCACACCGATAGGGTCGTCTGATGGTTTCAGTAGCCTGCCACCAATGAGTGCATCCTTCAGCTTGGACAGCGTCAAGGTCGATTTGAAGAGTCGTGCATAGACACCGCTGGATCACAGAACATCAGCAGACACAATCACAAGGGGAACCGAACAACGGCAAAACCAACTTTATTTCCTCGACTGATGGGCGGATGAACCTGTCTAACATACAGAACGCGGAAAGATAGGAAAGAACGGAAGAGTATCGAACAGTGCGAGAACTCGGACGTTGCGGGAAACACCAAGGATGACATCGATCAACGGCACGTGCAGCTCTCTGCTGAACATCACCACCACATGGAGATGGAAAAACTCACATCCTCGCTCCGAAATGCGTGCCACCAGCCAGGAGGGAAAAAAAGCAAATCTCCTGGCTCAAGCGTCGCTGCCATAGCCTCCGGTACAACCTCTTCCCAAAACCGGGGAAATTCCTCCGACGGGCCGACGGCGAAGACGTCTATTTGGGAGGTATTGGATAGTTTGGGGGCTTGCTTGTTCGTCGATTGGTTGCGCTTGGAAACGGTGTATAATGCGGAAGATGCCCGAGGTGGTGCAAGCCACACAGTCTTACGGCCGACGACTTGGACTTGATGCTCTCAGTCAGATCGTGAATGAGGATGAAGGCAATCAAACAAACCATAACAGTTGTTGTACGGGTCCTTTGGGGCGTAGGACTTACTTGAGTCTGGATTGTGACCAATCATAGTAAAAATTACTCGCCACATGCGCCGGAGATACTGTTCCTTTAGGTCCCAACCAAGCATTGAGGACGAGTTGTTCATCGTTTGTTGGGGGCTTGTAATCTGCGAAGGAATCTGAGGAATTCGGACACGAATACACGTAGTCGGGGACGATTATATCCTCCCGCATGTTCGGGAACTGAAGGAAAAGACTATGTTGCGCCAGGTACAGAGCCTTGTCAGATGGCTGGGTGAGTGACGTCAAGAATTCGTCCCATCCCATGATCTCCTGAGACCAATCGTCGGACCGGTAGTCGCTTCCGACCTCAACAGGAACGACGCGTCCGGGGCCAGATACTGTCCGTAGGTAATGGGTGGAGTGCCACGGATGTTCGTTCAGCGCTGGCCAGTCCGCTGCGTGGGCGGGCACAATAAATGGACGAGAAGCGATCGAGCGCTGAAAGGAAGCCAGGGAAGGTGGGGTGCTGAACCTCGGAACTTGCTGCCGAGCGGCAGAAACAGGCGTAGGAGTGGATGGCGCTGTGGCTGATAATGACACGTCAGGGGGAGGTGACGGTCGCAGTAGGGACATGTGTTCCGACTGAATGCGCTGAATTAGGTCGAGGATCAGACCGTGACGACCTGGACCTGCAGCGCCGGCGACGATGATGGCCTTGTCGAGGTGTCCTATCGCCCGCGCGACGACTGAAGAGTCAATAGCGGGGGCCGTTGAGTCGTGGAGGGATCTGAGGATGCACGCGTCGGTGTAGAGTCTACGGAAGTGGTAGACATCGTCGGCAGTCGCGAGCTTGCTGTGACAATCTCGGATGAATTTGTCAAAACCAGCAGCCAGTTCTGGGGAGAGGGCGAGGGCGGCGTTGCGAAAGCCGTCGAAAGCTGTAGAGGTGTGAACAAATAAAAAAGAAGAGCGCAAAGAGAGAGGACATCCACTGGAATCGCCGGACTGGAGGGAACGAACGAGCTCATTCAGCATTTGAGTGACTGTGACTCGTGATCGTGATTGCGCACGCGAGAGGATTAAAGATAAAAGGTCAGCCCCCCAACCAGCCACCGTGAGAAAATTCCCCCTCCTCTCTGCCGCCGTAAAAAAAAGCTCGGTCGGTTCGGGCCGGATTACCCCCGATGACCTCAAGGTATTCCCCGCATCAATTTCGTCCCGGCTTCAAATCCTCATCCTCGTGCCAATAGATTGGACCGGCTGCTCCTCCTGCTGGACACCGGCTCTTCCACCTCCGTCAGATCCACCGCCGCCAAACAATTAGCCCAGCTCGCAGTAAAGAGCGTTATCACCGACGTCGCGTTCGTCGAAGAAGACATAAAAACCGTCAGGCAGAACGTTGCGTTTAAAGACGAACAGGCGTGGTCAGAACTCTTAGCTGTCCTCGGTCGCGTACGCCTTTCCTTCCTGTCTCGATCCCCTGTCAAACTCACTTTCGTGCAGATCCTCCCATATCTTCATTCTAAATCTCACGACACACGGTCTGCCGCGACCAATGCCCTCTCCCAGATCTTCTCTTTGATCCCCGTGTGGGAGCCATCCGGGCCCTCTGATGTCCGCATGAAGTCTGTAGACGATTCCCCAATCATACCCGAGTTCCCAAACTTTTCCGTCAAGGATTTGATGGAACGTGGCACTCGTCTTCTCGCTTCCTCCGGAAAGGAATTTGTCAAACCTTCCGCCATTCTCGCAACCTCTGCCGAAGTGAAGAAAGCTCGAAAGGAGGCAATGAGTCGCCTCGGACTCGATTTTCTCGATGGTTTGGGTGGTGATGAAATGGACTGGGAAAAGGAGCTCGCTCCAGAGGTGGAACCAGAGGCCGAGGCCGAGAACGGTGTCAAGGTCGAGGAAGATACGATACTTTCGCCGCCCACAGTCTCACCAACGGACCGTTCCAACTCGTCAACTCCTATCCCCTCTGCGCCCATCCCAGAACTCTCCGAAGAAGACCTGAGTGGCCTCTCCGCCCGCGAAAGGAATCGCCTGAAACGAAAACGAAAGGCGGGGAACGCTGCGTTCGTATCTGCCCCCCCTCCGCAGGCTTCTGGATCCAAATACATCGCCCAGCCCACCGGCCAACCAAACAAGTGAGTACCCAGTTGTCGACACGTTGGATCACCGCCCGACGCAACGATCCATAGAGCCCGACTTGTCGCAAAGGACGACCGCCCATCCACCAAGATTGAGGATCAGTCAACGAACGGCACGTCAAACGGGATGCCTTCAGACAAAGTGGTGGTCGACCCCTTAAAGGGGGGCGCCGTAAACCCAAAAAACGACAAACAATCCAAGGCCCTCGAGGTTCGACCTGGTACCTGGATTTGGGATGGTATTGCCAATATGCTCGAAGTTGATCTGTTCAGTCAAGCTTGGGAGGTCAGACACGGGGCTGCCATGTGTTTACGTGAGCTCTTTAAACTCCAAGGCAGGTGTGGAGGCATGAAAGGCAGGTTTCCCCTCTCTGCTGTCGGTATCACCCCTCAACCCACTCCAGATGGTCAGACAGCCGAAGATAACGATATTGCCCATGAAAGGTGGTGTAATAATCTGGCCGCCAAGCTGCTTTGCGTGTCTGTACTTGATCGTTTCGGCGATTTCATCTCTGATCAGGTGAGCCAAACCCCTAGCACCGCACGAGCACAGTCCTGACAGCTCTGATAGGTGGTTGCTCCTGTCCGTGAAACCGTATCACAGACGTTGGCTTCTTTGTTGTTGCATATGCCACGGCGTTCGGTTTTGCATGTCCACTCCATCCTCCTACAAATGATCCGACAGGACTTCTCGCTCGCCGCTCCGACTGGGTTCCTTCCTGGCGCGAGTAGGAATGACGGAGTTCTGCGGGAGAGGACACACGTATGGGAGGTCCGGCACGCTGGTCTCCTTGGAATCAAGTACGAGGTCGCCGTCAGAAGTGATCTCGTTCAGGTGAACGACCTGAAGGAATGTTCCGAGCCATCCAACAGGGCGATCCTGAGGGACGTTGTGGATGCAACCGTGTTAGGGTATGCGCCCTTCCTCCGCGTGTCTTGTTCGCTTGAAATATTGTTAACCCATTGCATAGACTGGGCGACAGAGACGACGACGTCCGTTCTGTTGCCGCATCCTGCCTGCTCCCGGTCGCTGGCCATCTCGTAGCCCAATTACCGGAAGAGCTGAGCCGGGTGTTGGCCGTGCTTTGGAGTTGCCTGCGGGATATGCGGGACGATTTGAGTTCTAGTGTCGGTGCAGTCATGGAGTTATTGGGTAGGGAAAGCTTTTCGATGTTGTCACGCCGCCGTTCACCAGACACACGGTTACAGGGAAGCTGGTCAAGTACGATGAAGTGATCGCGATTCTTGGAAACCAAGCCGAATCGTGCGTATCCACAACATGGGATCATGACTTTCCACTAATCTCGTTTCAGTGAACCTCTTTCCGCCCTGTCACCTACTCTATTCCCTTTCTTCCGTCACACCATTGCTGGCGTGAGGCTGGCCGTCGTCAATACCCTTCACTCATTTATGACTGTCCCTACGTTGTCTAAGGAATGGGTGACTGAGAGGTTTTTGCGGCTGTTATTCCAAAACCTCGTGGTCGAAGAGCGGTCCGATGTTCGAGACGCAACGTTGGCAACATGGAATACGGCATTAGAGATTCTCAGCTCAAATTACGGCTACCTGGAGAACCTCGTTACTCAGCAAGTACTCCTAGAGTGGTACGCGGTGCTCATGACACCCTTGGGTGTTCCCATAGACACCTCAACATTCTATCACGCGTCGTCTGCGGCAGACACAGATCCTGCAGCTGAAAGGCACCCAATCGACAAGAACATGTTAACCCAGGACATGGGCTTGGTCCCGGTGGAAGTCGTTTGGAAAGCCAGGCTCGCATCCGCCGCTGCGCTTGCCAAGGTCACTGCGTTGTGGCCCGTTAAGGTATGCATCACCGCTTTCCCCGTAACCCGCTCACTTATTTCCCCCAGGGAGCACCGTTTGAGGACATGTTCCGCCCCATTCTCAAGCACTACATTGGTTCGACGAGTATGCTACAGAAGTTCCTCGCGGCGACCATTGCTGAGGAATGGGCTCGGATGTACGACGAGACGGTGCCACCAGATGCACCGCTTTTGATCAAGATGTCTCCACTTGCCGACGAACTCAGTACTGCGGCACTTGTGTGGCTTCAAGAGGACCCCCCAGCCGCGTATCACGAGATGGCGTTTTCTCTTGCTCGGATCCACGGGGAGTGCTATAATCTCCTCCAGTCGTTTTCTACGGATTGTAAACTGCCGTTTACCGCCATCCCGTCATTGGGGTCCGAGATCGATATTACGGGAGAGAGGGAGGGATGTTTCACGATTGAAGTTGGCAAGAGAGCGGTTGGGCCAATGTTCGATAAGCTGAAGGATATGTTGGGTCGTACGAAGAAGCGAGAGTTGGGCATCATCAGTGACAAGAAGTTGAAGGTCGTCTCGAGCATCGACCACTATCTGGAGGTCAAAGTGCAACATGACATCCGGGTCTCTGCCGCGTGTGCTGCTGTATTCGTTGCTTTCAAGAGCACCCCCGACAAGGTCAGCCCCATCGTCAAGGGCGTCATGAACAGCATCAAGGTAAGTGTCACGACGCCATGTCGAAACAAAGCTAACTACGGAACAGAACGAGGAGAACGTCGATTTGCAGACCCGCTCAGCAGTTGCGGTCGGATCCTTCGTCAAATTCTGCGTCGACCACAACCTCATGCAGCCGCCTGATAAGATTGTCAAGAACTTGTGTACCTTCTTGTGCCAGGACGCCGAGCAAACCCCCACTTTCTCCTACACGACAACGATCCTGGATGGTATCCTTTCGTTCCAAGGATCAAAAGCCGCTGTGACATTGACGGAGAGCGTGAAGAAAGACAAGGCATTGACTCCTGATGTCAGGGACACAACCAAATCGCGTATCACGCGCCGCGGGTCCGTGCTCGCATTCGTCGAACTCTCTAATAAATTTGGATCCCGTCTGCTCGATGTTGTTCCCAAAATGTGGAACTCGATGGCCGGCGGTCTCACCTCTGCCTGTCAATCAGGTGCGTCAGGTTCCGGGACCATTGCGAATAATCGTTAACCTCGTTCTACAGCCGATGTCACAGATGTTGACAACCTCATTGCTGCATCTCTTGGCCAAGATGTCATCGATTCGCTCAGCGTATTGGAGGCCGTCGTCCCAACGCTTCACGAAGAGCTCAGGCACAAACTATCTGAACTCCTCCCGATGCTCAACCTCACACTCAGGAGCCGCTACGCAATAATTCGACAATCCGCAGCAAGGTGTTTTTCCACTGTTTGCGAGATCATGACGGTGGATGCCATGCTGGTCGTTGTTGAGAGCATCATTCCGTTCATCGGCGATTCATCCAATCTTCATAACCGACAAGGGGCGACTGAGTTGATTTATCGTACGCAAAATACTTGTCCCGTTTCAACTTTCGCCAGAATTTGACGAGCAGCTCCCAGACATCGTTCAAAAGTTGGACGTAAAGGCCTTGCCATATGTCATCTTCTTGGTCGTTCCGATCTTGGGAAGGATGAGTGACCCTGACGATGATATCCGGTCAACAGCCACAAATACCTTCGCCTCTCTGGTCAAGATGGTCCCTCTTGAAGTGAGTGGTGATTGAGGTTGTTCGTGACACCCTGCTAACATCATCCAGGCTGGTTTGCCGGACCCTCCTGGTTTCTCCGAAGAACTCCTCCGAAGGCGAGACGACGAACGTCAGTTCCTGGCGCAGCTGTTAGACGGCAGCAAAGTTGAACAGTACGTACTTCCGGTAAAGATCAAGGCGGAACTGCGCAAGTACCAGCAAGAAGGAATCAATTGGCTGGCCTTCCTGGCGAAGTACCAACTTCACGGCATCCTCTGTGATGGTCAGTCTCTCGCGTTTTTTCGTCGCGTAGTCACCTGACCGGCGTGGTAAATCGCAGATATGGGGCTTGGGAAGACTTTGCAATCAATCTGCATCCTGGCAAGCAAACACCACGAACGTTCCAAGAAGCACGGGGAAACCAAATCACCCGACTCTATCCACCTCCCATCATTGATCGTCTGCCCACCAACTTTGACTGGTCACTGGTATTATGAAATTCTCAAGTACGCTGAGAACCTGCGCCCCATCATGTACACTGGCAATTCCCGCGACCGCAGCCGTCTGTTCCCAAAGCTCCCCAAGTACGACATTGTCATAACCTCCTACGAGGTTGTTCGCAACGATATCCATAATCTCCAGGCTGTCAAGTGGCACTATTGCGTTCTTGATGAAGGTCACATCATCAAGAATGCGAAGACGAAGCTAACGAAAGCCGTGAAATGCATCCAGGCCCACCATCGGCTGATCCTCTCAGGGACACCAATCCAGAATAACGTTTTGGAATTGTGGAGTCTATTTGATTTCCTGATGCCAGGTTTTTTGGGGACAGAAACTTCCTTCAACGAGCGTTTCAGTAAACCAATCCTTTCGAACAGGGACGGGAAATCCAAGAACGGGGAAGCGGGTGAGTTTCCGTCACGCAAAAAACTGAGGGATGGTCCCACCTGACGAAGGGATGTAGCTGCCCTCGCTCTCGAAGCTCTGCACAAACAGGTCCTCCCATTCTTACTCCGTCGGCTTAAGGAAGACGTACTCCACGACCTGCCTCCGAAAATCATCCAGGACTACTATTGCGAGCTCTCCGAAGTTCAGAAATACCTATACGACAACTTTTCCAAGACCCAGGAGAAGCAGGCGGAGGAAGCTGTCAAGTCGGAGAATAAGGAGAAACAGCAACACGTCTTCCAGTCGCTGCAGTACCTTCGCAAGTTGTGCAACCACCCTGCTCTGGTTCTCAAGGAAGATGGTCCAGCAATACAGGAGGCCTTGGTTAAGGCAGGGCAAAGCAAAACAGACCAGCTGAATGACATTCACCACGCCCCGAAGTTATTGGCTCTGAAGTGGGTTATCTCCTGGCTTGGGTAGCTTTTTCCGCATTCAACTCATGGTTTGGACTCTCAGGCAACTCCTTCACGACTGCGGTATTGGGCTGGGCCCTAGTGTCACGGCAGAGACGGGGAAGAGTGAACTCGTCGATGCGGATGAATCGACTGGCGGGGCGTTTTCTCAACACCGTTGCCTTATCTTCTGCCAGATGAAGCAGATGTTGGACATCATTGAACGCGACCTGTTCAAACGGCATATGCCCTCAGTAACCTATATGCGACTAGACGGTGGAACCGAGGCCAACAAGAGACACGCCATCGTGCAGACGTTCAATTCTGATCCTAGTATCGATTGTCTGTTGCTCACAACGCATGTGGGTGGCCTTGGGTTGACGCTTACTGGCGCTGATACCGTGATATTCGTGGAGCATGATTGGAACCCCATGAAGGACGTACAAGCGATGGACAGAGCGCATCGGATCGGACAGAAGAAGGTCGTCAACGTGTACAGGCTGATCACGAAGGGGACACTGGAGGAGAAGATTATGGGGTACGTGTCGTCATGAGCCCCCAATAACGTAATCCATGGCTGATCCACCAGTTCGTAGAATGCAACGTTTCAAATTGAACATTGCAAATTCGGTCGTGACCCAACAGAACGCTGGCTTGTCATCTATGGATACCGGCTTCGTGTTGGATTTGTTCAAGCGAACCTCGGGCGAAGAGGAGGCTCGGGGAGTCGGAAAGCAGAGAGAGAAGAAGGAAAGTGCCGGACCGTTCAATTCGAAGAAGATCTTGCAAGGTGTCGGAGACTTGCCCTCGGAAGGGGAGTACCAAGGCCTAGACCTCGCTCATTTCATGGAGTCTTTGGGCGGGGAACTCTAGGGTAGGGGTCGTGGGAGGGGGAGGGTCTGCCAACGGAGAAGCTAATAGCATAGAGACCTTTCGGAGATCTGTTCTTACTATCATTCGTTGTCGTGCCATCTACGGACTGTACCATACTTATAAGGTCGTATAGTGCTCAATAATTCCATGTATTGTTACAACTCCGATTCCTTGCCAAGGCGTTAGGTGGACAGACGGGGTGGTTGCTCAAGCACTCATCAATGGAGCACCTGGGCCGGGCGCGAGGCATCCCGCAATCGGAGGGAACAATGCCGTCTGGGGGGTCTACATAACTCGTACTCATAGACATAGCAACGGGGCCCATCATAGGCAAATCCCCCGCTGATAGGGACGAGCTCCAAGAAGCTGATGCGGATGCAGCGAGTCACTGCATCCGTGTGGACCGTGCACTCGGGTGAGCCGTGGGCTCTCCCGGGGTCCATTGGCTCTAGTTCTGGGATCGTAAACCGACGTAAGGAGCGCTGCCGCGGGGGCGGCTCGGACCCAGCTTGGTGAGAGAGGAACTTCTCGAAGTATACAGCGAATCCACCGTTGATAGAGCTCCTCGGCAGAGACGCCGTCGTGAACGACATATACCAGATTTTCCAGGGGACCGGGTGACGTCCTACTGGCTCCAGACTCAACGCCGATAAACTTACGGTTTAGCTCCTCACGAGCGAGAGGAACCGTTCCCACGTGTGTGCCTCTTGCGAAAACGCCGCGTGAGGGGAAGTATCTGGTGGCTCTCCAGGGGCATGGGTCGGTTCGGAAGACGTCGCGGGGGCAAAGCCCCGCAAGCCGATACAGGCAATTCCGACCCGGTGCGGTCATGCATCGATGATCGACGACAAATGGTCGAGACTGCCATCCCACGAAGTGTCATACATAATGTTCTTATCAAGTAGGTTTCAGGTACGGAGTCTACATCCACATGACCCCAGCGAGCAACCGCTTCCGTCGTCCTCGCAAGGCTCCCCCTCACGCCGATCCCTAAACCATTCAAGCGTGAGGCCCGAACGCGAGGGACACGAAAGATGGGAAACTAACTTGCCTTGGTGATCTTGTTGATCCACTCAAGGGTCGTCTTGTTGAATTCTTCCGGTTTGTCGAAGAAGGGTGCGTGTCCACAATGCTCCCACGTGTGGAATTCGACGTTCTTGAAGTTGTTGTGCATGAACTTCTCCAATTTGTCACCGAGAACGTGTTTGTCCATGGTCCCATGAAGAACCAGAAACTGGAGCTTGTCTTTGACGGCGAGCAGAGCACTCTCGTCCTGCCCACGAGGCAGGGCAAGGAGGCGCACTTGGGGGTGTTGTCCTGAGACGCCTCCCATCCAGGCGTATTTGGTGAGTTGGGGCATGTCGTCGGGATATGCGACACATGACTCGACGAAATCCTTGGCGGTCTCACCCCATGAATCGAGGTCGTTCGCAAGGAGACGGGGGATAAATTCGATAATCCAGGGGTTGGCGACTTCCCCGTGCATGCTTCGCCAGGGGAATCCTCCCGCGATTACGACGCCGGAGATAGCGTTAGGGCCGTGGTAACTCAAAATATCAGCGGGGATGATGGCTGTTCTGCTGGGTTAGATACCGAGATCAAATGGTGGAAGGGAATGCACACCCCCAATGCTCCTAAAGATCGGGGTCAGAACCACTATCACTGAAATCGGCGGGATCGAACGCACCACCCGCAGACGAAAGGCTTGGTGAGTTCGTATTCATCGACAACAGCCTTGAAGTCATCGGCGTATCTCTCTGAGTGGTAATCTTCGGCCTTGAGCGGCTGACCGCTCTGTCCCTGTCCACGGGGATCATACCGGACCTGATGAAGGGGGGTCGTCGCATTAATGAGTGGGAAATGAATCGTGCAAAATGGATCGCATGGCGGTAACTGACAAGGTAGAGGTTCTCAAGGAGTTTGGGATCGTCGAACTGTTTCTCAAACGCTAGAGCGGTGCAAGAGAAACCTGGGATGAAGACGATGGCAGGTTTGGTGGGGTTGCCAGCAGCATGGGTCCAGATACGAGTGCCGTCCTTGGAATGCACGAACTTTCCGAGAGAGGGCATGGCGAGGAAATTCAGGCACTGACGGGCCAATTGGGAGAAGAGGCAAAAAGAGGAGAGTGATAGGTGAAGCTAGATTCTCAACGAGTGGGATCTTATAGAGTAGAGAACGTGTGTACATCGGAACATCCTATCGAAATTCATGAGGCATTTTACGTCGGCGAAGGTGTGAATCCATAGACCGGTCGTCAGCATGCGGTCGCAAGAAGGTTCACGAAGTTATGTACTGTAGGCCGTTTATTTTTACTATATACCACCCTCACGATCTTGGGGTGTTCCTGCAGGTACTTACGTCGTTGAGTGGGTAACTTATAGAAGAAACGACAGTACGGGAGGGTGCATCCAGACGAACGGAACGCGGTCGACTTCGATTATCGGTTATCGATTACAACTGAAACATGAGCGCGCGAGAGTCCGGTGCGGATGGCTAGAAGGAAGAAAACGGCGACCATTTTGACAGCGAAGGAGATGGATTAGCATTACGCGACAGACTCTCTCCCAGGGGTGGGCTTTCTGATGTTCATGCGGGGGATCGCAGGCTATGTGTCAGGGGGGCGTTGCGAGGTCGAGACGTAACTTTCGCCCAGCCCAATCCCCAGGTCGATCCCACTCCACTCGAAATCATCCCCACGTTGGCGGTCGCCAAGGCTGCGGAACGGTTGCGACGACCAACCGCGAGTTGAATCCCGTGCGTGGCGACGGGGCGCAGGCGGTCCCGGCCAGTAATAGTATCCGCTGTAAAAGTGCACGGGCAAATCCTTCGGGCTCTGCGGGCAAACTCGGGTTTCTTTGAACCTGCGAGCCCAGCAGAGCCCAGCTAGAGATTTGGCCAAGGGATCCGGGTTGGTCACTGGATCTGACATCCCCCGGTGGTGGGGACCACAGCAGGGCCAGACAGCAAAGTAGGCCCCGCTCACCGACTACGCTCTTCGACAGTCCGCCAACCTTTCATTTCCCCGCGCGGGTACGAACGACACCGCGGAATCGGTAAAATTCAAATCGGCTAAATCACAAGCGGAATGACGGGAGATCGCTTCTTGTTATTCTCCGCTGCCGCATCCAAATTGCATCCGGGAGTCCTAGCCGCCTTTGGGGGTCAGCGAGAGCTCGGCGGGCAAAATGTGCTCCCTGCTTCGATGGGGACTTTGACAAATGGTAACCAACGCACGACACTTCTTCGAATTTGGCGGAGTGCACTTATTCCAGCATCCCCTCAGCCTGGCTGCATTTGCTGATCATCAAAATTTGATCCTCTCGTCATTTCACCCACACGTGGCTCTCCTATTGCATTTGCCGGTCATACGGTGTTTTTTTTTTTTTTAGAATTGAAAATATGTGCTCGCTTTCCCACCCCGTTTTCTACAGAACATCGACGCACTCCGCTTATTGTTGGGAAGCCTCCCTAGCGGCGACGGAGGTCCCCGAGTATAAATTCCACCATGCTTTCCTCGCAAACTCCCCACCCTACCTGCTCCACCCAAACCCTCTTCGCAATGGCACCCGGCTTGGCTGATTTCAAATGCAAGTGTTTTACGCCCCCTATCACTTTGCCTCCAGCAGTTGACATGTAATGCAGACTCCGCCTTGGGCTTCTTCCTCGTGTCTGGCCTGATCACGATTGTCCGGATTGCCCTCCGCCTCCAGAAGCGTATGTTCTGGTGGGATGACTTCTGGGCTGTCGTCGCCTTGGCCTCCTTCACCACCTTTGTTCCCGGTAAGTCAAGCCTTCCAGTTGCCTCCACCGCATCCATCTGACGTCCTCCCAGGTGTGTTCATTATTGCCGACGGTCC
>Ga0307516_10002770_pt1 | contig 23127 bp, 21 predicted proteins | sample 19_EM_MG_FD_203310 | JGI IMG/M metagenome (GOLD analysis project Ga0307516, IMG submission 203310) | Populus trichocarpa ectomycorrhiza microbial communities from riparian zone in the Pacific Northwest, United States - 19_EM | ecosystem: Host-associated > Plants > Roots > Unclassified | place... | reverse complement strand
CGACGTCGAGCCGGTGCCCGAGCTCGTAGCGGAGCATTTGCGCATGCACGCCGCCGAGCCCAACGTGGTGGTGATCGGCCCCTTGGCGTCGCTGCCCCACTACGAGCAGCCGTGGGTGGCTTGGGAGCAAGCCAAGGTCGAGGCGCAATACCGCGCCATGGAACGCGGTGACTGGGCCCCGAGCTTTCGACAGTTTTGGACGGGGAACGCCTCGCTGGCTCGTCAGCACATCCTCGATGCGGGCGGCTTCGATCCGGCGTACTTGCGGGCCGAGGACGTCGAGCTCGGGGTGCGGCTGATGGAGCGCGGCCTCGGCTTCAGGTTCAATCCAGCAGCGCGGGCCTTGCATTTCGCCGAGCGCAGCTTGTCAGCCTGGGAGCGCGTCCATGAAAGTTATGGCCGCGCCGAAGTGGAAATCTTCGAGAAACTCGGGGCGGACCAGTTGCTGAGCACGTTGGCTGGAAATTGGGGGCGGCTAAACCCTGCTACCCGCTGGCTGGTGCGCCGCTGCTTGGGGCACCCGAAGCGCCATTCCGCCGCCCGCTTGCTACTCAGAAGTCACCTGCAACTGGCGAAACGGCTCCAGGTCCCGATGCTGTCCGAGCAGGTATGTAGCGTGTTCGCGAACCTCTTGTATTGGGATGCGTCGATTCAAGCGCTCGGCCCGTCCCGAGCCGCGTTCGTCGTGGGTAACGGCAAGTGAAAAAGCCTCACGCTTCTCCCCACGCGCCACAAAGCCTCATGGTATGGAGCGGCGCCATGAGCTTTTGTGCCAATGTTAGCCGCGAGGGTTGGGGTCGATGCTGAAAGACGCCGGTCGCATTCTCATCATTGGCGCCGGACCGACTGGCATCGGTGCGGCATATCGGCTCAAAAAGCTGGGCTATACCAACTTTCAAGTCATCGAAGCCGGGCCGACGGCGGGCGGGCTCGCCAGCAGCTACGTCGATGACAAGGGCTTCACCTGGGACGTCGGCGGGCACGTGCAGTTCTCGCACTACGACTACTTCGACGATGCGATGAACGAAGCGCTCGGCAAAGACGGTTGGCTCCACCACGAGCGCGAGTCGTGGGTGTGGATGGCCGATCGCTTCGTGCCGTATCCGTTTCAAAACAACCTGCGCGACCTGCCCAAAGACATGATCGCCAAGGCGGTGCGCGGGCTAGCTTCGCGTCCACCGCGCACGCCGGCGCCGAATCAGGATTTCGGCAGCTGGGTGCTGCAGACCTTCGGCGAAGGCATTCGCGACATCTTCATGGCGCCCTACAACTACAAGGTGTGGGCGTTTCCGCTCGAGCGGCTGTGGGCCGGCTGGGTCGGTGAGCGCGTCGCCGTGGTCGATCTGGCGCGCTCGCTCGACAATATCTTCCATGAAAAAGACGACCTTTCTTGGGGGCCGAACAACACCTTTCAGTTTCCCAGGTTTGGCGGCACGGGTTCGGTGTGGCGTTCGCTCGCCAAGCTGATCGGCGACCAGCACTTCCAGCTCGACACGCGGGTCAAGACCGTCGACTGGGAGAACAAGGTCGTCGTGACCGACGGCGGCGAGCGTCTGCAATATGATCAAATTCTCAGCACCATGCCGCTCGACGTGCTGGCGACGGCGCTGTCGCCTAGCATCGCCGCGGTGAGCGAAGCGGCGCCGCAGCTCTTGCGGTCGAGCTCGCACATCATCGGCGTCGGCTTGAAGGGTGAGATGCCCAGCAAGCTTGCCAAAAAGTGCTGGATGTATTTTCCCGAAGACAATTGCCCGTTTTACCGGGTGACGGTGTTTTCGCACTACTCGCCCAACAACGTGCCAGAGCCCGAAACGGGCAAGTACTGGTCGCTGATGACCGAGACCAGCGAGTCCACGGTCAAGCACGTAGATCGCGCGACCCTGGTGGAGGAGACGATCCGCGGGCTGCTCAACACCGGGCAAATCACCAGCCGCGAACAGGTGGTTAGCACCTGGTCTTACACGGCCGAGCATGGCTACCCGACGCCCTCGCTCGAGCGCAACCAGCTACTCAAGAAGATCGAGCCGCCGCTGGCCAAGGCCGGCGTCGCGTCGCGAGGTCGCTTCGGCGCCTGGCGCTACGAGGTCTCGAACCAAGATCACTCGTTCATGCAAGGCGTGGAGTGGGTGAACAAGGTCCTGCTGGACGTGCCGGAAACGACCGTTCGCTTCACCGAAACGGCGAACGCGATGTGGGGCAAGACGCGCTGAGCGCGACGTGCCGAGGAGAGACAGAGTGAAGCTATCCGTCGTCATCTGCACCCGAAATCGTCCCGACACCCTTGGGCAAGCGTTGGAGAGCGTCGCCGAGTGCGACTATCCGAGCTTCGACGTCCACGTGATGGACCAGAGCACCGACGACAAGTCGCAAAAGGTCGTCGAGGAGATCGCGGCGCGCTTCGCGCAGAAGCTCAAGATCAACTACCACCACCTAGAGAAGGCAGGCCTGTCGCGAGCCTACAATCTGGGCATCGCGGCGTCGGACGGTGCGATCGTGGCCTGCACCGACGACGACGTCGTCGTACCCAAAGACTGGGTGGCTCAGGTCGCCAAGGCCTTCGCCGGCGACGGCGAGGCGGGGCTGCTCTATGGCCAGGTGCTGGTGCCCGAGAGCCTGCAAGAGGCCGAGCGCAATGGCCTGATTGTGCCCGCGTTGCCTATCCCCAAGTACGAGCGCTTGATCAAGGGCGGGACGCGCTACAAGGTCTTCGGCATGGGCGCCAATTTCGCGCTCCGTCGCTCGATTCTGGACCGCGTAGGTCCATTCGACGAGGCGCTTGGCGGCGGCGGCCCGCTGCGCTCGTCGCAAGATTTCGATTTCGCATACCGCGTCTACCGCGCAGGTTACGCCGTGATTTTGGTGCCCGACGTGAAGGTGGATCACTACGGCTCGCGCACCAGCGATCAATGGCCGGCAACCATGAAAGCCTACGGCGTGGGAGATGGCGCCTTCTACTCCAAGCACATTCGCTGCGGTGACCCACTCGCGCTGATGCTATTCGGCAAGGTGCTTTTCACTTCGGGCGCGCGTTACGCCAAGACGCTATTGCTCGAGCGCAAGCTGCGTGAAGACGACTACACGCCGAATTTGTTCGTCGGCATTCGTGATGCCGCCAAGTTCGCGATCGACCCCCGGCACCGCCTCTATCGCGAGACCGCCAAGGCCAAGCTGACCGTGACCGAGGCCAACGTCGTCACCGGCGTGCAACGTCAAAAGTAACCAGGCTACGCGGCGCGCTTGCGCGCGAGCTTGTTCTTGATGCCGTCGGTGATGCGACTGACTTGCGTCATGTCAACGCCGCCGAACAAGTACAGGGCGCCGAAGTAGACGAGCGTGGCCACGGGTGCGGCGAGCCAGGGGTTGATGCTGCGCAGCGCCCAGGCGGCGAGCGCCATCGCTCCGCCGGCCAGCACGCCCTTGCCGAGCACTTTGGCCAGCGCGCGATCGATAACCCCATGTGGAATCATGTACAGCGCGACCGTCACTAGACCCACCTCGCAGATGACGCTCGAAACGCACACGCCCAGCCCGCCGTTGCCGTAGCGCTTTTGAAACCACGGAATCAAAAGCGGATTTAAGATCAAGCGTAGTACGACGCAGCCCAATTGCGCCCAGGCCCAGGCCGCTTGGCGTCCGGCAGCCAACAGCGCGCTGCCGAGCGGCATGCTGAAGTAGATCAAGAGCACCATGCCGGATAGCACCACTAGGTTTTGCCCGGCGGGGGCGTAGCCGGCTTTGCCGTAGATGGCGATGCCGAGGCTGCTGTAGAGGGCACAGCCGAGCGCCAACGGGATCGCGAGCAGGCCCGTACCGTTGATCGAGCGCCGCAGTGTGACCTTGTATTGCTCGAGATCCTCGACGATCAGGCGCGATAGGGTGGGGTAGAGTGACGCGATCAGCGCGGTGGCCGGAACCAGCAGTGTGCCGACGAGCTTCTGCGCCGCCGAGTTCCAACCGAAAACCTCGGGCGTGGCGAGCTTGGACAGCGAAATGGTGTCGACGAAGCCTTGCGCTGTCATGGCTGCAGAAAAAGCCAGAAACGCCCAGCCGCTGCGCGTCAGCTGCTCGAGCTCGCGGCGATCGAAGCGCGGCTTGCCGACGCCGATCTTGTGCGTGCGGTTCGTCACCAGCGGCAGCGTGAGTAGGCTGCCGACCGTTCCGGCGATCATTACCGGCATCAACCCGCCGCCCAGGAACAACACTGGCAGCACGAAACCGGCGCCGATCAGCTGCCCGCCGATGCGGCCGATCGCCGTCACGTCCGTGCGCTCGAAGCCACGAGCCGCGTCTTGGTAGGCGGCGCCCAGCGATCCCAGCAGAGCCTGCAGCGCGACCAGCCCGAGCAGCGGCAAGAATCCGCGCGGATAGAGAAACCAAGACAGCAACGCCAGGCACAGCGAAACGACGACGCTCGAGCCCACGCGCCACAGCAGCGACGTGCCCAGCAGCACGCCCGAACGCGAGTGATCTTGCGCGATCTCGCGCGGCAGCACTCCGCCGTGGCCCCATTCCACGAACAGAAAGCCGAACCCGCACAGGTTCATGGCCAGGCTCAGGTACCCGAAGTCACTTGGCCCGAGCCGGCGGCCCATCACGGCGTTGACGAAAATCGACAGCGGCATGCCGAGGAACTGCGCGCCCACCAGAATCAGCGTGTTCCGAAGCACGGAAGCCTGTTTCGGGGGAGTAGCTTGAGCGACTTCTGACATGCACGCCGGTCGATCGAAAAAATCCGCCTCGACCCTAGGTAAGGTCTCGGGGCGAAGCAAGCTCGGCGGCCCTGGATCGGTCGGTCCCAGGCCACGACGAGAGGCCGTTGCTACCGCGAAGCGGTGCGTCTAAAAGGGCCGAAACGTATGAGAACGCTCATCCTCGCTGCCGGCCGTTTCGGCGACGATATGCGTCGAGCGATCGCCGACGGCCGCGATCCGCGCCTCGACGTCTTCGAGCTGGCCAAGACGTTGAAGGCGGACGTGCTCGACTTTCTCGACGTCGATAGGTCGTCCAACCCGATCGTGAGGGGCGTGACACGGGCGCTGGGGCCGTCGGTGGGCGTTGCGCAGCTCGGCTTCATGGGTCGCAAGCATTACGACGCCGTCTTGACGACCGGCGAAGACATAGGCCTGCCGCTTGCGCTGCTGCTGAAGGGCTCGGGCGCCAAGCTGAGCCACACCATGATCGCGCACACGCTGTTTCCGCTGAAGAAGCGTGCATTCTTCAAGCTGGGAGTCGCCTCGCACCTCGACCGCGTGCTCGCGTATTCGACCAGCGAAGAGCGGCTGATGATCGACAAGCTCGGCATCCCCGCGTCTGCGGTCGAGCGCATCTACTACCACGCCGACCAGCAGTTCTTTCGCCCGACTGACGCGCCTGTCGAGCCCGAGCTGATCTGCGCCGCAGGACAGCTGCTGCGCGACTACGAATGCTTGATCGACGCCGTGCGTGACCTGCCGGTGCGCGTGCAGATCGCGGCTGGCAGTCCCTGGATCGACAAGACCGTAGGCCCGCGAGGTGAGCTACCCAAGAATGTCACCTGGGGAAAGCTCAGCCGCTTCGATCTGCGTGTGCTGTACGAGAAGTCGGCTATTGCAGTCGTGCCTATCTTGCAGAACCACTATCAGACCGGCATCGCTACGATTCTCGAGATGATGTCGATGGGCAAATGCGTGATCGCGACCCGAACATTTGGCCAAACCGACACCATCATCGACGGCGTCACGGGCGTCTACGTTCCCCCCAGCGATCCCAAGGCGCTACGCGCGACCATCCAGCGCCTACTGGCCGATCCGGAGGGCAGGAAGCGCATGGGCCAGGCCGCACGCAAGTTCGTCGAGGAGAACGCCAGCCTGGACGTGTTCGTCGAAAAGCTCACAAAAGCCGTCGCCACCGGCCACGCCGCCCGCTTCGGCTGACGCATAGAGCACCCTGGGCTTGCGCGGGAAGCTTGGGGCGATATGGTGCGTAGCATTAGCGATGGCCAGAATTGCTCGGATTTTGGGCGGCAGTGCCGCCGCGCTGCTGCTGGTCTTGGCGGCGTCCACCAATGCGGAGGCGGATCCTCCTCCTCCGGCTCTGGAGGCAGAGATGCACTGCGCGGTGGAGGGCACGGCGGCCGTGTGTCGTGTCACGGCAAAGCCGTCGCTGCTCTCGCACATCACGTACGCACGAGCCGACGTAGTGCAAGCCCCGCCGTTTCTAAAGGTGCTGATCGGCAGCGTCGACTACAGCGACACGCGCGACACGAAGCCGCGACTCAGGCTGGCGTTCGTTGGTAAAAGCAAGGGCAGCGGCGACGTGATCGTCAAGGTGCAGGCCATGGTCTGCGCCGACAACGGCACGAGTTGCCCGGCCCTTGCGCGCGTCGTCACCGGTCGCATCACGATCGGGCCTTGAGAAAATGCCGCTCGACGGCCCAATAGAAGCCGTAGGCGACGAGCAGCGACACCGGCAATGCCGTCGCAAGCATGCAGCTGGCTAGTAGCGGCGGCGAGGACACCCCGAGCGCGCGGAGCGCAAAGAAGCAGAGCGCTACTAGCGGCAGGTGGGTGAGATACAAACTGTAAGAAAACTGCCCGACGCCGACCAACAGCCGTGACTCGAGCACGCCGAGCAGCGGGCCACGCGGCGCCTGTACTCTCGCCTGACTGGTGCAATGCACGAGCAGCGCCGCGGTGGCGCAGCCGACCAGCAGATCGGTGAACGGCAAGAAGCGAAACCAGATGCGCGCGCCCAAAGTGCCGCTCAGCCCGCAGAACACCCACAGGGCGAGGCTGAGCTTCGACCAACTGACGCGCTCCCGCAGCCAGCTTTCGGCGCGCCGACCCGAGAAGCCGACGCCCGCCGCCAACATACCAAGCGCAAACAACAGCAAGTACCAAGGCACCGCGTGCCTAGCCGGAGCGCGCGCAAAAAATAGCGGCGCGTAGCCAATTAGCGCGGCGCTACCCAGCACCAAGCAAATGCCCGAACGGCGCCAGATGGGCAGGAGCAGCAGCGGAAAGAAGAAGTAGATCTGCCACTCGGTCGCCACGCTCCAGAACGGCCCGTTGATCTGATACGCCCACTCTGGAAACCAGTTGTGCACGAGCAGGAGGTGAGAGGCCACAGGTCCGAGCCCGACGCCGGGCAGCGAGTCATCCCAAATCGTGCGTGTGCCGCTGTGGCCGAGCGCGGGCACGAAACGAATGAGCAGCAGCGACAACGCGAGCGCCGCAAAGTAGGGCGGCAGGATGCGAAACGCGCGCCGTCGAAGGTAGCCCCAAAAGCCGCCTTTAAGGGCGGCGTCCGCGCTGCGCGCCACGGGCAGCATCAAGCAGTAGCCCGAAAGGACGATGAAAATCGCCACGGCTTCGTGGCCAAATCCGAACACGAATCTAAAAATGCGAAACGGCCCAGACAGGTTGACGGCGAAGCCAACCACGGCATGAAACAGCACCACGTAAACGGCGGCGGCGGCGCGCAGCCCGTCCAGGTAATGCAGGCGCAGCTTGTTGGAATCGGAGCCTGTCATGTGCGGGTTCACGCTTGGTTACCGCCGGCGAGCCGGCCGCCGCGCCGTCATCCGCTTGCAGGCGGTAGACCGGCTTTCTGCAGCGCTTTTACACCAATCCGGCTCGACTGGACGCTCGCAGAATAACGCGATAAGTGCGTCCCTCGGGTCAGACCGTGCAAAGTACGCATGACGTCCAGGTTGCTCCCTCGCACTCCGCCTTCGGGCTGGGGCTGGTAGAGCGCGCCTTCGGCTGGTGCCCACCGTACGTGGGCGCGCGGGCGATGGCGGCGGCGCTGCGTCTCGCCGGCGTCAAGATTGGGAAGTCGTCGTCGTTTTGGGGACTGCCCACGTTCAGTGGCTCCGGAAACATCGGCTCGCGACTGAGCATCGGCGACTACTGCGGCTTCAACCTCGGTTGCCATTTCGAGCTCGATGACTCGATCGTCATCGAGGACCACGTCTCGGTCGGTCATCAGGTCATGTTTTTGACCAAGAAGCGCGAGCCGTTGGGCAAGTCGCCGAGCGAGCTGGCAACCACCGCGCCGGTGCGCGTGTGCCAGGGCGCCTGGCTAGGCGCGCGCTGCGTGGTGATGCCCGGCGTCAGCATCGGCGCGGGTTCGGTGATCGGCGCGTCCGTAGTGGTGGCCGAAGACGTGCCGCCCAATGTTCTTCTGTCTGGGGGCCGCAAGATCTCCATTGCGAAATGGCGCTGACACACAATAGCCGCTAGGCTCGGAGCTAGAAATGATCGCACGCACTACCGCAGTTGAAATCGTCGTTGCCAGCCTCAAAGAGGTGTTCGCACAGGTCGGAACACCCGTTCCCGAGAACATCAGCGACGACACGGTCCTGGTCGGCAACGAAGCCGTGATCGATTCGCTCGGCGTGGTGTCGCTAATCGTCGAGGTGGAGCAGCGGCTCGAAGGTGAGCACGGCGTCTCGGTCACGCTCGCCAACGACAAGGCCATGTCGGCCCGCAACAGCCCGTTTCGCACTGTCGGTGTCTTGGCCGATCACTGCGTGGCCATGGCCGCGGAGGCTGCTTCGTGAGCGTCAGTGACAAGCCGGTGATGCTGATCACCGGATCCCGCAAGGGCATCGGGCGCTTCCTGGCCGAATATTACCTGCAGAAGGGCTACCTGGTCGAAGGCTGCAGCCGCGGCGAGGTCGACTTGGGCGACAAGGCCTACGTGCACCACCAGGTCGACGTGGCCGAAGAAAAAGCCGTGCGCACGATGATCGCCGACATCACCAAGCGCCACGGTCGTATCGACGTCGTGCTGAACAACGCCGCCATTGCCAGCATGAATCACATCTTGCTCACGCCGGCCAAGTCGGCCAACCGCATGATGGAAGTGAACGTTACCGGCACCATGCTCGTGTGTCGCGACGCGGCCAAGGTCATGATCCGCCGCAAGTACGGGCGCATCGTGAATTTCACCACCATCGTCGCGCCGATCGCGCTGGCCGGCGAAGCCATCTACGCAGCGTCGAAGAGCGCGGTCCTGACCTTCACGCGCATTTTGGCCTTCGAGCTCGGGCAGTGGGGCATCACCGCGAATTCGTTCGGCGCGACGCCAATCATGACCGACATGATCAAGGGCGTTCCGCAAGACAAGATCGACGCCGTGGTCAACAACCTGGCGATCAAGCGCTTGGGCTCACCGCAAGACTGCGCCAACGTGTGCGATTTTTTCATCAGCCCCGCCAGCGACAACATCACCGGTCAAGTCATCTATCTCGGTGGCATCACCTGAGTCCGACGACGCATGAGCCTTGCGTGGTTTTTCGAGAGAATGGCGGGCTGGGGCGACGCCCTAGCGCTGGTTTGGGACTCCAAGAAGAGTAGCTACGCCGAGCTACTGGTGCTCGAGGCCCGCTGGTTCGAAGAGCTGCGCGGGCGCGGCATCGGCCAGGGCAGTGTCGTCGCGATCGAGGGTTCATTCTCGCCGAACGCGTGTGCGGCCTTGCTGGCGCTGGTGCGGCTCGGCGCCGTAGCGGTGCCACTCACCCCCTTGATGCGCGCGCACCGCGACAAGTTCCTCGAGATCGCCGAAGCGGGGCTCACCATCGAGCTCGACGCAAACGACGCCTTCCAGATTCTCAGCCACCCGCGCCCCGTCACCAACGCCACGACGCTCAAGCTGCTCGCGCGCCAGCACCCGGGCTTGGTCATTTTTTCTTCTGGGTCGAGCGGCGCACCCAAAGCCATCCTCCACGACTTTGCCGTGATTCTGGAGAAGTTCCGGCAGGTGCGTCAGAAAAAAACCACGCTCACCTTCCTGCTCTTCGACCACATCGGCGGCATCGACACGATGTTCAACACCTTCGGCAGCGGCGGCGCTGTCGTGACGGTTCCGGATCGCAATCCTGAAACCGTGTGCCGGGCCATTGCAGAGCATCGCGTCCACACGCTGCCGACGTCGCCCACGTTCTTGAACTTGATGCTGATCTCGGGGGCTTGGCACGAGCACGACATGTCACAGCTCAAGGTCATTGCCTATGGCACCGAGCCCATGCCCGAGAGCACTCTGAAGCGCCTTCACGAGGCGCTGCCCGAAGTGTCGCTGGTGCAAACCTACGGCATGTCCGAGCTGGGCGTTTTACGCTCTCGCTCGCGCGATTCCGAGTCGCTGTGGATCAAGTTCAGCGGTGACGGTTTTCAAACGAAGATCGTCGACGGGGTGCTGTGGGTGAAGGCCGAGACGGCGATGCTCGGCTACTTGAACGCTCCAGATTTATTCGACGCCGAAGGCTGGCTCAATACGCAAGACGCCGTCGAGGTAGACGGCGAATACATGCGCATCCTCGGTCGTGCCACCGATCTGATCAACGTCGGCGGCCAGAAGGTGTACCCGGCCGAGGTCGAGAACTACCTGCTCCAGCTCGACAACGTGCAAGACGTAGCGGTCTTTGCCAAACCGCACCCGATGATGGGGCACGTGGTCGGGGCGCGCTTTTCATTGAAGACGCCGGAGCCGCTACCCGAGTTCAAGCGCCGCATGAACGCGTTCTGTCGCGGTAAGCTGGCCAACTACCAGATCCCGCTGATGGTCGAGATCACCACTAGCGATCAGTTCGGCGTTCGCTTCAAGAAGATGCGCCATGAATAGTCCCCTGGACAAGCTCTGGAAGCTGCTACGAGAAGAGGCGACCGGCATTCACCCGCGTTTGCAGGCGTTCACGATCGCCCAAGCGTTCTTGCCCAAGCGCGACTCGGGTCGCTCGCGTGCCCGTTTACTTGCGCTGGCCGGCTTTCGTGTTGGCGACGGGGTGCGCATCGACGGCTGTCCACGCATTACCGGGCAGACGGGGCTCCAAGCCAACTTGGTCATCGGTAACAATTGCGTCATCGGCGACCAATGCGTGCTCGATTTGTCCGAGCGAATCACGCTTGGCGACAACGTCACCTTGAGCCCCGGGACGATGATTCTCACCAGCACGCACGAGATGGCGTCGGCGCAGCACCGCGCCGGCATCATCACTACCTCGCCGGTCGTCGTCGGCAACGGCGCCTGGCTAGGCGCGCGCTGCATCATCTTGCCCGGAGCCCATCTGGGCGAGGGTGTCGTCGTGGACGCCGGCTCCGTCGTCAACAAGGAAGTACCGGCGCACACACGGGTCGGTGGTATTCCCGCGGTACAGCGTGAAAGCCTCCAAAAGCATGGGTCGTAAAGTGCAGCTGGGGCTCGGTGTGCTGGGGCTCGCGGCCGCTATTGGCGCGGCGATTTACGTTTACCAGCGCTTCGTGGGGCGCTCGCCGCTGCGCTTCACATACCTGACAGGCTCGATCAGCGACGTCGGCTATGAAGAGCTGGCTTCGAAGCCTGGCTGGTCGAAGACGCAGCTTCAGGTGGCGCCAGGCGTCCGCCTCAACGGCTTGTTACGGCGTCCCGAAGCCGCTGACGCGACATGGATCCTGTTCTACCCGGGCAACGACGATCACATGCTGGCGCGGGGGCAGAGGCTGCTCGGCAAGCTCGCCCAGGGGCGCGACCTGGGCTTGGCGGTCTTTGCCTATCGGGGCTTTGACTCGTCGGGAGGCACGCCGGTAATCGAGAGCCTCGGGGCCGACGCCAGCGCGATCCTCGAGCATGTTGCGGGCTTGCCGGGCGTGAAGCGTGAGCGCTTGCACGTGGTCGGCTTTTCGATCGGCGGACACCTGGCGGTACGCGCCGCGGCAGCAGCCAATCGCGAGCAGCGCCCGCCAGCCTCACTTTCGTTGATGGCGTGCGTGAACGATATCGTCATGTTGCAACGTGCGCCTTGGCAAAAGCTTTTGCTCGGAGACATTCTGCGCACGCAGCCCTTTTTGACGCTCGTGCCAGCGCCCGTGCTGGTCGTACAAGGAACGGCAGATGAAGCGTTGCAGGGCGCGGTTCAGGGGCAAGCCATCTCGCGTACATTGGGCGCACGGGCCCAGTACCTCGAGCTCCAAGGGGTCGGGCACGAGGCGCTGCTAGATGACGAGCCAGCCCTGCAGGCCGTGCGCGAGTTCATCGGCCAGCACGAGCGTCGTTGACGTGGGCGCGGCGGTGCAGAGCGTCGTTCTCAGCCGCCCGACTCGAGCTCAGCTGCGCTTCGGCGCTGCCTGTACGGTGTAAGAGCCGTAGAGCAGATCGGTGGCGGCACCGAACGTGAGGGTGTTCAGGGTGCGCTCGACGCCATTTAAGTGGAAGGTCTCGCGCGGGAAGAAGAACTTCGGTTCTTCGTAACCGGCCTCGACGAACATGTCGATCACCGTTTGTCGCGTAAAGAAGCGCAGATGCTCGCGCTGAACGGTCCCCGCACCCTTCTGATAGTCCCACTTGCCCAGCAGCAGCTTGGCGACCACCCGAAGGTGCCGCGCATTCGGGATCGACGCCACCACGACCCCGTCGGGGGCCAACAGCGCTTTCACCGAGCGCAGCGCGCTCCAGGGATCGACGAGGTGCTCGAGGCAGTCAGCGAACGCGACGACACCGAAGGCGCCCTCGAACTCGCGCGGCCACGGGTCGCGTTCGATGTCGTGGGTCCGCGCGTCGTCGAGACACGCGCGCGCGACCTCGACCGAGCGTGCGTCGAAGTCCACCCCTGTCAGCCGCACCCCGGCTTGGCGAAAGCTCTGAAAGCCGCGCCCCGTTCCGCAGCCAACGTCGAGAATGGACTTAACGTCTTTTGGCACGGCGCAGAACAGATCCCAGCGTTCGCCATCCAGGTGTGACATGTAGGTAAACGTACTCTTTGCGGTCCAGGGTGTCTAGATACAACTGCCCCGCCGGAGGTGCGGCGAGTGCCCGCGATCAAGCAGTCAAACCGACACGCTGAAGACATCGCCTCCAAGCGCCGGGCGGGAAGCGAGGTGTTGGCTCGGGCCGTCTGCGGCGCGCCACGCACCTGCGCTGCGCGCACTCGAGCGCGCGCGGGCCGTGTTGACGCGGCCGCTCCGAACCTGCAAGACCAGGCTCTCTCATGAGCGCCTTTCAGTACCAAGAGATGCTGCCGACGGCCGCCGACGACACGCCGTTTCGCCGGCTCAGCGCTGACTACGTCTCGAGCTTCGAAGCCGCCGGCCAGCGCTTCTTGAAGGTCGACCCCGAGGCGCTCACGCTACTGACGCGCGAAGCGATGCGCGACATCGCGCATTTGCTGCGACCCGGTCATCTGGCGCAGCTTGCCAACATTTTGAAGGATCCCGAGGCGTCGCCCAACGATCGCTTCGTTGCGCTCGACTTGCTGAAGAACGCCAACATCTCGGCCGGCGGCGTGCTGCCGATGTGCCAAGACACCGGCACCGCCATCATCATGGGCAAGAAGGGTCAGCTGGTGTTCACCGGCGGCGGCGACGAAGCGGCCATCGCCCGAGGCGTCTTCGACACGTACCAGACCGCGAACCTTCGCTATTCGCAGCTGGCTCCTCTCGACACCTACAAAGAGAAGAACACGGGCAACAATTTGCCCGCCCAAATCGAGATTTTCGCGACCGACGGCGACGCCTACAAGTTCTTGTTCATGGCCAAGGGCGGCGGCTCGGCCAACAAGAGCTACCTGTACCAAGAGACGAAGGCGCTCTTGAATCCCGACAGCTTGCTCAAGTTCGTCGACGCCAAGATCCGCACGCTCGGCACTGCGGCTTGCCCGCCCTACCACTTGGCGATCGTGATTGGCGGCACTTCGGCCGAGTACGCGCTCAAAGTGGCGAAGCTGGCGTCGGCGCGCTACCTCGACAAATTGCCGACCTCGGGCAACGAATTGGGGCACGGCTTCCGCGATCTCGAGCTCGAGGCCAAGGTGCTGCAATTGGCGCAGAAGACGGCCATTGGCGCGCAGTTCGGCGGCAAATACTTCTGCCACGACGTGCGCATCGTGCGCCTGCCGCGCCACGGGGCGAGCTGCCCGGTGGCGATCGCGGTTTCGTGTTCGGCGGATCGCCAAGCCGTCGGCAAGATCAGCAAAGACGGCGTCTTTCTCGAAGAGCTCGAGCACGATCCGGCGAAATACTTGCCCGAAACCACGCACACTGAGCTGCCCGCCGACGTCGTCCAGGTCGATCTCAACCGGCCAATGAGCGAGATCCGCGCCGAGCTCTCGCGCTATCCGATCAAGACGCGCCTCTCGCTGTCGGGACCTCTGATCGTGGCGCGCGACATTGCTCACGCCAAGCTGAAAGAGCGCATCGACGCCGGGCAGGGGCTGCCCGAGTACATCAAAAACCACATGGTGTACTACGCGGGTCCGGCCAAGACGCCGACCGGCTACGCTTCGGGTAGCTTCGGCCCGACTACGGCGGGACGCATGGACGCCTACGTCGACAGCTTTCAGCAGCACGGCGGCAGCCTGGTCATGCTCGCCAAGGGCAATCGCTCGCCGCAGGTCACGGCTGCCTGCAAAAAATACGGTGGCTTCTATCTGGGCTCGATCGGCGGCCCCGCCGCGCGCCTCGCGCAAGACTGCATCAAAAAGGTAGAAGTGCTCGAATATCCAGAGCTCGGCATGGAAGCCGTGTGGCGCATCGAAGTCGTAGATTTTCCGGCCTTTATCGTGGTCGACGACAAGGGCAACGACTTTTTTCAGGGTTTGACCGGCAGCGTACCGGACGGCAAAACGCCGCTCAACGTGGTGTCTGCGTGAGCGCCGCGCTGCCGCTTTTGGTCGTCTCTACCGGCTGCCCCTGCGGCATCGGGCCAGAAGTTTCGGTGGCAGCGGCGGCCAAGCTGAAGCGCGCCGCCGCGGTCTTGCTGGGAGACGAAGACACGCTGCGCGCGGCCGCAGAGCTGCTCGGCATCGCGCAGAAGCGGCTGGTCGCCTGGGATGGCCGAACGCGCGACGCTGCGCGCATCTACTTTGCGCAGGTGGGCGAGCCACTCACGGCGCGTGACCGCTTGCCCGGTAAGCCGAACGGGCGCGCTGGCCAGGCGCAGCTCGAATACATCGAGGCCGGTTTCACGTTGGTCAAGTCGTCGTCGCGGGCGGCGCTGGTCACCGGTCCCGTGAGCAAAGCCGCGATCGCACATGCGGGGTTACCGCGCGCGCGCAGCTTTCTCGGCCACACCGAGTGGCTGCAGGCCATGGATGGCGCGAAGACCAGCGTGATGTGCTTCGTGAGCGACGCGCTCTCCACGAGCCTGGTCACGACACATTTGCCGATCGGCAAGGTGCCGCGCTCGATCACGCGTGACGGCGTCGAGCAGGCGACGCTAGAGCTGGCGCGGCTATTGCAGAAATTGGGCAAAAAGCGGCCGAAATTGGCGGTGGCTTCGCTCAACCCGCATGCCGGCGAAAGCGAGCTTCTGGGCGGCGAAGAAGCGCGCGCGATCGCGCCGGGTATTTTGCGTGCGCAGAAAATCTTGGGCCGTAGCGCCGACGTGCAGGGGCCAATCGGCGCCGAGACGGCTTACCGTAAGGCGGCCAGCGGCGGCTTCGACGGCGTCGTCGCCATGTACCACGACCAAGCCACCATTCCGATGAAGCTCTTGGCGTTCGGCGACGCCGTCAACGTGACCGCCGGTCTCTCGATCGTCCGCACCAGCGTGGATCACGGTACGGCTTACGACATTGCCTGGCGGGGCTCTGCAGATCCTGAAGGCATGCGCGCAGCGCTCGAGCTAGGATCACGCATCGTGACGGGACAGCGCGCATGAGCTTTGCGCTCCTGGTGAGCGCACTCCAGGCGGAGCTCGGCGCGGCGTTGCCTCGCGCCAAGCGGCTCGGACTCGCAGCATCAGAAGCGTGGAACGCGCTGGTCGTCGCGCTGTTGCGCCAAGTCTTGCGCGAAATAGCGCTAGCGCAGGGGCGCGACGCCGCGCTGCTGGACAGCGGCCGCCTCTTCGCATCCGTGCCTGGTTTCGAGCCCGATGCCCGCGCACGGGCGCGGCAGCAGCTGCTCGCGGAAGCTCCACCTCAGCTGGCCGCATCGGCGTTGGCCTGGGCAGAGCTGCCGCACGAAGCCTTTGGCCAGCTGTACGAGCTGCTCCTCGCGGCGCGGCCAGCAGACGCCGAGCGCAATTTGCGAAAACGCACGGGCAGCTACTACACACCCGAGGCTTTGACGCGCGTCGTCGCCGAACGCGCGCTAGCTGCGCTGGCCGACCTGATGGGCGCAGAAGCGTTGATCGCGCGCCCGCTGCGCATTCTGGATCCGGCGCTGGGCGCAGGCGCGTTCTTGATGCAAGCCGCGCGCGAGATAGCGCGTCGCTCGGGCCGACCTCTCGCCGACGTCGTGCGCCGCGAGTTGTTTGGTGCTGACGTGAGCCCGCTGGCGGTCGCGGTCGCGGAGGCGTCGCTGTGGCTGCTGTGCGATGCGCCTGGGCTGAGGCTCGAGCAAGCCGGCTCTCAGCTGCGCGAAGGCGACGCCTTGTGCGCGCCGCCCGCCGCCAAGACGCTCGGGCGGCGCGGCGTCGATTTCGTCGAGCTTGCAGGAAATCCTGACGGTTTCGATGTCGTGATCGGCAATCCGCCGTGGGTCGCCTTCGCCGGCCGCGCGACGCAGCCGCTCTCGCCCGAGCTGCGCGAGCACTACCGTCGCACTTTTCGATCATTCCGCGGCTATCCGACCTTGCACGCCTTGTTCGTCGAGCTCGGCGCCAGCCTGGCTCCGCGAGGCGTCGTGGCGCTGCTCATTCCGAGCCCCGTCGCCGATCTCGACGGCTACCGTCACGTGCGAGCCGCGCTAGCGGCGACGCACGCCGTGCGCGAGCCGCTGCTCGAATTGGGACAAGATGCGTTCGAGAGCGTGACGCAACCGTGCTTCGCTTTGGTGGCGTCTCCGCGCCGCGAGCCGAGTCCGGCTCCCGAGCGGCCGTTCGTGCTCACCGAGAGACGGCGCGCTGCGGGCGCTGCGTCCGAGGTTCAGGTTCCGTCCGCCCTGAGTCGGCTCGCCGCGCTGCCGCGTCTGCCGTCGGAGCTGTTCGGAGAAATGGGGCTGCAGACGAGCAGCGCCGTCACGCGGCAGCTCTTGTACCGCGGTCACGCGCCGCCGCCCGAGTTCAGCTACCCGCTGCTCGAGGGCCGCAACATCGCAGAGTTCGCGCTCCAGCCAGCCCGGCTCTTCCTGAAGCCAGATGCCGCGATTTTGGCGCAGCATCGCTGTCGGCTGCGCGCCTCGAGCGACTACGCCCGCGTCAAGCTGGTGGTACGTCAAACCGCGGCCATCACGCTGGCGGCCGCTCACGACGGCACACCGTTTCGCAATTCGCTCCTGGCTGGCTTCGAATTGGCTGATTTTCCGCACCTGCTCGTGCTGGGCTTGCTCAACAGCACGCTCTACCGCGCGCTGCATTTGGCTGGTCGCCGCGACGCGCGGCAGGGCGTATTCCCGCAAGTCAAGATCGGTCACTTGCGCGCGCTGCCGGCGCCACCCGCGCTTCCGGCACGGTCGCGCATTGCCGAGCTCGCTTCGCAGGCCGGCAGCAGCGGGCTCACGGCCGAGCTGCGCCGCGCGCTCGACGGCGCCGTATTCGAGCTCTTCGGGATCTCGCCCGACGAAGCCAGCGAGATCAAAAGCTTCGTCCGCGGCCTCTCGCCGCAAGCCGGTTTGACGGCACCGCTCGCGTAGCGCCAGGTTCCGCAAGTCGATGCCCGAACGGAAACGCGCTTCGCCGGCCGATTGCAACGCTTCTGCCAGCGCAGCGGGCAGCCGCTAGACGGCTTTACGACGGATCGGGTTGGGCGCGGTCGTGATGCGTTCCTTGGGCTTGCTCGCGTGACTCAAGGGGCGTGCGGCGGCTTTCTTGGCGGCCTCGGCGGCTTTCGGATCTTTCTCGGCGGCTTCGGCGTCAGCGGCAGCCTTCTCGGCTTCGGCCTTGGCCTGCAACGCCGCGAGCTCGGCCGACTCTTTCGCAGCGTCGGCGGCCTCGTGGCACTTCTTGTATTTCTTCCCCGAACCGCAGTGGCAAGGGTCGTTCCGTCCGAGCTTCATTGCTCAGTCGTACCATCGATCTGCGGGACGCAGGGAGCTCCCGCAGTGGCAGCAAGCTAGTTTGAGTCAGCCCCGGCTTCGGGAGGATCACGGCTTAGGAGTTTTCACCGACGACGCGCGGGTGAAACACAGCTCGGGTGCCGCGGCGCCCGATTCTTCACGCTCCGAACATGAGCGGATGGTAGCCGCAGCGTGGTCGCGTCACCAATCGCACGGCAAACCAGCCACAGGTGAGCGATCGCTGCTCGATCGGACGCCGCATGGTCCTGACGGTGTGACGTCAAATCCCCGAAAAAGATAGCCAGCTTGCTACTGGCATGGATCACGCAAGAGGTCGGCGCGTGAACAGTTCTTTTGGGCATCGATGCGAGCAAGCTCGAGTCTTTGCGCGGCGGGTTGGGCGCGTGTTTCGTGAAGAGCTCTCCAACGTGGACCTTCGCAAAACGAGCGCCCAAGCCGTAACGCGGCTGATTCCGCAGCTGTCGGGCAACTACTTGCGTACGCTGATTTGGCGTAGCGCTGGTTTGGCGGTTGGTGAAAGGGCTCGCATCTTGGGCCCGCTTCACATCACCGGTCACGCGCGCTGGCGCGAGCAGGTAACGCTGGGTAAAGGCACGCTGCTCACGGGACCGGTGCACCTCGACCTCGGTGCGCGCATCGATATTGGCGACGCCGTTTACTTGGGCCACGACGTGACGCTGCTGACGGTCAGCCACGAATTCGGCGGCACGGAGCAGCGTTGTGGCCGCGCCAAGGCGCTGCCGATCCACATCGGAGACGGCGCCTGGCTGGCCTCGCGAGTGACGGTGTTGCCAGGCGTTTCCATCGGTCACGGAGCAGTCGTGGCCGCGGGCGCCGTCGTAACGCGCGACGTGCCACCAAATACGCTCGTAGCCGGTGTGCCGGCGCGCATCGTGCGCTCGTTCGAAAGTGACGCCGCGCCCGACAGCGCCTGCTTGCTCCGCGCTCAGGCGAAGGCGGAGACGTCAGCGTCGCCGGATTTGCGGGCGGTGTCGTAGCGCTCTTGGAAGTCTTCGTAGGTGCCGCGCCAGTCGACCAGGCCCGCCTCGGTGAAGGCGAAGATGCGCGTCGCGAACGAATTGACCAAATCGCGGTCGTGGGTGACCACGAAGCAGGTGCCTTCGTACTTTTCGAGCGCGTCGCCCAGCGCGACGATCGACTCCAAATCGAGGTGGTTGGTCGGCTCGTCCAGGATCAGCACGTTGTCTTCCATCAGCATCAGCTTGGAGAAGATCAGGCGCACGGCTTCCCCGCCCGACAGGGCGTCGGTCGGTTTTTCGCCCTCTTCGCCCTTGAACAGCATGCGCCCGAGCAAGCCGCGCACCGTCTGCAAGTTCGCGCTCGGGGCGAAGCCGTGCAGGTAGTTGGCGACCGTGGTGCCGTTCGGAATGTCGGCGCGGTGGTCTTGCGCCAGGTAGCCCAGCGTCGTGCCGGTGCCCCACTCGATCTTGCCTGCGTCCGGCTTGATCTCGCCCATCAGCATTTTGCACAGCGTGGTCTTGCCCACGCCGCTCTTGCCGATGACGGCGATTTTTTCGCCCTTGGTGATCACGGCGCGCAAACCCTCGCACACGGTGCACTCGGGCCACTTCTTGGTCACACCGTCCAAGCTCAGCGTCTGCTTGCTGGAGGGCTTTTTAACCTTGAATTGAATGAACGGCCGCTCGATGTTGGAGCGCTTCAGATCGGTCAGGGTGAGACGATCGATCTGCTTTTTGCGGCTCTGCACCTGCGACGAGCGCGTGCCGGCCGCGAATTTGGCCACGAACTCCTGCAGCTGCGAGATCTTCTTGGAGCGCTCGTTGTTCTCTTGCTCGATTTTGCCGCGCACCTGGCCCTTGGCCTGGACCATGTCGTCGTAGCCGCCGGTGTAAACGATGATCGCGTTGTAATCGATGTCCGCGATGTGCGTGCAAACCTCGTTCAAGAAGCGGCGATCGTGGGAGATCGTGATCAGCACGCCCTTGTAGCCTTGCATGAAGCGCTCGAGCCAACGGATGCTGTCGATGTCCAGGTTGTTCGTCGGCTCGTCCAAGAGCAGCGCGTCGGGATTGCCGAACAGCGCTTGGGCTAGCAGCACGCGCAGCTTTCGCCCGCCCGGAATTTCGCTCATCACCTTTTCGTGGTCGCTCTCCGGAATGCCCAAGCCACTCAGTAGCTCGCCCGCGTCGGACTCCGCGGTGTAGCCGTCTTCTTCGGCGATCTCGCCCTCTAGCTCGCCGAGCCGGACGCCGTCGTCGTCGGTCAAGTTGGGTTTGGCGAGCAGCAGCTCTTTCTCCTGCATCGTCTCCCAGAGCTTGGCGTTGCCCATGATCACCACGTCGAGCACGCGCCAGTTCTCGAACGCGAACTGATCCTGCTTCAGCACGCTGGTGCGCTTGGGGCGCTGCACGCTGCCGGTGTCCGACTCGATCTCACCCGAGACGATCTTCAAGAAGGTGGACTTGCCCGCGCCGTTCGGACCCGTGACGCCGTAGCGCTTTCCGGCGCTGAACGTGACGGTCACCTCTTGGAAAAGCTTCTTCTGACCGTACGCTTTGGTGAGGTCTTGGACCTGAATCTGAGCCATGGGCGCGCCGCTCTTAGCAGGTAATGGCACAGAGTACCCGTGGCCTACGACTAAGTGTCCGAAACTAAGAGTATTTTTGAGACATGAGCCGGCTCTAACGGGCGCGGATGCGCTCGCTCAGCCGAGCGCCGTCGGAGTCGGTGCCCACGACATCTAGGTATTGGACGCTGGGCAGGAGGCTGCCCTCGCTGGTCTTCACGAAGATTTGCTCGAGCGTGCCGGGCCTGCCGGCGATGATGGTCACCGCGCGGAAGGCTTTGCCACGCCGCTCGACCGTGACCGGGCGTTGCTTGAAGGCGACCAAGCGAAGCACACAGCGCTCAGCGCTCAGGCCGGCGATGCTGAAGCCGTACGCGAGCTTGCGCTCGGCCCAGCCGAGCTCTTCGCGACGACCGTCCTCGGCCAGCATCTGCCAGAAGGCGTCGATCGGCTGCTGCTGGTCCAGCTCCAGGCCGCGGGCTTTGGCCTGGTAGACGACCGCGTTCTTGTTCTTGCTGCGGGTGATGGTGAAAAGCGTCGCGGGCGATTGCTCTGCCGCGGCCACTTCTGGCCAGCTCAAGCTGGCGAGCGCCGCGCCCACCAGCGTCCCGAATTTTCGGCGCTGCATTTTCCAGCAGTGCCGACTTTGCGAGCACATGGACAGCGAAATCGCGCGCAGGCGGCGCTGGCTCGTCACTTGTTGCGCGCCAGAGCGGACGTCGTCACGAGCGCGACAAACTCGTCACGCTTTCACTGCACTTTGACTTGCCGCGTGGCCCACGAGACCCCGCCCCGATCGTCGCGGGCCACGAACCACAAATTGAGCGTCTGGCCCGAGGCGCTGCTGCGAGCAACCCAGCCATTGTTGGGCTCGCGACCGAGCCTGACCTCGTCTTCGAAGATGCCGTCGGTCGCGTAGTACTGAATCACGACTTGCTCCGTGAAAGCGCGACCGAGCTCGTCTTGTCCCGTTTCGAAGCTGGCTGGCGTCAGCACGGCGGCCAGCTGGTGCTTGTCGCTGGCCGCGCACGCAGCGTAGTCGAAGTCCGAACGAGCGCAGGCGCCGACCTGTTTCACTTCAGCTGCGGGCCAATCGGCGCCGTCGAACGTAATGCCGGCGATCTCCGGGTTTTGGTTGCGGTCGTTTTCGCGCACCGTGATGCGTTTGATGCCGACGATCAGCTCGTGCAGTCCAAGCTCGCGGCCCGTGCCGGCTTCTTGGCAACGAAACGGCAACCCGCCGGGGCCGTCGCCGATGCTGAAGTCACCGGGGCAGGCAGCCGACACGACTCCGACGCTGGCGGCGCCGCGCGCGGGGACGGGCAAGCTCGAGATAGCGTCGGCAGGAATCGTGAGCTCGGGGGCGTTCATGCCGTCACCCATCGCGAACACGGCGCCCGCCGGATCTGCGGCCTCGTTGAGCTTGTTGATGCAACCTTCGAGGTCGTTCTGGCTGGGGTTCACGCAGCTGGCCCAGGCCCAGGTCACGGCGCGCCCCGAGGGATCGAAGCTGAGCGAGCTGAGCTGCACGGTTTCGCCGGGGTGCGCATAGGGCTTGTCGACTTGCTCGGCCAGCACGCGGAACGAGTCCACGTGAGCGCCGGGCGGGGGCGGTTTGTCGCAGCCTAGCAAGAACAGTGGAAGTAGCGACGACACAAGCGCGGCGTAGGGCGTTTTCATAGCTCACCTCGGAAGCCGATGATCGGCAAGATAGGTAGACCGTGCGTGGGCGTGGTCTTCGAGTAGTCGAAGTTGTAACTGATGGCCTCGGTGTTCTTCTGATTGTAGACGTTCTGCACGTCGAGATAGGTGCTGAACGCCCAGCTCTGGAACTGCCAAGTCTTGTCGATGCGCAAGTCGAGCTGCTGGAATGAGGGCAAGCGGGCGGAGTTGCGCGCGGTCGACGCGACGGGGGCGTAGCTGCCGGCGTCGTAGTCCAGCGTGCCGCCGATGTTCGGGGTGTAGGGGCTGCCGGTGACGTAGCGGAAGCGCGCGCCGATTTGCCAGCCGCGGCCGAGCTTGTAGCTGCCGAGCGCGGTCAAGATGTGCGTCTGGTCGTACTCGTAGGTGTAGTAAGCGGCGTGTTTGCTGTCGCGACGCTCGCTGCGTGACAACGTGTAGGCGAGCCAACCGAAGAAGCGCCCGTCGCGCTGCGGCTTGTAGCGCAGCAAGAGCTCGCCGCCGTAGGTTCGGCCCGAGCCGACGTTCTGATACGTGAAACCGTTCGCCGTGGTGTCGGCGCTGGGCGCCGCCAGCACGATGCCGCGCAAGTCTTTGTAAAAGCCTTCCATCGACAGCTCGAGCGGGCGCGCCAACTCTTGCTCGAAACCCAGGCTGTAGTGATAAGCGCTTTCGCTTCGCACGCCCTCGTTACCAAAGGGCTTGAGGCTTTCATACGGGTCCGGCGGCTGATGAAACAGGCCGGCGCCGCCTTTGATGGTGGTGCGTGGGTAGTCAGCGTGCACGTCGTAGCGCACCCCCACGCGCGGGTCGGCCGTCCAGCGCTTGGTGTTGTCGTCGTAGTCGCCGCGCACCCCGGGCAAGATTTTGAGGCCGCGCAGCGGTGTGAGCTCGAGCATGGCGTAGGCGGCGGGGCGAGTGATGTGGCCTTTGCCTTTGATGGTCGAAAGCGGTTTGCCGAAGACGGGACCTGTGTCTTGGTTGTTCTCG
>Ga0307516_10002769_pt1 | contig 23129 bp, 18 predicted proteins | sample 19_EM_MG_FD_203310 | JGI IMG/M metagenome (GOLD analysis project Ga0307516, IMG submission 203310) | Populus trichocarpa ectomycorrhiza microbial communities from riparian zone in the Pacific Northwest, United States - 19_EM | ecosystem: Host-associated > Plants > Roots > Unclassified | place... | reverse complement strand
GGCGCATGACCTGGGTAAGCCGCCTGATCGGCGAGCTGACCCGCCGATGAACGATCAGGAAGCCTACGATCGTCACCGCCAAGGCGACCAGCATCATGGCGACGTCCAGCGCCAGACTGCGCGCGGCGCCACTCATCTGACGGCCGCCGCGGGCCACCATCTCAGCCAGAGCGGCCTTGGCGACGTCAGCACTGACTGCAAGGACTGCAGTATCGAGCTCCTGCAACTCCTCTCCGGAAATATCCGCTTTCTGCCCGTTGCTCAGCGCCTTGACCAACTCCTGCTGACGTGTGACCAGCGCCAGCACGGGGGGTGCCTTCGAGCGCGCGACGGCATCGACCAGGACGGCCGGAGCGTCGGAGCGCGCGGCGGCCTCCACGACCTGGCTCCAGGCCAGCGCCGCACGGCCCCTGTCCTCCGCACTCTCGACGATATCAGCGGGGTTCCAGGGGCGACCGGCAGCGGCCGCACTCTCGATCCGAAGAGCCATCAGACCGCCGAAGTTGCGCGCCGTCGACGCAGCTTGCTTGACCATCAACAACTGATCGACCACCGGGTCGACCAGTTTCACCGATGCCTCGAGCGCACTGGTCAGGTCAAGAATAGCATCCAAATGGGCTTTGGCGGCCTTCAGAAAACCTTGCGCAACGCTGGAGTCGCGCTCCGACTTCGGTTTATGCATGGCGGCGTCGGCCCGGGGCCGCTGCGTCGCTACGGCTTCATGAGCCGCCGTCAAGCGGGCCAGCAGCGACACTAGGGTGGGATCAGCGGTTCCAGCCAGCCGCTCGATGACGGAGCGATAACCGTTTTCGGAGATCTCCCGGCCGGAGGCAACACGCGCGTCGGCAGCGCTGTCGGCAGCCGCTTCGCTGATCAGACCCTGGCTCGTGGCGCTCCGCTCGCGGCGGAACCCGATCAGCGTTGCGAACAACTGCTGGTCGGTACCGGCGAGTGACGCCACGCGCCGCGCCGCCTCATTGCGCTCCACCGCGGAGACCAGTTCCATCGCGCTCAGCGCGATCAGCAGAATTCCAAGCAAACCAATGATCTGTCCGAGCACGGCTCGGATCGACATCCTGGCAAACAATCTCATCGCAACACCCCACCCCGAAAGCGGTTGATCATTGCGGATTCGTCTTAAAGATTGGTGTCGATTTTGATTTGAGAAGCCTTCAGGACTGGCCCGCAAACCCTTTTCCCATGCCTCCTCCTGCCGAATGAAGCCTTCGCACGCGCAGCCGCCCTCACCATCTGTTGAATACCGCCTGCTCCTCCCGTCGCTGAGCCACCGCGGCTCCGCGACGTCTAACGAGAGACGAAACGGCCATCCTTGATGTCAGAGGTCGCGAAGCCACATGAGACGCAACCGCTGGAAACTGAGATTCGAGTCGGAACTGATCGGTTGCAAGCGCGCTGGAGGACACTTTCATTCAAGAGGCTCCCAGGCGGGTTGCCGCAAATGGGCGATCGACACGTCCGCAAGCTTCATGGCTGGCGCGAACCTCAACCCTGTTGCCCAACGTCCTCATGGTCGCTGTCGACCGAGAAACGATCTAATTTAATCGAAGCACAGCGCATCAAAGTTACATGACCTGATTTATCGCGTCCATACTCGCAATAAGCATCGACCGCGACTTCATTAGCAGACGACTAGGCACCTTTTGCTATTTCAAGCTCTTGGACAGCACCGGCGCCGGCTCGCTTCAGGTATTTTTTTCGGATTGATGACCCCGACTGATACAGGATGAACACCGCGACTAGAGTGAGCAGGATCGCGCTGAAGGTATCGGTAAAAAATACAGTGAAGCTTCCGCGGCTTAGCACCATTGCTCGTCTGAAGTACTCTTCCAACATGGGCCCAAGTATGAAGCCGAGCATTAACGGCGCAGGATCGAGACTTAGGCGCATAAAAATATATCCGAGAAGGCCAAACAACGTCGTTACAAGGATGTCGTCGAGATTGTTGTTGACGCTAAAAGAGCCGATACAGCAAAAAAACAGAATACTTGGAAAAAGAACATTGTACGGAATTTTAAAAACAGAGAGCCAAAACCGCACGAGCGGGACGTTGAGGACCAGCAGGAAGCAGTTCCCTATCCACATGCTGGCTACCAAGCCCCAGAAAAGGTCAGGGTGCTTGGCGATCATGTTTGGACCCGGTTGTATACCCTTGAGAATAAAAGCGGCCATCATGAGAGCCATGACTGCATTCTCGGGGATACCAATGCTCATGAGAGGAATGAAGCTGGTGCGCGCAGCCGCCTCGTCCGCGGCAGCTTGACCGGCAACACCTTCGATCACGCCTGTTCCAATTTCGTCCCTGTACTTACTCACCTTTTTGTCAATAGCATATGCGGCGAATTGTGCGATCGTTGGGCCGCCGCCAGGGAGAATGCCAAGCAGCGAACCAACCACGCTGCCGCGCAGAGCGCTTGGCAATATCCGCTTAAATTCAAGCCACGTGGGCATGAGCTTGATTTTGCCGCTGAACGGCGTCCGCTCTTCGCGAGAGTCAAGGTTCTTCGTAATCTCTGCGATCCCAAAGCACCCGAGTGCGACGCTAACGGCACTTATCCCATCCATAAGCGACGGCAGACCAAACGTGAACCGCTGCGTACCCGTTTCAATATCGGTTCCGATCTGCCCGAGCAACACGCCAACCAGGCACATTGCGAAACCATTCAGAAGACTACCCGTCGTGACGAAGCTCACGCAGAAGAACCCGGCAAGCATCAGCGCGCAATAATCAGCCGGGCTAAAGAGGAGCGCGACCTTGCCGAGAGTAGGAGCCAGGCACGCCAGTACCACGATCGCAACCGTACCGCCGATGAAGCTTGAAACACCTGCAGTGAATAGTGCGAGTCCGGTCTGGCCTTTGAGAGTCATCTTGTATCCGTCAATGCAAGCTACGATGCTGCTTGCATGCGGAATGTTCATAGTGATTGCGCTAACACTGTCACCGTACTGCGCCCCATAGTAAATGCCCGCCAGCATTATTAGAGCGCTGTCCGTCGGCATCGAAAAGGTCAAGGGCAAAAGGACGCTGATCGTGGCTAGAGGACCCAGTCCCGGCAGCAGACCGATAAAGGTACCGACTACACAGCCTATTGCGCAGTACATAAGGTTTTGCAACGACAGCGCGTGCTCGAAACCGAAAGCCAGATTGTGCAGAATTTCCATCAGATTAGCCGTAAGTTGAAGCCAAGCAGCTTTTCGAAAGCGAGGGCAATCAGTGCTAGCACGGTTGCAATTTTCAGGTTTCGCATCCAAGAGTAAGATTTGCTCGCAAGTCCGGCGACAAAAACGAGCCAGACGATTCCGGCGAGCATGTCCAGGAACTTGGATAACACCGCGAAGCCGCCCAGGCTGACCATGATTACGGCTATATTTTTGAAGTTAAGATAGAGGGGCGGTGAGCCGGCAAAAAACGACTGAGCGATGATTAACAGTGCGACCACCAATAGAAGGCCACTCACCAAGAGCGGAAACAGGCCGGGCCCAACCTGAGAGAAGTCGCCGATCGGTAGCCGCAACGCAGTCAAGGCATACGCGGCCGCGATGAACGCTAGGACAACGCCTCGAGAAATATTCTGGTTCGGCATATTTATACCTATCTGAGAGAGGGCCCGACCAACTTCCTAGTACTCCTTTTGTAGCCTGTTCGAATCAGGAATAGAAAAAGGCGGGCAAACACCTCAAGTTTTGCTCCATCTTCATTCAGTACGACCGCCCGCCACCGTCCCTGCACTCGGCCCATGGCCTTGTGGCCCAAGGCCTTGTGAACCAAGCCTCGTGAACAAAGGCTCGAGCAAAACGGGACAAGACCGGTTAGTTTTTCGGTAGCTTGTTCAGTGCGTACTGGGTTTTTGGATCCTCTTTGGTGAGGTCACAGCCGACCTCACCCAGCCAGTAAGGCTCGACCATGCCAAAATCCTCGACTTCGTGCACGGAGTGATCGGCACTAACACTGAACAAGCGCATGTGCTGCGTTGTGTGTTGGCTTTTCGGGTCGATGCACATCTTGCCGCCCGGCGCATCGATGCACGCATCGCCCTTGGCAATAACCGCTCGCAGATCGGCCTTGTTCGTCGACGCTGCTTTCTCGACCAGCATCTTGTACATGTAAACGGCGGCATAGGCATTGTAACCCATGGCCGAGATGTAGACTTCGTTAGGGTACTTGGCACGCCAACGCTCCTTGAAGGCGTTCGCTGCGGGCGTGTCCATCTCCTCAACCCAGCTAGCCGCGACGTGCATCTTGTCCAGCAAGGGTGGCGGTAGGCGCTTATGATCGTAGGTCAGCATGATCTTGAAGGAGCTAAGCATTGGCGGCAGGCTCAACTTGGCTTCGATCGCCTGCTCGAAGAACGCGTCCTGCGAAACACCGGCATTCAGGGCCACGATCCAGTCCGGTTTAGCTTGCTTGATCCTCTCGACGGTCGGACCGAATTGCGATGAGCCTATCGGGAAGAACTCCTCGCCCACTACCTCGCCGCCTTGCTTTGACACAAGATCACGTGCCCAAGCGGCCGAGCCCTTGCCAAATGGATTTTCGATGGCAATCGTATAAACCCTCTTGCCAAACTTCTCGACCATCCATGGAATGGATGTCATGAGCTGCTGTTCGGGAACCGCGCCGATACCGATCATGCTAGCGTCGCAGACACCGCCTTCATAAACGTTGGTGTACATGTACAACGCGCCGGTACGATTGACGACCGCGCGCACGGTTTCACGCTGGGCGCTGAGGATGCCGCCGATCACCACATCGACTTTCTCCTGCTCCGCAAGGCGACGCGCGAGCTCCTGGTAGCGAGCGATGTCCATATTAGGGTCAAGATGGATCAGCTCCATCTGCAGTCCCTTGACGCCGCCAGCCACGTTGATTTCTTCGATCGCCAATTGCGTACCGTGAAGCAAGGCGTTACCCACCACGGCAAACTCGCCCTGGATATCCGCGAGCAGGCCTATCTTGAGCGGGTTATTTTTGGACATACTGTGAAACCAAAGCTGGCGGTTCTTGCAAGGATTGTCATCAAGATTTCATGGAGGGAGCAGTGAATCAAGTGATCATAACTAACGCCTTAGATGAAAGCAGCTCACCATGGCTGAGGAGTGCGTGTTGGCTTCCAAGGAAAGCAAGTCGGCCGCTCAGTGTCGCTCCTCAACATCGACTGCGTTCTCAACCTGTCGACTAGCAAGGTCCTTGGACATGTTTTGCCTGATCATCCAGCAGCAATGAACGAGGAAGCCAGCCCGCTCTTCTTTTTTAAAACGGTGATGAAAGCAGGCGGTCGATGAGCTCTAAGGCGCCGCCCAGGAATCAAGGGTGAACGATGCAGGACCATCTCTGCCACGTTACGACCTCGGTTGATCAATCAATCCCCCCGGGGCGAAGCTGATATCCGTAAGCATGTCGGACATTGACGAAACGCGAACGCGACAAAGTTTATCTCGATAGGCTTGTATCGAGCTTTTTGCGGCAAACGGATATGCGGCCGACCTCGACAAAAAGCATACGCAGTTCGCCAAGGCCGGGTTTAGGCGCCGCCTGCCATCAGCAGTCTCAGCGCGTTAGACTCTCGGTCGCCGCTTTCGAATTTTCTTTTGGATGTTCGGCAAGTTCGAAGAGGATATTGCCGGTAGCGGACGGATCGATGAACGCAATCCTGCAGTTGCCGTGTCCGATCACGGGCGTTTCATGGATTAGCTTGACACCCTTTTCCTTGAGTTCGACCAGCGCGCTGTCAATGTCCTCAACTTCGAGGCAAAGATGGTACAATCCCTGACCCTTTTCTGCCACCCATTTTGCGCTTCGGGTCGTCGGCGCAGTGCCCTGTACCAATTCGATCGCAGAATCGCCCAACGGAAACATGGCAATGCGTGTATTTTGCGCAGGAAACTCTTCCGTATATTCGAGCTTCAATCCCAGCGTATCCTGGAACAGCTTCGCTACGGATTCGAGGTTTTCTACCGCGATGGCAATATGTTCGACGCGCGTGACCTTCATGGAAACCCTTTCAGGGGATTGCTTGATGCGTTTGCTCGTTAGCCGACGGCGAAAGGTACAGCCGAGCGATCCTGCGTTGTTGAGCCAGTTTGGCAAGGAAGCGTGATGGATCCTTATCCGGGCTCTGTTGCATCATATCGATTCGCCACCGTCTATGGGGATCACATGACCCGTGATGAATTCACTCCCTGGTCGCAGAAGGAAGTCGATAGCGTTCGCTACATCGTCAACTGACGCGATCCGTCTAAGAGGAATCAGCTTCGAGCGCTCCGCTTTGGCTGCCTCTATTTGATCGTCATGACGAGACCCACGCCACATCGGACTATCAACAGGCCCCGGCGCAACAGCGTTGATCCGGATACCAAATGGACCCTTCTCCCGCGCGAGTGCTTTCGTCAGTCCTATTATCGCATATTTCGCCGAAACGTAGTGCGCTGCCAAGCGCGCATGCGGACTTAGATGACTCGAGCTCATATTAACAATAGCGCCATGCCCGCGACGCTGCATGTAGGGAATAGTTGCCCGGCAGACATTGACGGTACCATTGACGTGGATGTCAAACATGGCGTCCCAAGCCTCGTCGGATATATTCTCGAACTCACACGCTTGGTGGATTCCGAACAAGTTGACGACAGAAGAAATTGGACCCCACTCGCTTTCAGTCACCTGCACAACATCAGCGACTGCTTTAGTGTCCGTAACATCGACTTTATATCGCCTGACCAAATCATCCCGCCGATTGGCATCAGGACCTTGTTCATCCCGGTCAATCAGCAAAAGCCTGGTGTTAAGCAGCTTTGCAGCGACGGCTTGGCCGATCGCTCCTTTACTGCCTGCGATAAGCGCGATCGGTAACGCCGCGTTCATTTCAGATCCGATCGGACGCATCCGTTCGTTCGAACCAACGCATCACACTCACTCCTCGCCATATACGCGATCATCTCGATCAACGTCCCCTGACGCTAATCCTGCGGCTTGACGCCCGCAATCTTTACCATCTCAGCCGTAAGCGCGACGTCATGCTTGATTTCCGTTGCAAATTCGGCGGGCGTGTCCAGTACCGGCTCTACGCCAAAGTTGGAAAAATACTTCTCGATGAAGGCCGGCTTCTGGGCGACGCTGGCTACGTCGCGATTGATGCGGTCCACCAGCGACGCGCTTGTGCCGGCGGGCGCGAATAGCCCCCACCAGGTCGAAGCGTCTATGTTTGGAAAGCCCGCCTCCGATATGGTCGGGACATTGGGGAACTTGATTGATCGCTTGGCACCGCCGATGGCGAGCGCTTTGATTGCTCCGGCCTCAAGCTGGGAGCCCGCCGAAGCCGGACTCGCTGTAGAAATCTTCACCTCGCCAGTCATCACCGCCGTTACAATCGGGCTGATTCCCTTATATGGCACTTGCACAAACTTGACTCCCTCACGCGCGGCCAACGCTTCGAACAAAAGATGCGGTTGCGTGCCGACGCCAGTGGAACCATACGCGATTCCCTCTGGAGTGCGTCGGGCGACGTCAATAAGTTCCCTCAAATTGTTCGCCGGAAACGACGGGGTGGCGATTACGAGTTGTCCACTGCGCGCGAGCATCGTGACCGGAAGGAGGCTTTTGTCCGGGTCATAGGGTAGGTTTTTAAAGAGGAACCGATTGTGCACAACGGTGGAATCGACAGTAACAAGGAGCGTGTGCCCGTCGGGCTTCGCTCTAACAACGCGGTTGGTGCCGATGAGAGAATTTGCGCCGCCGACGTTCTCCACCACCACCGACTGCTTCCATAGCTTACCGAGCTCGTCAGCGAGCCCACGCGCGATGACGTCGGTGCCGCCACCGGGCGGAAATGGAACCACAATGATCACTGTCGACGATGGAAACGTTTGCGCAATCGCCGAAGCAACCGCAAAACTCCATAACAACGCCGCCAATATTGCGATATCTAATAACCGACGCATCATTACATTCACGTCCCAAATTGTTGACCGCCCGTGACCGATCGGCAGTTCAGCAAGCTATTGTCCTTTCAAGCTCTCAAGTATAAAGTGGGGGGTCAAGTGATCTTTACTAACGGCCGGGATGAAAATGGCTCACCGACGCGGATGAGCCCCTTAGTATATCCGGGGCTTTGAGTTAGAGAGGCTCAATCGCACGGCGCAATCTTTCTGACCGAGCTGCTGTGGATGAGACAAACGGAAGCATATTTGCTTAGGCTGCGGCAGGATTCTGGATGGCCATGGAATGGCGCGGCCTGTGACGAGCCTTCATTGAGGCTTGAGCGAAATGACCGCTTCTGTCGGCGGCATGGCCTTGATCGCGTTGAATTCGAGGCCCAACTTGAAGGCGTCCCAAATCTGTTTGTTAGTGGCTGGATCCCAGGCTGGTCGAACGTCGTAGCGAAGGCGTCCGGCTCTGAGCGCTTCCGCAATCGTGCCTTTCGGAATGTCCTTTGAGCTGTATTTACCCGACGTGATCACTTCGTCCGCTTCGTCGGGGTGCGTGTTCAACCACTCTCCAGCCTGCTGATGAATTTTCACTAATTTTTCCACGACATCCGGATGCGCCTTGGCGCAATCCAGATTGATGATATTCATTCCTTGCCAGCCGGTCGTACCGGTGAGCGCCCGCCACATGTCATCGCCGGTTAGAATGACGCGTGCGTCCGAATTCCTTCTCAAAATCATTGTAGCCATCGGCTCCCAGGACATGATCGCATCGACGCGCCCCGCTTCTAGTTGAGCGGTCGCCAGAGACCGAGTCGCGTTCACAACCGTCATTTGCTCAGCGAGCTCAAATCCGCGTTTACGCGCGTACATCCGCAAATAAACTCGATGACCTTGTCATCAGCCTTCGCCACACTTGAGGGTGACGCTAAAGCTGGCAACATACACATGCCGCCTGCCAGCATCAGACCTCGCCGCCGTGTTATCATGGTCATTGGCACGTCCCCTTTTCAAATTGCCGACGACCAAATCAGTTACCCTCGAGAACTTTCCGATATGGCTTGAGTAGAGCGCGCACGCCACGCTGCGTATTTTCGACAGACATGATTTCGTCTGCGACTGACCTTCGAGACACCTAGATTTTCAGATGAGTAACGGCTTTCGGAACCATGAACTCGAGAAGGCCTTCCGTGCCTCCTTCACGTCCGATGCCCGAATCCTTTATGCCGCCAAAGGGCACTGCACTGCCGGCTATCTCGAACGAGTTTAGGCCTACCATGCCGGCCTGAAGTGCATCCGCAGCTTCCCTTGCACGTTTCTGCGACTTGGTGAAAGCATATGCGGCCAACCCATACGGCAGGCCATTGGCCTGTGCGATTACGTGATCAAGACTGGACCACCTGCTTATAGGCGCCAGCGGACCAAACGGTTCCAGATGCATGATCTTGGAGTCCGCGGGTAGGTCCGTCAAAACTGTTGGCTCCCAAAAAAAACCGCGGCTGCCGATCTGCTTTCCGCCGGCCGCAATTTTCGCTCCACGGTCACGCGCGTCCGAGACGAGTTCTTCCATTGCCTCAATTCGACGCGAATTTGCTGTCGGCCCCATCTGAACGCCGGCCTCCAGCCCGTTTCCAACCTTGATATATTTCGCAACCTCCGTGAAGCGAGAGATAAATTTATCGGCAACGGCATCATGCACAAAGAAGCGCGTCGGTGAGACGCATGCCTGTCCGGCGTTTCGGTATTTCCTCGCAGCGGAAGTCGTTGCAACCTCTTCGACATCGACATCATCAAACACGATGACTGGCGAGTGTCCTCCCAACTCCATGGTGATTTTCTTCATTCCGTCGGCGCATAGCCGATACAAATGCTTGCCCACCTCGGTAGAGCCTGTAAACGAAACCTTTCTGATAATTGGAGACGCTATCAAATACGAAGATATCTCGGACGGCACTCCAAATACGACGTTCAACACTCCCTTGGGTAGACCCGCTTTCTCAAACAGTCTCGCGATCGCAATCGCCGAACCCGGCGTTTCTTCAGCCGGCTTTATAATAATAGAACACCCAGCGGCGAGCGCGTGCCCTATCTTGGTTGCCGGCATCATCGCGGGCCAGTTCCACGGCGACAGGCCGAGTACAACGCCTATGGGTTCGTATAATACTTCTCGGACAGCACCGCTTTGCGTTGGCGGCAGAACCTTCCCGTAAATACGTTTGGCCTCCTCCCCTAGCCATTCCAGGCCCTCGGCCGTACTTTCAATTTCGAGTTTCGCTTCGTGGAGAGGCTTGCCCTGCTCGAGGGTTGCGATACGCGCAAGCGAATCAACATTCGCCAGCATCAGATCCGCTACCGTCCTTAAAATTCGTCCGCGGTCGATCGCGTTGGTCTTGCGCCACACATCGAAACCTCTTTGCGCAGCCGCCAATGCTTCGTCCAGATCGTCTTTCGACGCATGAGGAAGCACTCCCAGCACATCCTCGGTTGCCGGATTTATGACCGGTTCAGATTTTCCGGCACTTCCCTGGCGCCACTGGCCATCGATGAAAAGAGCAAGCTGCTCGTAGCCATCCATCGTTCTTGGTTCCATCAATCAGTTCCTTTGCCGATGATCTAGCGCAGCCAGTCCGGCACGGCTCCAAGCATGGGCGCCGTGCCAGTGTTAACATTCAAACAGAAGTTTCCGTTGGTTCGTTCGAGACGTTGAGGATTATGAATCCTGAAGGTGTCGAGGCAGCCAAACAGAAATAAGTACCGGCACGCCCGCTCGAATTTTCTCCAAACCGCGCCGCAGCGCGGGCGCAATATCGGCGGGATCCCGGACATTCTCGGCGTACGCCCCCGCGGCTTCCGCTTCCTTGGCAAAATCCATCGGAGGATCGAAATACCCGCCGTCAAGCCCGCCTCGAACTGAATATCCATCCGGATAATATTTGGCGGTCGCATGAGTGCCCGTGTGCCAGCTGCGATTCTGAAAGATGACTGTCATGAACGGGGCATTGTAGTGTTTCGCAGCCCAGATAGCCGAAGTCGACGACGAGAACATGTAGAAGCCATCGCCGCTTACTGCGATCACGTCCCGTTCCGGTGCGCCAAGCTTCACGCCCAGCGCTGCGCCCGGAGCCCAACCGCCGCCGCTTCCGGGATTTCGAAAATAGCTTCCTGGCTTCGAGTTCTTGAGATATCGAACCAGAGGATTGGTAGGCATCGTATCGTCGACGATGATGCAGTTATCGTCCAGTGCTTCGCAGATCTGGTATGCCAACCAAGCAGGGTCGATCGGATCCTTTTCGGCCGACGCCAGCGCCTGCTTTTTGAATTCTTCCTTCCGGCGAGATGTGGTTTCAGCCCACTTTGAATAGCGCTGCTTGATGCGGTCGGCGGGCAATTCCAACTGAATAGCAGCTGTTCGCAGCGCAGCAATTGCATTCATTGGGTCGGAATTAATCCGGAGATTCGCTTCGAAATCAAACGTTGGAATCTTCGTCGCTATCGAATCCACGCCTATGACACCAACAAACGCGTCGGGCCCAGGTCCTTTTCCGTGCATCCACGGCACATCCACATCGATGACACAAGCGACGTCCACGTCGGCAAGGCTGAGGTTGCCTTTATACAATTCATCGCTTTGATACAAAGGATGGTTGTAGGGGAAGCATTGATAAGCCCGATTGCTGCCCTCGACGACGGGAAGCGCCAGTAACTCACAAAATTCCACGAGCGCGGGAACGGTTGCTGGATTTCTGCCAGAACGCGAGATGATCACCAACGGATTGTGGGCGCTCACGAGGCGCTGTGCGAGCTCACGGATACCGTCTGCGTCAGGCGCCGACGGCCGTGAAATTCCGAGCTGCTTGGTTGTGGGAAAAGCAGCCCCATCGCATTTGCGGAACGCGACTTCGCGAGGAAGACTCAAATAGACAGGACCGGGCGGTTGGGACTGAGCAACCTGAAGAGCGCGGCTCACGATCAAGCCCGGATTGTCCTGAAATTCAAGCCGGTGATCCCATTTCACGTAGGGGCGTGCGATGCCATTTTGATCGAGCGTCTCTTGAAGCCAGAAGTGTGCCCCATCCCGCCCTCCACGCATCGAGCCATTATATGCGGTGGGTGGTGCGCCAGCCATAATCAGGACCGGCAATTCGGCCCAATGAGCCGTATGGAGCGCACAGCCGTAGTGCTGGGTCCCGACGTCAACGTGGACCGCGCTCGCTGCAGGGCGCCCGGTCACAGCTGCATATCCCAGGGCAGCATTCAGATTCGCATGTTCATGCGTCATGACGATTAGCTTCGGCGCCTCGAGCCCCTTCGCCTGGGCCTTCGCGATGGCCTCCTGAAAGAACATGATGTCCGACCCAGAAGTGAAAAAAAGGTATTTGACGCCGCCGAGCGCCATCGCTGCAACGATGGCATCACTTATTTCGTTCGCTGGTACGGTTATCCAATTTGGGGGACACTGGGACATCAACAACTCCATCATCAAGGCATGAGACACCACTGGCTAACCGCGGAATTGCGTGAAGCCTGCAAATCGAAATGTCCGCTTTCCTGATTAAACCGACCGTAGCTTTCATCCGACCAGCTTTCGCGCGCTGCCTCTCGCGAAAGCATTGCCACGCAAGCCGTCGGCGCCAGTTTCAATGACCACTCGTGTGGACATCGCACGCGAACCGCATCCACAGCGGCAGGGGATGACCGAACCAATGCGGATTTTTTTTCATTGGTCGAGCTTGATTTTTGCCCGCCCTACCACGTCCGCCCATTTGCTGCGTTCGGCCGCGATAAGCTCGCTGAATTCCCTTGCCGTACTCGGCAGCGTTTCGGCGCTCATCTCATCAAATCGCTTGAGAAGCTGCGGGTTCTTCAGGGCTTTGCCCACGGCCTCGTTCAGCCTGCCCTGTATCTCGGCGGGTAGTTTTGCTGGTCCCATTATGCCCCACCAACTGCCGCGATCAAACTGAGGCATCGGCAAGCCCGCCTCGTAGTACGTGGGTACGTTAGGCAGCTTCGCCGTGCGTTGCTTTCCGCTGACGGCAAGAGCTTTGATACTGCCATCCTCGATATACGTTCTTACTGTTCCGGCGTTGAGGAAAGAAAGGTCAATGCGCCCAGCGACGAGGTCCGTGAGAGCTGGCGAGCCACCCCGATAGGGAACGTGCTGCACCTCGATGCCATTCACGAGCTTGAACAGCTCGGCATTCAAATGGGGAAACGAACCGATTCCGGCCGAGCCGTAGGTCAACTTACCGGGCTCGCGCTTAGCCAACGCGACGAGTTCCACCGGATTGTTGGCTTCCAAAGACTTGCCTGCTACCAGCACCGTAGTGCCGCGAACAACAAGCGAGATCGGAGTGAGATCCTTCTCAACATCATACGAAAGATTGTCATACAAGCTCGGAAGGATGGCGATGGATGGATCGACGATGACGAGCGTATAGCCGTCCGGAGCCGCGATGGCGGTGATCGCGTATGCCGTAATACCGCCAGCCCCAGTGCGGTTCTCAACAATCACAGACTGGCCGAGCTCCACGTTCAGCGCATCTGCAAGTATTCGGGCAAATACGTCCGCGGGACCTCCGGCCGCGTTGGGGACGATCAGCTTTATGGCCTTGTTCGGATATTCACTCGCAGGCGCCACGGACAATGACGCAAGCAGGGCAACCATGCTCAAGCACATCGTCAGTGCGCAACCGATGGTATGAAACAGATTGCGTCGTGCAGCGCCGCTGACTGAATTCTGCCGGGAACACCGTCTAATGATCATCTTGCCCAACTATTTTCTGACGCTAATCCTGCGGCTTGAGGCCTGCCGCCTTCACCATTTCTGCCGTAGCCGCCACATCACTGCGGATAGCTTCGGCGAATTCGGCAGGCGAATTCAGAACTGGCTCCATGCCGAGCACCGCGAAGTACTTTGCTATGAAGTCCGGCCGCCCCGCCACGGTGGCGATATCGCGGCTGATGCGATCTACCATCGCCGGATCTGCGCCTGCGGGCGCAAACATCCCCCACCAGGTCGTCTCATCCATGTCGCGAAAGCCCGCTTCCGTCAGGGTCGGGACGTTTGGAAATTGCTTCGATCGCTCGGCACCGCTGACTGCCAGCGGCTTGATCTTTCCGTCGTCAATAAACGGGCCCGCCGACGCTCGCGTTCCGGTGGCGAGTTGCACCTCGCCGGTCATCACCGCCATGACCGCCGGTGCGATTCCCTTGTAAGGCACATGCACAAACTTGACGCCGTAACGCTTGGCGATCGTCTCGAACAAAAGATACGATTGCGAGCCCAGGCCTGAGGAGCTGTACGCGATTCCGGTCGGGGCACGACGGGCGACGTCAACGACTTCGTTCATGCTGTTCGCCGGAAACGTCGCATTCGCTATCACAATTTGCGGGCTGCGCGCGAACATCGTGACCGGGATCAGACTCTTGTCCGGATCATAGGGCAGGTCTTTAAAGAGGAACCGGTTGAGCACCGCCGCGTCCTGGACGGCTGACAGTAATGTCAGACCGTCGGGCTTCGCTTTGGCGAAGCGACCGATGCCGACGAGTCCACTGGCTCCGCCGACGTTCTCGATCAGGACCGTCTGCTTCCATAAATTGCTGAGCTCGGCTGCAAGCCCGCGCGTTATCACGTCGGTGGTGCCGCCAGGCGGATAAGGGACGACTATCGTTACTCTGCCGGACGGAAATGTTTGGGCAATCCCCGAAACGACCGGCAGATTGCACAACAATACGGCCAATGTTGCGACAACCGACCATCGACGCATCGCTTTTCGTCCCAAATCAATCTTTTGACGACCACAGCAATTCTTGCTCGTCGTCTTCTCGCGCAGCACGGGTCACTCACTTCCTCAAGAATTTCTCCCGACGAAGTCTTAGCGAAGGCTTCCACGCCCAAAGAGGTGAAGCAAGTGATCTTTATTAACCTCTGAGATGAAACTGTTTCATTTTCTTCGACTTTTGTTTTGGCGCGTTTTCTTCACGTGAACCGGCTGCCACCTCGCTCGAAAACGTTATGCGTCTATAGAGAATTTGGATGACGCGCGATCGTAGATCAGACTTCGGCAACGTTGCGTGCGCCTATCTGCGCGAGCGCCGCCTGCGTTTCTTCTTGGAAAAGGCTGATCACGTGATCGGGAACTCTGGCCCCCAAGGCGCCCAGCGCCCACAGAAAGGCATTATCTGAAAATGCCGCGGCGGCGCCGAGCTCCAGCGTCGGACAACGTCAGTTCCGCTTTCGATTCCGGAATCGATCAGCACTTTTCTCCCGACGACTCTGACGATCGCCGGCAGACAATCAATAGCTGCAGGCCAGAGCTTCGCTCTGTCTACCGCCGTGGTTTGAAACGACGATTCCGTCGAATCCGATGGCGACCGCCTTTTTCCGCGTCCGATCGGCTGAGTATGCCTTCGGCGACCAGCGTCCGCGCCATTGATCACGATAGCGCGCAATCTCGTCCCAGGAGAGCGCCCGGGAATACGATAGACGGGCTTCCCATCGGAACGATTCCGATCAACACCGCCTATCGGCGGCCGAACAACTCGACACTGGTCGAGGGGGGAGCACCCATCGTTAAATAGCGCGGCAACAATTCGACAGCGTCAGGGGCCGAACGGTTGCACGCGATTCCGACGACCGATCCCGCACAACCATCGGCGTATTCAAGGGCAAACGATTGCGCATTCCAGCGCGCTTGATCCTGCAGCAACGCCACCGCGGAGAAGCCCGCGAAGCTTCTCATAGCTTTGTCTGGAGATATTATCCTGGCCTGACGACTTGACTGACGCGCGATGCCCCTCGGCGCGCTTATCGCGCTAAATATCGATTGACCGGCACACTCAACCCGAGATTCTCTCTAAGAGTATTCCCCGTATATTCGGATCGAAATAACCCACGTCGGACCAGTTCTGGCATCACGAGCTCAACAAAATCCGTAAGCCCCTCGGGAAGAACAGCGGGTTGCACAAGAAAGCCATCCGTCGCTTCCGCCGTAAACCATTCCTCCATTTGATCCGCGATCATCTTCGGCGTTCCAATCACCGTACGTTGACCGCGAGCCCCGGCATATTGCTCGTACATCTGACGCACGGTTAAATTGTCTTCACGAGCGGTCTTCACAAGCCTCGTTAACGAGCTGGTGTTCCTTTCGGTTACAAAGTTATCGAGCTCCTTCGGAAGAGGCTCATCCAGGGGCAAGTCCGAGGTATCGAAACCACCCAGGGCAACCGACAACAAGGATCTACCGACATCCGGATGGATCTTTGACTGAAGGAAATCAAACTTATCCTGCGCCTCTTGAAGAGAGGTACCGACAATTGCGCTGAGTCCAGGCATCAGATTCACGGAATCCGGGGATCGGCCACGAGCAGCCGTGCGCGACTTAAGTTCGGAATAGAATTTCTGAGAGCCTTTGATTTCTAGCTGATGTGTAAATACCACCTCGGCGATATCGCTTGCCAGATCCAGCCCTTCTGGAGACCCCGTTGCCACGACAATGACCGGTCGTCCCTGCGGCGATGGTCCAACGTGCAATGGGCCGCGCACCGAATAGTACTGGCCCTTGTAATTCAGGGTATGCAGCTTGGCAGGATCGAGATATATCTGTGATTGGCGATCGCGAACGAATGCATCGGGCTCCCAGGTGTCCCACAATCCGGTCACTACATCATAGAACTCGCGACCTCGCTTATAGCGCTCTGCGTGGGCCACAAGATCCGCTTGTCCGAAATTTGCGGGTTCGGCGGCATTTGCTGAAGTCACAACATTCCAGCCAGAACGTCCGCCGCTGATGAGTTCGAGTGACGCATATCTCCGCGCGACATTAAATGGCTCATTGTAGCTCGTCGACGTCGTCGCAACCAAACCGATGTTCGACGTAACCGCAGCGAGTCCGGAAAGCAGAGTCACCGGCTCAAAGTATGCCGCATATTTAGGCCATCGCTGGATAACCGAGTCTGGTCCATCCCATATGGCGAGCGAATCCGCAAGAAAAATGAATTCGAATTTCGCGCGTTCCGCCATCTGAGCGAGGTGAACATAATGCCGAAAATTAGTACCGGCATCAATTTGCGCGCCTGGATGCAGCCACGCCGCCACATGATGGCCCGTCGGATGGAAGAACGCAGCGAGCTTCATTTGCTTTTTTCTAGTCATCCGCTTCTACCTTCCCGAAATGTAAACCTGGTGCAGACCACCTGCGCCCCTGACCCGCGATCGCGCAACGCAAGCGGCACGCCGCCTCAACAAAAACCGGCTTTAATTGTCCATTAGCGCTTGTATGATTCGTCCAAGCGGTCCAGGCGTCGCTTCAGAGCGCGAAATGACTGTTGTCCATAAGAGGCTGGCGGAACCGCGCCCCTCCAATGCTGAGCGGCGGTGTGGCTACAGACTTCAGGCGACGGAATAATGAGCGGTTGTCCTGATTGATGCATGCTTAGTTGTGCGCGACATGCTTTATCAAGGGCGATCATCATGACTATCGCTCCAGCAATCGTCGGCGCGGCTGTGAGCAAGCCGTGATTGCGAAGAACCAAAGCGGGCTTTCCGCCCATAGCAAGAAGAAGTCTTTTGCGCTCTTCGACGTCGCTAACGATACCTTCGTAGTCGTGATATCCAACGCGACCGTAGAACGCCATTGCTCCTTGGTTCAGCGGAAGAAGCTCGGTTTGCAGACCAGCCAACGCCACTCCCGCTTCAGTGTGGGTATGCATCACACAATGCAGACCTGGGCTGGCTTCGTGGATAGCTCCGTGAATCAAGAATCCAGCGAAATTGACCGAAGCGGCGCTGTTTGCATCGATAAGATTCCCGTCGATATCGATCTTAACCAAGTTGGATGCCGTGACCTCATCATACGACAGACCAAATGGATTAATCAGAAAGTGCTTTTCCGGTCCCGGCACACGAGCCGAAATGTGGTTGTAAATAAGACTATCCATCCCAAGCATATGAGTTATGCGATAGGCCGCCGCGAGTTCCTCGCGAAGCTCTGCCTCGGTCATGCTGTCGTGTGATTGAGCCTCGCCACCTTCGTCCGCAGTCAATTTCAATTTGGCGTTACGTTGTTGGCTCATTTTCGAATTCTCCACATCCGAGAAGATGTTGACACGTATTTTGTCCCGACCGCATCAAGGGCTTGTCACGCGAACAACCCTTGCAAAGACAAGGTCTAGGCTTCAAGTGATCATACTCACTTATGAAATGAAAGCGGTTCACCGACCTTACGAGCGCACCCACGAGACTTGATCGCGTCGTCAAAAAGCGGCCGCCGGTCTCAAAGAGAAGCCGGCGGCCAGGTTAGCTGCCCGGGAGGAAGAACGGCAGCGAAGGGATCAGACTGTTCCTGTTATCGATCGAACATGAAAATCAAAGCCCACGTTGCGATATTCATGGCTATAACAATCATCCAAATCTGCGATTCTGTAAGTTCGGAATTACCTGGGTTTTGCTTTCTAGTTTCGGCGAATTTTCTCATATTAGATCCGAAGTTTCGTTGAGATCGCGTCGAGATCTATTGTATGCCGCCCATGCAGATATATTTAACCTCGAGATAGTCGTCGATTCCATACTTGGACCCTTCGCGACCATTGCCACTTTCCTTGACTCCGCCGAATGGGGCAACTTCGGTAGAGATAATCCCCTCGTTGACACCTACCATTCCGTATTCAAGCGCCTCGGCTACGCGCCAAATTCGGGCGATGTCTCGGCCGTAAAAATACGCCGCTAAGCCAAATTCAGTGTCATTTGCGAGTTCAATCGCTTCACTTTCGGTCTTGAATCGAAAAACTGGAGCGAGAGGTCCAAATGTCTCTTCCTTGAAGACCGACATCTCACGCGAAGCGCCAATCAAGATGGTGGGCTCGAAAAACGTGCCACCAAGAGAATGCCGACGCCCGCCGCTTTTGAGTTCCGCTCCTTTGGCAACCGCATCCGAAATATGCTCCTCGACCTTTTCGATCGCGGCCTCGTTGATGAGAGGTCCAATTGTAACGCCGGGGTCAAAGCCATCACCAACCTTCAGAGCGCCCACCGCCTTGGAAAATCGTTCAATGAACGAGTCGTAAACCCCTTCCTGCACGAAAATCCGGTTGACGCACACGCATGTTTGCCCGGCATTTCGATATTTTGAAGCCATCGCCCCTTTAACCGCGGCATCAAGGTCGGCATCGTCAAACACAATGAAGGGCGCGTTGCCTCCAAGCTCCATAGACGTCCGCTTCACCGTCGAAGCTGACTGCGCGATGAGTTGCTTGCCGATTTCAGTCGATCCAGTGAAGGTCAATTTGCGCACGACGGGATTTGACGTCATCTCACCACCGATTTGAGATGCCGACCCGGTTACTACCGAGAAAACGCCTTTTGGCAGTTCTGCTCTATCTGCAAGGGCAGCCAGCGCAAGGGCTGAAAGCGGCGTCTGGCTCGCTGGCTTGACAACCATGGTGCAGCCCGCTGCCAATGCAGGCCCTGCTTTTCGGGTAATCATCGCGGCCGGAAAATTCCAAGGCGTGATCGCAGCACAGACACCGATTGGTTGCTTCAGAACGATGATACGCCTGTCGGTGCTAAATGATGGAATCGTGTCTCCGTAGACCCTTTTGCCTTCCTCCGCGAACCATTCAATAAAGCTGGCCGCGTACGATATCTCACCACGACTTTCTGCCAGCGGCTTGCCTTGCTCGGCCGTCATAATCGTTGCCAGGTCTTCTCGATTGGCGACGATCAGGTCAAACCAACGACGCAAGATTTGAGAGCGTTGACCAGCAGTACGCGCCCGCCAGCCCGGTAGCGCCAAATTGGCTTGATCGATCGCCTGTCTGGTTTCCGCTGAGCCCATATTCGGCACGGTGCCGACTACGCTCCCGGTCGATGGGTTACGTACCGCTATGGTTTCTCCACTGCGTGCAGCGAGCCATTCACCCCCAATATAGCAAGCGTCCCGGAGCAGGGACGGATCGTTCAAATCCAATTTTGCAGAAGGCTGTTTCACTATCGCTCACTTTTGGCTTGCCGGAGCTGCCGAACAGACTGATGCCTGTTCCCAAGGGGACGTAGAGGCTAGATCAATCATCCTCTACTTGCTGCGTTGATGTGAAAGCAAACGCGAACTCTCCACGAAGGTCGCAGGATCGGGTTCAATGATCGCAGGATCATGGAGATGTATCACCCCTTGCTTAGCACGCTCTCGCCGACATTGATCGCGCGCTTTCCCTGCAATAGAAAACCCTCGTGCATGATAAATCAAATGTTCTTTATTAACCTCCTGGATGAAAAACTTTCACCGCGCTCCCAACAAGAAAACTATATCCTGCGAATTGGAAGCTTCGGCTCAGATTGATGATTTCGCGCTGGGCCAGACGACGGTGTGCGGCGACATCGTGGCGCGCTCTTCGAATGGAGACGTCATATCGCCATAACGGTGACGGTCGTTTTAGCTTGGATAGTTTCACGTAAGGAGACTCCCGGTGGACGGCGATCGCGGCAATGACAATCTAATCGACGTCTTCGTTAAAGCGGTAACGAACGAAGCACTCGGCATCAATTCGTGGGAGTTCCGTCCAGTGGACGGCGGCGAGTTGCCGCCCTTCACTGTTGGTTCGCATATCGACCTTCGGCTTTCTGACAGACTTGTGCGAAGCTACTCGCTTTGCAACTCTCAGGACGATCGCCATCGTTATGTCGTTGCGATCAGCAAGGACCCTCTGAGCCGCGGGGGTTCCAAGTTCGTTCATGAAAATCTAAAGCCCGGCGACAGGATCAAGATCTCGCCGCCCCTCAACAATTTTGCACTGGTCGAAGACGCGGAACACACTGTATTCTTCGCCGGTGGCATCGGTATTACTCCGATTTGGAGCATGATCCAGCGGCTTGAGAGCCTCGGACGCCCGTGGGAAATCCACTACTCGACGCGCAGGCGCGAAGCATGTGCATTCAAAGAACAGCTTGATGCGCTGGAAAAGCGGAAACCCGGTCGTGTGCATTTCAATTTCGACCAGGAGCCGGGCGGCAAGATAAGCAACCTCAAGGCCTTGATCTCTGAGACGCCAACCGATGCGCATCTATATTGTTGCGGTCCCACAGTGATGTTGAAATCATTCGAAGATGCCGCTCGCGACGTCGGCCGGCCTCCGGCCAATGTTCATTTGGAATATTTTACGTCAAAGGAAGAGGCGGCCGTCAGTGGCGGCTTCACCGTGGTGCTGCAGCAAAGCAAGAAGAGCTTCGTTATCCCCCCGGGAAAAACGATCCTCGACACCCTACTCGACAACAACATGGATGTGACGTTTTCCTGCATGCAAGGCGCGTGTAGATCGTGCGAGACCACCGTGTTGGAGGGCGTTCCCGATCATCGCGACGCCGTACTCTCCGATGCTGAACGCGAATCCAACAAAACGATGATGATCTGTTGCTCGGGCAGCAAGACCGCAACATTGGTGCTCGATCTCTGACAAGCGTCGATTTGAAAACGCTGCTATAAAGGCGTCAAATGCAGACCCGCGATAATACCATTTTGGTTACCGGCGGGGGCTCCGGCATTGGCCGCGGGCTCGCGGAATCGTTCTACAGTCTCGGTAGCAAGGTCATTATTGCCGGCCGCCGCAGCGTGGTGCTTGACGAAACAACGGCCGCCAATCCCGGAATGGATTGCCTCCTTCTCGACGTCGAAGACGGTGATGCGATCCGCGCTTTCGGGACAACGGTTTCCACAAAGTACCCCGGGTTGAACGTGCTGATCAACAACGCCGGTATCATGCGCGCCGAAGATCTGCGTGAGCAGCTGGGTGACGTCTCCACCGCCGAGGCGACCATTCGCACCAATCTGCTCGGTCCTATTCGCCTGACTGCAGCACTACTACCTGTGTTGATGGCCCAGCCAAGGGCCACGATCATAAATGTCACTTCCGGCCTGGCGTTTGTGCCGCGGGCAGATAGCCCGACCTACTGTGCGACAAAAGCGGCAATTCACTCGTACACCCAGTCGCTGCGCTACCAGCTAAAAGATACGTCCATACAGGTCATCGAAATCATCCCTCCATACGTACAGACGGACATGGCTGGACCGAAAGTCGATCCCCGAGCCATGCCCCTAAGGGATTTCATCGCCGAGACGATGCAGATTCTTGAGACTTTACCTGACACGGGCGAAATCTGCGTGGAGCGGGTCAAGGCACGGCGTTTTGCCGAAGCGAATGGTGACTACCATTCTCTCTTCAAGAGTTTCAACGACGCACTAGCCGTTGCGGCTGCAGCCAGGTAAAGGCATTACCTGACCCTGTCCACAGACCCTGACGTCCAGCTTTCCATTTCTGCTCGCTGGTTTCTGCGAGTGATCGAGCGACAGATCTATAGGGCGCATCGCACAAGAATGCGACAATGGTTAGCCGCCCCTCCACTGCCGCGATGCGGCCCCTATAGGCATTTCATGACCGTCAGGCCATCTTGACCCAAGCACGGCCCTCAAGCTGATTGCGATTTCAGCCACTCGATCAAAACAGTATTGAATTGCTGCGGCTGTTCAACATTCGGGTAATGACGCGTATTGGGTATCTCCGCATATCGCGCGCCAGGAATAAGAGAGGCGATCCGCTTGCCCTCGGCCGGCGGCGTCGCTGGATCGCCATCGCCACACACCACGAGAGTAGGTGTACGAACCTTGGGCAAAAGCTCGGTGAAATTAAACTCTTCAATTGCATGGGCGCACTGGGCGAGGCCAAGCGGCTGCGTCCCAAGGATAGTGCCTCGCAGGCCCAACCAGAGGACTGGGTTCTTTTCCTTGAACGCGGGAGTGACCACTCGACCCATCGTCACGTCGGCAAGCGGAGCCAATGAACCAGCATCTCGAACAAGCTTCAGGCGCTCGGTCCACATATCGCGCGCGCCCGGCTGCGAAGCAGCAGCCGTATCCGCCAGAAATAGTGACGTGAGCCGGTTGGGATGATGGATCGCCATTGATTGCCCAATGATGCCCCCAACCGACAAGCCGCAATAATGCACTTTCGCAAAACCCAGTTCGTCCAACAGCGCCGCTACATCATCCGCCAGGTCTTTTGCACTGCTCGGCGTCGAACTCGCTTCGCTTCCGCCATGACCTGGAAGGTCCATGCGGAGAACCTGAAACCCTGTTGCAAGCAAGGGCAGCACTTGTTCGCTCCACATGCTGCCATCGGCCATCATTGCGTGCAGCATGCAAACG